>JAABUN010000539.1_pt1 | contig 97081 bp, 104 predicted proteins | sample 5559311 | NCBI WGS metagenome assembly JAABUN01 (sample SAMN10711877, study PRJNA513370) | rock metagenome | isolation source: Antarctica rocks | place: Antarctica: Victoria Land, Siegfried Peak sud | reverse complement strand
ACCTGGAAAGTGCTCCTTGTTCAGTGCCGAACGGAACCTTCGCAAGTCCCATTCTGCCTGCCAGGGAGCACTTTTCATGTCATCAACACCCCACACCGACCCCCGGTCGATGAAAGATCCAGGCTAACTAAGCCGCCATTCCTCACCCCTTCTGAGAGGTTCTCCTTGATCGTTTGTCACAGCCCTCCCTGAATCCGCACTTACCAAGGGTGACGGGCCGAGTCGCAGTCGGGAGGTGCCGCCGTCGTCCCCGGCCGGGTCACTCCGCCTGTGGACGAGGCGGGGTGTCCACGGATTCGTTGCTCGGGCCGTCTTCGAGCAAGCCCGTGCGCCCACCGTGGGGCCGTGGCCCGCCCGGGGCCGAATCGTCCATCACCGGAGGTTGCAGTGCCTGAGTCCGACCCCCGCGCTTTCCCGATCGCATGACCGGCCCGACCGACCCGCTGCCCGACCTCGAGCACGACCGTGAGGTGCTGTCGTGGTTGCAGTGCTCACCGCAGCTCAGCGTCGACGTGAAGGGCTACCTCGTCGACGCGCTGCTGGACTGGGCGTTGGGCGGCCGCGGCTACCCGCAGATGGCCTTGCCCGACGCCGGCCCGGACTGCGACCACCTACAGGCCCTCCAGCAGAGCGGATCCCGCGTCGCATCGCTGAGGCTGAGACGGTCGCCGGCAAGCTTGAGCTCGGCCGAGCCGGCCGGATGCTGTCGCGGGCCTTCTGGGCTGCCTGGGACCCTCAGGGTGTCCAGGACGCTCTCGACCGCGAGCTGGTCATTGCGATGCCGTGGCTGGCCGGCCTGCCTGCGTCTTTCGAGGCGCCGGGCGGGTGGCCGGTGTGACCGGTTGGGGCCAGAACATCGACGACCTGGCCGTGGCCGTCGCCGATCTGCTCGCCGACACCTCGGTGCGCACCAGCCCGTTGACCGACGTTCCGGCAGCACTCGCCTGCCGCGACGCGGTGGTGATCCAGCTCCGGCAGCTCGTTGGGTCCGTGGCCGACATGCCGCCGGTCGCGCAGGCCCGACCGCTGCAGATGTTCGACGTCCTGCTCCGACGAGCGGGAGCCTTGCCTTGACCGTTCTGACCCCAGGCCGCTAGAACCGGAGGCGGCGAGGGGGGAGACCCGGTATGGGCACCAGGCTGCAGGTCGTCTTCGACACCGCCGACCCGCACGCGCAGGCGCGCTTCTGGGCGCAGGCGGTGCGCTACGAGCTGGAGGACCACAGCCCGGTGGTCGCCCAGCTGCTCGCCGGTGGTCAGATCACGGGTGAGGACGTGGCGGAGGTCGAGGGCCGGCAGATGTTCCGAGACCTCGCCGCCTGCTCCGACCCGGAGGGCACCGGGCCGCGCCTGCTGTTCCAGCGGGTCCCGGAGGGCAAGACTGCCAAGAACCGGGTCCACCTCGACCTCCAGGTGGGTGCGGAGGCCGCCCCTGCCGAGGTCGAACGGCTGATCGCCCTCGGCGCGACCGTCGCGTGGACCATCGCGGACCGCGGTCCAACGACCACGACGATGCACGACCCCGAGGGCAACGAGCTCTGCGTCAGCTGACTCTGCGCAGGTCCAGCAACATCACGTGCAGACCGACGAACCCGTGCTCCGGGTGGTCGAAGGCCTCGGGCACCGTGGCCAGGACCTGGAAGCCCAGCGACTGCCACAACCTCACGGCGCGGGTGTTGGTCTCCACGACCGCGTTGAACTGGATGCTGCGGTAGCCCGCGTCGCGAGCCCAAGCGATGAGGTGCTGACCCAGGGCCCGCCCGACGCCTCGTCCGGCGGCAGCGGGATCGACCATGAAGCTGCCGGTCGCGACGTGGGCGCCCCGCCCGGGCCGGTTCGGGCCCATCTTGGCCGAGCCGAGCACCTGCTCCCCGTCGACCGCGACGACGGTGCGCCCAGGCGGCGCCTCCATCCACAAGGTGCGGGCCTGTTCGGACGCCAGTCCTGCGGGGTAGGCGTAGGTCTCGCCCGCGTCGACGATGTCGCGGAAGACGGGGTAGATCCGGGGCCAGTCGGCGGGATCGGCTGGGCGGATCTCGAGGGGCGGGGGCATCTCCTGGTCGATCCTGACCCATGACACCGCCCTCGTCGAGCCGCCCCTGAACACTGCCACCAAGGTCGAACACCAGTTCGATCCCGTGCGATGCTGCAGCCATGGCCGGAGGGATGTCACGCGGCACGGGACGCACGCTCGCTGATCGCAGCGGCGCGTCCTCGGCCGCGACCCCGGCCGCCGAGCCGTCGCTGCCCCAGAGCCGTCGAGTCATCACCCGTCACTGCTGGGTCGAGGGCCTGCCTGACTGCCTGGGCCGGTTCGCAGGCCTGCTGAGCGAGTGGCGCCAGGAGGCTGACGGCCGCTGGTGCGGACGCGTCGTCTACGTCTTGGAGGAGGCGGGGCAGCCGGTGCTCGTCGAGACGTGGATCGCCGCCGCGCACCTGCGCCCCCTGTAGACGGGCTTCAGCCGGGTGGCGCGCCGTGGTGGACCGCTTCGACGTTGTGGCCATCGGGGTCGCGCAGGAAGACACCGTAGTAGCCGGGGTGGTACTCGGGGAACTCCCGAGGAGCGTGCAGGACCTCGACGCCCGCACCGACAGCCGCCTCGTGGACGGCGTCGACAGCCGCGCGGTCAGGCGCCGAGAACGCGATGTGCAGCTCGCGCGTCTCGGACCCGTGAGCTGGACTGAGCCAGAACTGCGGAACGCCGTCCGGGCCGGCGAGCCCGACAACGGCCCCCTCGTCGACCGGGAAGCGCATGACCTCGCGCAGCCCGAGCGGAGCGAAGGTGGTGAGGTAGAAGGCGAGCGACATCTCGACGTCGGCGGCCTGGATCCCGAAGTGATCGATCATGCGGCGCAGGCTAGACCTCGGCTCCGACAAGACCTACCAGTGAACGCCGGGGAGCAACCGCACCATCGCCACCGCACCCCGCGACAGCGCCTCCGGAGCCGCCTCGGTCGGCTTGCGTTCGCTGCCTCCGGCTGCGATCGAGTCGGGGAAGACGTGGTAGGCGGTGTGCAGCAGCGCGTCGACCATCTTGGGGGCCAGGGCGTACGCGACGACGCCCGTCGTCCCGAGCCGCGTGCCGATGTGCTTCGGCTTGTCCTCGAGGGCACGGATGACGAGATCGGCGGCCTGCTCGGGGGTCAGCGTCGGGAAGGCGTCGTAGATGCGGGTCGGAGCGATCATCGGGGTGCGCACCAGCGGCATGTGGATGTTGGTGAACGTCACGCCGTCGCCGATCAGCTCGCTCGACACCACCCGGCTGAACGCGTCTAGCGCAGCCTTGCTCGCGACGTAGGCCGAGAAGCGCGGCGGGTTGGTCTGCACGCCGATCGACGACACGTTGACCACGTGGCCGAACCGCCGCTCGGTCATGCTCGGCAGCAGGGCGAGCAGCAGCCGGACCGGTCCGAAGTAGTTGAGCGCCATGGTCCGCTCGAAGTCGTGGATCCGGTCGTACGACAGCTGGATCGACCGGCGGATCGACCGTCCGGCGTTGTTCACGAGCATGTCGACGCCGCCGTGATCGCTGAGCATCTGCTTCACGCAGGCGTCGATCGACTCCTCGTCGGTCAGGTCGACCGAGTAGACGGCGGCCGTGCCGCCAGCCTCCTCGATCTCGGTCCTGACCTTCTCGAGCTCCTCGACGCGACGGGCGAGCAGCAGCGGGATGCCGCCCCTCGCCCCGACGGCGAGGGCGACCGCACGGCCGATCCCCGACGAGGCGCCGGTCACCGCTACGGTGCGCCCAGCCAGCGCGCCGCCAGCCCGGATGCGACGGGCCTGGAGCCGGTCGAGGTGCTCTGCCCAGTAGTCCCAGAGCTTCTGGGCGTAGGTCCCGAGCTCCGGCGGCGCTTCCACGCCCAGCCCTCGGAGCTCCTGGCGCGTGGCGGCCGAGTCGAACTCGGAGGCGAACGTCATGTGCGGCAGCACCTCGGGCGGGATGCCGAGGCGGGCGAGCACGACGTCGCGGGCCACCACCGCGCCCGGGACCCTGCCGAACAGCGACAGCCCGTACGCCGCTGGCGCGAGCAGGCGACGGTCCAGGCGCAGCAGGACCTTCGGTGCGCCGGCCGCCTCCGCGAACGCGTTGTAGACGTCGAGCAGTCCTTGGGGGCGCGGGTGCACCAGGTGGAACGCCCGACCGTCGAGGTCGTCCGCGTGCATCAGCGCGTCCATGGCGTCGACGACGTAGTCGACGGGGACGACGTTGGTGGACCCCAGATCCGGGGCGAACAGCGGCACGCGGCCCACAGCGGGAAGCTCGGCGATGCCCGCGAGCACCGAGAACAGGTAGTAGGGCCCGTCGACCTTGTCCATCTCACCGGTGCGCGAGTCTCCGACGACGACGGCCGGCCGGTAGATGCGCCACGGCACGTCCGACTGCTCGCGGACGAGGCGCTCGGACTCGTACTTGGTCTGGTGGTAGGGCGAGGCCAGCTCCTGCCCCTCGTCGAACATGTCCTCGGTGAACGTGCCGGCGAACTCCCCTGCTACCGCAACGGAGGAGACGTGGTGCAGGCGCTTCGCACCGACCGACGCCGCCAGCTCGACGACCCGGCGGGTGCCCTCGACGTTGATCTCGCGATTGCGCTCGTCGTCGGCCGTCATGTCGTACAGGGCAGCCAGGTGCACCACGTGGTCGACCCCCGCGAGGCGCTTGCGGGCTGCTGCCTTGAGCCCGAGGCGGTCGGCGGACAGGTCCCCCACGAGCGCGGAGACCCTGTCACCACCCTCGATCGACGCCGCCAGTGCGGTCAGCCGCGACACCGACCCCTTGCGGACGAGGACCGTGATGTCGGCGTCGGGCCGCCGCAGCAGGCGCTCGAGCAGGTGTCGCCCGAGGAACCCCGTGCCGCCGGTCACCAGATAGGTCGTCATGCCGCGCTCCCGCCGTCCGTCCAGTGCCTGCCGCACCGTGCTGTCGCAGGATCGCAGACTCGCCGATTCGGTGTGAGACAGGTCACCCCGGACGGCGTGCTCCTCAGACCCGGATCTCGTCGTCGGGATGGGTGTGCGGCAGCTGCGGAGCACCGACGGACGCCGCGCGACCGGGGAGTGCGACCCGGTAGAGGCAGGCGTCGCAGTTCATCCGCAGGTCGTTGCCGAGTGCCTCGTCGTAGCGCCGGGCCACGAGGCCGGCTAGCCCGTCCGAGACGCCGAGCGGAGCGCTGACCACCACCTCCAGCCCGTCGATCGAGCTCGCCTGGCGCTCGACCGTGCGCGGGAGGAAGCCGGGGCCGAGGAAGTAGCTGGCGACCGAGGCCGAGCTGTGACCGAGGCGCTTGAGCTTCGCCAGAGCGTCGGAGACCGACGGCAGCGCCGTGGACGCGAAGGCGATGTCCACCGACGGGTAGGAGCGTCCCTCGAACAGCAGCCTCGCCGTCGAGGCGACCGCGGCGTTGGCGTCGGGATCGAGCGCTCCCCCGGCGACGACCACCACGGGGTCCTCGGGGCGCGCGCCTGCTTCGGCGAGCCGGGACACGAGTCGCTCGACCAGGACCGGGTGCGGTCCGAGCGGCCGCCCGTAGCGGAGGCGGACTCCCGGGTGGGCCGCTCGACCGGCCTGCACCGAGCCGGCGATGTCGGTCTTGCTGTGCGAGGCGGGGGTGAGCAGCAGTGGCAGCACGACCACGTCGTCGACCCCCTCGGTGGCGAGGGAGTCGAGAGCCGCGCGGATCGACGGTGAGGCGTTGTCGACGTACGCCGCCTCAGCGCGCAGGCCGGGGCGGAGGGCGGCGGCACGAGCAAGCAGAGTGCGCACCACCTCCTGCGAGGCGGGGTCTCGCGAGCCGTGGGCGACGCCGAGCAGCACGGTCACCGTTCGCTCCCGGGTCCAGCCCGCAGCGCGACGACCTCGCCGATCACGATCACCGCCGGCGCCCGCAGGTCGGCCGCGTCGACAGCGGCCCGGTCGAGGGTGCTGACAACGGTGCGCTGGTCGGGCCGGGTGGCGTCCTGCACCGCCGCGACGGGGGTGGACGGCGCAAGACCGCCGTCGACGAGCGCGGCGCAGATGGCCGGCAGCCGGCCGACCGCCATGAGCAGCACCAGCGTGCCGCCGGACCTCGCCAGCGCCGCCCAGTCGACGGTCGACCCGGAGTCGCCGGGCGCCAGGTGCCCCGACACGACGGTGAAGGACTGCGTCACGCCGTACGCCGTCAAGGGGATGCCCGCGCACGTCGGACCGGCGAGGGCGCTCGAGATGCCCGGCACCACCTGGATTGCGAGGTCAGCCTTGACGCAGGCATCGACCTCCTCAGCACCACGCCCGAACACGTGGACGTCACCGCCCTTGAGGCGTACGACCCGCTTGCCCTCCCCCGCGCGATCGACCAGCAGTGCCTCGATGTCCCGCTGCGACCAGGAGGGACCGCCGGGGGTCTTGCCGACCTCGACGACCTCCACGTCGTCTGGCAGCGGGACGGCCGGGGCCAGCCGGTCCCGGACCACCACGTCAGCTCCTGCCAGCAGCCGGCGGGCCCGGACCGTCAGCAGGTCGGGGTCGCCCGGCCCGCCCCCCACGATCGCGACGGAGCCCGGCCCCGGCCGCACGCGGCGAAGGGGCAGCTCGCCCGTCTCGAGGGACAGCGCGAGGGAGTCGCGCAGGCGCACGGCCCGGCGTGGATCGCGCCCGGCCGTGACCGACACCACGACGTCGTCCACCCGGGCGGTCGCCGGCACCCAGGCCGGTGACCTGGCCGCCGAGTCGGCGCGGACGCACCAGATCCGACGGGCGGCGCATGCCTGGGCGACCGCGTCGTCCACGACCCCGGTGCAGGCAAGGACCAGCCAGGCACCCTCGACGTCGGCGTCGACGAACGTGCGGCGCTCGACCGGCAGGTCGGGCAGGTCGGGGAAGCCCTCGCCGACCTCAGGAGCAACGACCTCCACGAGGGCGCCGGCGGCGACCAGCGCCCCGACCCGGCGCGCCGCGACCGCACCGGCACCGACGACCAGCACGCGCTTGCCGGCGAGGTCGAGGTGCAGCGGGAACGGGGTCACCCGTCAAGGATCGCTCAGGCGCGGCGCACTCGGGGCCAGGGTGCCTCGGTGGCGGCCCTCGCGTACTCTTGACCCATGCCTGTCGCGCTCACGTCACGTCGCCACGTGGACTTGAAGCGCACCTCGAGCGCGGTCTGTCCGTAGCCCCCGACCGCTCGGCTCGACCCCTCGTACCGCTCCCCCTCGACCATCGGAGTTCCACATGCCTGCCGTGCGCGGTCAGGGTCAGTGGGCGCTCGGCTACCGCGAGCCCCTCAACGTCAACGAGCAGGCCAAGAAGGACAGCAACCCGCTGACCGTCAAGGACCGCATCGTGAACATCTACGCCAAGGGCGGCTTCGACACGATCGACGGCGGTGACCTGCGGGGTCGCTTCCGCTGGTTCGGGCTCTACACCCAGCGCGCCGACGGCATCCCCGGCGGCAAGACGGCGGTGCTCGAGCCCGAGGAGCTCGAGGCGCCCTACTTCATGCTGCGGATCCGGGTCGACGGCGGCCAGCTCACGAACGAGCAGCTGAGCACGATCGGTGAGGTCGCGACGACGTACGGACGCGACGTCGCCGACGTGACGGACCGCCAGAACATCCAGCTGCACTGGATCCGGATCGAGGACGTGCCGGCGATCTGGGACCGGCTCGACGCCGTCGGGCTCGACACCACCGAGGCGTGTGGCGACTGCCCGCGCGTCATCGTCGGGTGCCCCCTCGCCGGAGTCGACCAGCACGAGATCCTTGACGCCACAGGAGTTCTGCAGGAGGTGCGCGACCGCTACATCGGCGACCCCGCCTTCTCGAACCTCCCCCGCAAGTTCAAGACGTCCATCTCGGGGTGCTCGGTGCACTGCACCAACCACGAGATCAACGACGTGGCGTTCGTCGGGGTGCAGCTCCCCGACGGCACAGTGGGCTACGACCTGTGGGTCGGCGGCGGGCTGTCCACGAACCCCAAGCTCGGCCTGCGGCTGGGTGTGTTCGTCGAACCCGCCCGGGTGGCCGAGGTCTGGGCCGGGGTCTGCTCGGTGTTCCGCGACTACGGCTACCGCCGGTCCCGCATGCACGCCCGTCTGAAGTTCCTGCTCGCCGACTGGGGACCTGAGCGGTTCCGCGAGGTGCTCGAGACGGAGTACCTCTCGAGCCCCCTGCCGGACGGCCCCCCGCCCGCGACCCCTCCGACGGAGGAGCGCGACCACGTCGGGGTCCACCGGCAGTCCGACGGTCGCAACTACGTCGGCATGGTCCCCCGGGCCGGCCGGACCAGCGGCACGCAGCTCTCCCGGGTCGCGGCCCTCGCCGCCGAGCACGGTGACGGCCGGGTCGCGACGACCGCTCAGCAGGGCCTGGTCGTGCTCGGGGTACCCGACGCCTCCGTCGACGCCCTCGTCGCGGCGCTCGAGCTGGAGGACCTGCGGGTCACGCCGTCGCGGTTCCGCCGCGGCATGCTCGCCTGCACCGGCCTCGAGTTCTGCAAGCTCGCCATCGTCGAGACCAAGGCCCGCTCGGTCGAGCTCTACGCCGAGCTCGAGAAGCGGCTGCCCGACTTCGACGAGCCGCTCACCATCAACGTCAACGGCTGCCCCAACTCCTGCGCCCGCTTCCAGACCGGCGACATCGGGCTCAAAGGCTCGATCGTCGACGGGGTCGAGGGGTTCCAGGTCCACCTCGGTGGCCGGCTGGGTGAGGACGCCGGCTTCGGCCGCAAGTCGCGCGGGCTCAAGGTCACCGCCGACGGCGCGGTCGACTACGTGGAGCGCCTCTTGCGCAGCTACCTGGACGACCGGGCTCCGGGCGAGCGCTTCGCCACCTGGGCCCGGCGGGCCGACGAGGCCCTGCTCCGTTGACGCTGATCATGGAGTCGTTGCCCGCCGCCCGCGCTCAGCGGGTGGGCACGAGCCCCATGATCGGCGTACGAGGAGCCTCGTGACCGAGCGGGCAGCCCCCCAGTACTGCCCGTACTGCGGTGAGGACTCGATCCGGCCGTGGGACGTCGAGCCGACCGATGACGCTCCCCCGAAGGCCCGCGGCGGCTGGCGGTGCGAGTCGTGCCTTCGGGTCTTCTCCGTCCGCTACCGGGGGCTGACCGGCCGGGACTGAATCGGGTCGGGCCTCCCAGCCGGTCGCCGCAGGCCTGACGACGCTCAGGCAGGATCAGCGGGTGGACGAGCTGCGTACGCCCCGGTTGCTCCTGCGTGCGTGGCGCGACGAGGACCTCGAGCCGTTCGCCGCGCTCAACGCAGACCCGGGAGTCATGGCCCAGTTCCCGGCGCCCCTCCTCCGGGCCGAGAGTGACGCGCTGGCGGGACGCATCCGTACGCGCTTCACCGACCACGGGTACGGCTTGTGGGCGGTCGACGTCGAAGGCGTCTTCGCCGGCTTCACCGGACTCTCGTGGAGCGAGGTGACCGGGACTCGAGCACTCGAGGTCGGGTGGCGCCTCGCTCAGGACTTCTGGGGGCAGGGCCTCGCGACGGAGGCAGCGACGGCGGCGCTGGCGTACGGGCTCGAGCGCGAGCCCAGGGTCGTGAGCTTCACGGCGGTGACCAACGAGCGGTCCTGGCGGCTGATGGAGCGGATCGGCATGCAGCGTGAGCGCGAGTTCGACCACCCACGAACCGATCTGCCCGAGCGGCTGCGCCGGCACGTCCTGTACGCCAGTCCGTGACCGCCGCTGTCCGACACTCCGGTGATGCGCTGACCCCACTAGTGCGCATCCTGTAGTACCTTGCCTGCCACAGGACAAGACGGAGGTGGAGCGATGGACGCCAGCCAGTTGCTCAAGGGGGTGCTTGACGTCGCCGTCCTCGCCGTCGTGCGCGATGCCGACGGCTACGGATATGACGTCGTCCGGCGCCTGCGGGCTGCCGGTCTCGATGACGTCGGCGACGCCTCGGTCTACGGGACGCTCCGGCGGCTCTACTCCGCCGGAGCGCTGACCTCCTACGTCGTGCCGAGCGACGAGGGACCGCACCGCAAGTACTACGCGATCAACGACAGGGGGCGTTCAGTGCTGGAGGACTCGACCAAGACGTGGCGGACGTTCACCGACACCGTCGACGGACTGCTCGGCGCTTCCCGGAGCGCGGCATGACTGCCACGGTGACGACGCCCGAGGCGCAGCGCTACCTCGGTGCGGTCGACGCGGAGCTCGCCGACCTACCGGTCGAGGAGCGCGCCGAGCTGCTCGAGGACCTGTCGCTGCACCTCAGCGCCCTCGACGAGGAGACCGAGGACGTCCGGCCCCTGGAGGTTCGCCTCGGCACCCCGACGGCGTACGCCGCGGAGCTGCGCCTCGCGGCCGGCCTCCCCGCGCGTGGGAGCAAGCCCCCGCGGCCGACCCCCGAGCTCGTCCTGCAGGCCCGCCGGACGTGGAGGCGGGCGGCTGGGTCCCCGGCCGGGAAGGAGGTGCTCGCCTTCCTCCCGCTGCTGGAACCGGCGTGGTGGGTCCTACGGGCCTACGCGCTGGTGGTCGTGCTGTTCCTGGTCACCGGTCACGGCGTCCGGAACTCGATGCTGCTCGGGCCGGGCGTGCTAGGCCTGCTGCTCGTTGCTGCCGCCATCTCCGGCTCGGTCGCGCTGGCTCGCAAGCCGATGTCCGCGGACAAGCGGCAGCTCCTGCGGATCGGCGAGGTCGTCCTGGGCACCGGAACGTTCCTCGCTCTGGTCGCCGGCAGCTCGTCCGGATCCAGCGCCGACTACGGCTACTACGCCGGTGCTCCTACGCCTGAGACCGCCTCGGGCGCCTACCCGCTGCTGTCCACGGCCGGACCGGTGACCAACATCTACCCCTACAGCGCCTCGGGTCAGCCGCTCGACGGGGTGCTGCTGTACGACCAGGACGGGCGGCCGTTGCGCGTCGGGGAGCAGGAGTGGTGGGCCGACGACTGCCGCCGCCAGGTCCGGCCGCCGCTGGCCGTCGACGGGGTGCCCGTGGAGTTCAGCTTCCCGCAGCAGTACGTGCTGACCGGCGAGTCGGTCACCGGCGGGCCGGTCCAACCGAGCCAGTGCCTGCAGAGCCGCCCCCTGCCGACAGTCCCGCTGCCGGTGCTTCCCCCGGCGGGCGGCGGCACCTCGTCGCCCCAGCCCGGATCCGCGGCGAGCCCGCCCCCCACGGGCGTGGTCAGCCCCGCGCCCGGGTCTGCACCGGTCAGCCCGGCGCCCGGGCCCTCGCCGGCCGCGTCGCCGCCGGCGCCCGGGCCCTCGCCGGCCGCGTCACCGCCGGCCCCCGCTTCGCCGCCGGCCCCCGCGTCACCTGGTCCGGCCTCCTGACGACGGTGCGTCCCGCACCGAGGACGCCGAACGGGGTACATGGAGCGCCATGACCAACGCTCACGTGCTCCGGCTGGAGGAGCGCCTCCAGCTCGCGCTCGCGCGAGCTCTGATGAGACGAGGCCGCCCGGTCCGCGTGCACCCGTTCCCGGGCGTCGGGACGAACGGCCTCGCCCGCGTCCGCGGCCGCGTGCTGGTCGACATCGCAAAGGCTCCGGGGCGAGCGACGAGAGTGCCTGCCTGGCAGGCGGTCCGCGCCAACTTGGCGCAGTTCCTGACCGTCGAGGTCCCTGGCGCGCAGGTCAAGGTCGAGGTGGGCGAACGGACTGAGGTGGCGGTCGCGGACCGCGAGGGCTACCTCGACGTCACGCTCGAGGGGGTCACTCTGACGCCGGGGCGCCACGACGCGACCCTGACGCCGGTGCACCCGGCCGGGGAACCCGCCCGTGGCACCGTCCACGTGCCCCACCCGGCCGCCGACCTCGCCGTCGTGAGCGACATCGACGACACCATCGTCGACTCGGGCATCGCCCACGGCATCGTGGCCACGATCACCACGGCACTGCTCCGTGACTCGGCGAGCCGGGTCCCGCTCACGGGGTCCCCCGAGCTCTATCGAGCGCTCGCGCGTCGCGCCTCCGACGGACCGCCACCGCCCTTCTTCTACCTGTCGACCAGCCCGTGGAACCTGGTCGTCTTCCTCCAGGGCTTCCTGGACCGGCACGGGTTCCCGAGCGGGCCGTTGCTGCTCACCGACTGGGGACCGGGCGCCGCGGGGCTCTTCCGGATCGACACCCGGACGCACAAGCTGGCCGCGCTGCGGGAGCTGGCGGAGCTCTTGCCCCTCGTGCGCTTCGTCCTCATCGGTGACAGCGGCCAGCAGGACGCCGAGATCTACGCAGCCTTCAGCCTCGAACGTCCGGGCCGGGTGGCGGCCGTCTACATCCGCCGCGCCGGCGTCCTCGATGACCTGACGGATCAGCGCCTGGAGAGGTCGGCCCAGGAGCTCGCAGCGGCCGGGGTGCCCTTCGTCGTCGCCGTCGACAGTGCCGCGATGCTGCAGCACGCCCAGGAGCACGGGCTGGCGCGCCGTTGACGAGCTCTCGGGCCTGCCAGCCGTTCGGCGGCGGTCAGACGTGCAGACCGCACTCGGTCTTGGCCGACCCGGCCCAGCGCCCGGCCCGGGCGTCCTCGCCGGGGGCGACCCGACGGGTGCACGGGGCGCAGCCGATCGACGGGTAGCCGTCGTAGGTCAGCGGGTTGACGAGCACCCCGTGCGCCGCGACGTAGGTGTCGACGTCGGCCTGGGTCCAGGTGGCGATCGGGTTGACCTTGACCATCTCGCGCTTGGCGTCCCACTCGACCACGCCGATCTCGCGGCGGGTCACCGCTTCGTCGCGCCGGATCCCGGAGGCCCAGGCGGTGTAGGGCTCGAGGCCCCGGGCGAGCGGCTCGACCTTGCGCAGCGCGCAGCAGGCGTTGGGATCGCGCTCGTAGAGCCGTTCACCGTGCGCGGCGTCCTGCTGCGGCACGGTGATCAGTGGCAGCATCGTGCGTACGTTCACGTCGTAGACCTGGGCGACGGCGTCGCGGGTGCCGATCGTCTCGGCGAAGTGGTAGCCGGTGTCGAGGAACAGCACGTCGACACCAGAAGCGACGGAGGAGACGAGCGACGCAAGCAGCCCGTCGCCCATCGACGACGCGATGACGAAGCTCGAGCCGAACGTGTCGACCGCCCAGCGCAGCACGTCCTGAGCAGAAGCCGTCTCGAGGTCACGACCGGCTTGCTCGGCAATCTGCTGCAGCTCCACGATGTCATCCAACACCCGAGTGCAGCCGGGCCTTCCCTGGGGAAGGGACGAGGCATGACCCGACCCCTCGCCGCCCTCCTCCTCGCTGCCGGACTCCTGCTCACCGCCGGGTGCGGCAACGAGAACAGCTCAGGAGACACCAACACCGACAACCAGAGCGACCAGGTCCCGACCCAGTCCCCGTCGTCGCGCTGACGGGTCCGCCCCTCTGGTCGCACGGAGCGCGGCGGCGTGGCACGCTCGCCGCGTGAACGGTCCTGTCCCCCCGCTGGTGACGCTGCACCTGTGGCAGGTGCCGAGGTCTGCGCTGCCCGCCGCTCTCGTGTCCATGGGGCGTGACCGCGCCCGGGTCCGGCGCACACCGGGGGTGCGCTTCGCCAAGCTGCTCGGTACGGGGAGCGGCCGGACGTTCACCGTCCGCGACGCCGACCCGCTGCGCTGGGGACTGCTGACGACGTGGACCTCTGCCGCCGCGGCTCGCGACTTCGACGAACACTCCCCCGTCGCCTCGGCGTGGCGCCGGCTGGCCGAGCAGACCTGGCGGGTCGACCTGCGGCCTGTCGCCTCGCGCGGCACGTGGGCGGGCCGTGAGCCCTTCGGCTCCCCCGTCCCCACGCGCAGCGAGGGTCCCGTTGCCGCGATCACCCGAGCGCGCCTGAGGCTCCGCAGCGCCCCCGGCTTCTGGCGAGCGGTCCCCCCGGTGTCGGCCGACCTGCGGGATCGACCCGGTCTCCGCGCGGCGATCGGCATCGGCGAGGCCCCCATCGGGTTGCAGGGCACGTTCAGCCTCTGGTCGTCCGCAGCGGCCCTCACCGACTTCGCTCGCGAGCCGGCGCACGCTGCGGTCGTCGAGCGGACGGCCCCGGAGGGCTGGTACGCCGAAGAGCTCTTCGCGCGGTTCGCCGTCGTCGGCTCTGAGGGCACGCTCGACGGGCGGGACCCCCTCGCGTGAGCGCCCTCCCACGAGCCCCCTCCCATGAGTCCCCTCCCATGAGCCCCGTCCCATGAGTCCCCTCCCATGAGTCCCCTCCCATGAGTCCCCTCCCATGAGTGTCGCCCTCGTCCTTCTCGACCGTGCCGAGTTCGCCTCTCGCCGCGACGAGGTCCTCGACGTCTACGCCGAGGCCATGGAGGTCCGGTCCGAGTCGGCCCGGTCCCGCCGGTCGATCCTCGCCGGGCACATGAACGCCGACGGCCTGGGGGCCGTGGCTGCGTTCGACGAAGGACGCATGGTCGGCATCGGCTACGGCTACCTCGGGGTCCCCGGCCAGTGGTGGCACGACCAGGTCCGGGCGGCCCTGCCCGAGGAGACGGCCGGCGCATGGCTCGACGGTGCGTTCGAGGTCTGCGAGCTGCACGTGCGCCCGGCCTACCAGGGCACGGGTCTCGGCCAGGCGCTGCTCGCCGAGCTGCTGCGCGGTGTGCCGGCGCGCACGGCGGCGCTCACGACGCCTGACCTCGACACGCGGGCCCGGCGGTTCTACCGGACCGGGGGGTGGGTCGACCTCGCCGTCGGACTGCGCTTCCCCGGTGACCCGCGGGTGTTCGCCGTGCTGGGGCTGCCCTTGGCAGCCGACCGGCCGGGGGGTCCTGGACTCGCGCCCCCGACCGCCGCTCTGGGATCGAACTCGTGACGGCGGACAGCGGCAGTCGAGCTGCCGGGCCGGGTCGCGACCGTGCCGTCGTGGTCGGCGCGGGCCACAACGGGCTCGTCGCCGCCTGCTACCTCGCGAAGGCCGGTCTCGACGTCGAGGTGGTCGAGCGCGACACCGTCGTCGGGGGCGCGGTCAGCACGGTCGAGCGCTTCCCCGGCTACCGCATGGACCGCGGCTCCAGCGCTCACATCATGATCCGACACACCGGCATCGTGGAGGACCTCGACCTGGTCGCCGCAGGCCTGGAGTACCAAGACCTCGACCCCTGGGGGTTCGCCCCGTTCCCCGGGAGCGACGGCGCTCAGGGCATCACCTTCTTCGTCGATCTCGACCGCACCTGCGCCTCCATCGAGGCGCTCTGCGGCACCCGTGACGCCGAGGCCTACCGCGCGTTCGTCCTCGACTGGTCGGCCCGCAACGTGAAGGTCTTCGAGGCGTTCCAGGGCGCGCCGACGATGAGCCACCTCGGCCGGACCCTCTGGGGGGTCGGGAAGTCCACCGGGCTCGACGGTCTCGAGCTGTCGCGGCAGTTCCTCACCAGCGCCGACAGCCTTCTCGACGAGCACTTCGACGACGAACGGCTCAAGACCGCACTGGCCTGGATGGGCGCGCAGTCCGGACCTCCCACGCACGAGGTCGCGACTGCAGACCTGGTCGGGTGGAACACGGTCATGCACCTGCTGCCCCCCGGCCACCCCAAGGGTGGCAGCGGCATGCTGTCCGAGGCGCTGCAGCGGCGGCTCGAGTCCTACGGCGGCCGGGTGCGCCTCGGCGACGGTGCGACCGGGATCACCACCCGCGACGGCCGGGCGGACGGCGTGCTGACTGACTCCGGAGAGCACCTGCCGGCGTCGTACGTCGTCGCCGGCTGCCACGTCCTGACCACCCTGGACCTGCTCGGGAACGGGCTGCCTGACGGGTTCGCCGCGCGGGCGCAGCGCAGTGTGCGCACCGGCAACGGGATCGGCATGGTGGTCCGGCTCGGGACCAACGCCCTGCCCGCCTATGCCGGAGCGACGGAGGAGACCTACCGGTCCATGCAGCTCATCGCCCCCAGCCGTCAGTCCTTGCGCAAGGCCCACGGCGAGTACAGCGCGGGACTTCCCCCCGAGCACCCCGCCGCCCTGGCCATGACGTTCAGCGCGTTCGACGACACGATCGCGCCTCCCGGCAAGCACAACGTCACCGTGTGGGGGCAGTGGCACCCGTACGCCCTGTCCAACGGCGAGAACTGGGACGCGATCGGCGAGAGGGAGGGGACCAAGCTCGTCGAGGCGGTCGACCGGGTCGCGCCCGGTTTCGCCAGCAGCGTCGAGCACATGCACGTGCAGACCCCCCTCGACCTCGAGCGCGAACTCGGGCTGCGCAACGGGCAGGTCATGCACGTCGAGATGGCCTTCGACCAGATGTTCATGTGGCGACCGATGCCGGAGCTGGCCGGCTACCGCGTCCCTGGCGTCGACGGGCTCTACCTGTGCGGCGCCTCGACGCACCCGGGAGGGGGCGTGTTCGGCGCCAGCGGGCGTACGGCTGCGACGATCGCCCTCGGGGACCGGTCCCCGTCGCCGCTGTCCCGGGCGGTCCGAGCAGTGAGGAAGGTGCGCGGTGGCTGACCTCTACGAGGTGCTCCTGGTCGACGCAGGGCAGACGTGGCACGCCGGGTGGGTCACCGACGACGAGACAGAGACCGACCTGCTGCTGCGCAAGGGGGACCGCATCCCGGTCTTCGCCGGCCGGCCCGCGCTCGAGCACCATGCGCAGGAGCGGGGGCTCACGCTGCTGGACGACCTGCCGGACGAGATCGACCTCGACCTCGGCGGCTGGCTCTCCCGCGGCGCGCCCCTCCCCCCGGCCGAGGAGGTGTCGGAGCTGTGGCACCTGCTCATCGACGACCCCCAGGCCGGGAAGGCGCTGTCCGGTGAGGACCTCGGCGAGGCTTACGACGACCTCGTAGAGGAAGACCCTGACTGGTTCGTCCACCACGGCGCCGCGGCCCGAGCCGCGCTGGGTGAGGCCGTGCGGCGACTGCGAGCCATGCTCGACCGCGGCTGAACCGGCCCCGTCGTCGAACCGGCTCTAGGCTCGACCGCGTGACGCCGACCGTCGCGGAGACGACGTCCGCCTCCTCCCTCGCGCGTCGCGTGCCGGTGACCCTCGCCGCCGCGACCGTCCTGCTCCAGATCGCCTACCCGCTCGTGCGAGGAGACGGTCGCGACCCGCTCACGGTCGTCACGGTGGTCGTGTTCTTCCTCGCCTCGACCAGCCACGCGCTCGTCCACCGAGGGACCCGCTGGACCGCGGCCTACGTCGCGATCACCGTCGGGATCGGCTTGGCCGCCGAGGCCGTCGGGCGAGCGGCCGGCATCCCGTTCGGCGACTACGACTACGCCGGCTCGCTGGGCTGGAAGGTCCTCGGGGTGCCGGTCGTGATCCCGCTGGCGTGGGCGATGTTCGCCTACCCCTGCCTGCTCGTAGGGCAGCGACTGGCGACCAGCGCCCTCGGCGCGGCGGCCGTCGGCGGGGTCGCGCTCGCCTCCTGGGACCTGTTCCTCGACCCGATGATGGTCGCCGCAGGTCATTGGCGCTTCGACGACGTCCAGCTTTCACTGCCCGGCTCACCCGACGTCCCCGTCTCGAACCACCTGGGCTGGCTGCTGGTCGGGGTGGCCATGCTCGGCGTCCTGCAGCTGCTGGGCCGGCGGGAGGCTGACGACCGGGTCCCGGCAGCGCTGTTCCTGTGGACCTACGCCTCCTCGGTGCTCGCCAACGGCGCGTTCTTCGGCCGCCCCCTGGTCGCACTCGTCGGGGCGGTCGGCATGGGGCTGGTCGCGGTGCCGTACGCCCGCTCGCTGCGCTGGCGCCCGTGACGCCACTCGGGGTCGTAGCCGGGGTCGCCGGGCTGCTTGCCGGGCACGCCGCTGTCAACGCCCACCTGCTCCGCCGTCCGACTGCCACGTCCACCCGCCTGCGCGTCTCGGTACTGCTCCCCCTGCGCGACGAGGCCGGCCGGGTGACGCCGTGCCTCACCGCCTTGCTGGGACAGCGGGGCGTGGACCTCGAGGTGGCCGTGCTCGACGACGGGAGCACCGACGGGACAGGCGATCTCGTACGACGTCTGTGCAACGGTGATCCACGGGTGCGCGTGCTCGAGGGCAGATCCCTGCCGCGTGGGTGGTTGGGCAAGCCCCACGCCTGCCAGCAGCTCGCCGACGCGGCCGCCCCGACCAGCGAGGTGCTCGTGTTCCTCGACGCTGACGTCGTGCTCGAACCTCACGCCGTCGCGGCCACTGTGGCGCTGCTGGACGACACCGGGCTCGACCTGCTCAGCCCCTACCCGAGGCAGGAGGCGCCTGGCGCGACGTCGCTCGTGCAACCGCTGCTCCAGTGGTCCTGGCTCAGCTTCCTCCCGCTGCGCCTCGCCGAGCGGTCCGGCCGCGAGTCGTTGTCAGCTGCGAACGGGCAGCTGCTTGCCGTCCGGCGTGGGGCCTACGACCGGGCCGGCGGGCACGCAGCCGTACGCAGCGAGGTCGTGGAGGACGTCGAGCTGCTGCGTGCGGTCAAGCGCACTGGAGGTCGCGGTGGGGTCTGCGACGGGACCGAGATCGCCACGACGCGCATGTACGACTCGTGGGCCGAGCTGGCCGACGGCTACGCGAAGTCCCTGTGGACGGTGCCACTCCCGAGCCTCGTGGTGCTCGTCACGCTCTACGTCCTCCCGCCGGTCGCCGCGCTGCGCGGGTCGCGGGCCGGTGCGGTGGGCTACGCGGCCGGCGTGGCCGGACGGGTCGTGACGGCGCGGCGCACCGGGTCTCGGGCGGTCCCGGAAGCGCTCGCCCACCCGGTCTCGGTCGCGCTCCTGACGGGACTGGCGGTCCGCTCACGGCTGGCCCGGCGCCGGGGTGGGCTCACCTGGAAGGGACGCTCCCTGTGAGTCGGGTGGTCGTGATCGGCGCTGGCGTAGGCGGTCTCGCGGCCGCGGCCCGGCTCGCCGCGCTCGGCCACGAGGTAACGGTCTGCGAGGCCGCGCAGGAGGTGGGCGGCAAGCTCGGGCTGGTCGAGCAGGACGTCAAAGGCGTCGGGCGATTCGCCTTCGACACCGGACCCTCACTGGTGACCATGCCGCACGTCCTGCGTGAGCTGTTCGACGCCACCGGCGGGTGGCCCGCCGACCTTGAGCTCACGCGGCTCGACCCGACCGCTCGCTACCGGTTCGCCGACGGCACGATCCTGGATGCCGCCGCTGGAGCGGACGCGTTCTGCCGGAACCTCGACGCCGTGCTGGGCGAGGGGAACGGGGACGACTGGGGGGCTTTCACCGAGCGGGCAGAGCGCATCTGGAAGGCCAGCCGTAGCCCCTTCCTCGAGTCACCGCTCGACGGCCCCGTCTCTCTCGCCCGGCTGGCCCTGCGCCGCCCGGGCGACATCGCCGCGATCGCGCCCGGCCGGTCGCTGCGCTCGCTCGGCCGCCGCTACCTGCGGGACCCGCGCCTTCGCATGCTGCTCGACCGCTACGCCACCTACACCGGGTCCGACCCGCGACGGGCGCCGGCTGCACTGGCCGCCGTGCCCTACGTCGAGCAGGCGTACGGCGGGTGGTACGTCCCGGGCGGGCTGCACCGCATCGGCGCGGCGCTGCGGGACCGAGCGGTGGAACGCGGGGCTGTCCTGCGACTCGGGACGGAGGTCGTACGCATCGACGTCACGGCGGGGCGGGCCAGTGGCGTGGTGCTCGCCGACGGGGAGCGCCTCGCCGCTGACGTCGTCGTGGCGAACGCCGACGCCGCCCACGTCTACGGCTCGATGGTGTCCGCCTCCTCGGCTGCTCGGCTCCTGGCGCGGGCGACCCCGTCGCTCTCGGGCTTCGTGCTGCTGCTCGCGGTGCAAGGGCGCACGCCCGGGCTTGCTCACCACAACGTGCTGTTCCCTGCCGACTACGACGCCGAGTTCGACGCCGTGTTCGGTGATCTCGCTCGCCCAGTGGCAGACCCCACGCTCTACGTCAGCGCGCCGGACGACGTGGCAGTCCGCCCGGACGGGTGCGAGGCGTGGTTCGTCCTGGTCAACGCGCCGCGCCACGGGTCGGGTCCGGGCGCGATGGACTGGCGGGCGCGGGGCGTGGCGGCGGCGTACGCCGATCGGCTCCTGGACCTGCTGACCGAACGCGGGCTTCCGGTGCGGGATCGGGTCGTGTGGTCTCGCACGCTGTCCCCGGCCGACCTCGAGGAGCGCACGGGAGCGGTCGGCGGGGCGATCTACGGGACCTCCTCGAACGGGGCGTCAGCCGCCTTCCTGCGTCCTGCCAACCGCTCCCCCGTCCCCGGGCTGTTCCTGGTCGGTGGCTCGTCGCACCCGGGCGGGGGCTTGCCGCTCGTCGTCCTCTCGGCGCAGATCGTGGCGGGCCTCGTCGGTCCCGCTTGAGGCTTGTCGGCGCCGGAGCTGTGGCGGTGCGTCGACAGGGTCAGGCGGAGCTGCCGGAGGTGGTGTCCCGGCCGTGGCCGTGGTCGCCGCGCCAGTCCAGCATGAGCAGGGTCGCGTCATCGGCCAGGGCATGTCCGGTGGCCTCGAGGACCATGTCGGCCAGGTGCCGGGCGGCCTCTCTGGGGTGCTGGTCACTCGTCCGGGCGATCATCTCCGGCAGGTCGAGGTCCTTGGCGTTGCGCTCGACCATCCCGTCGGTGACCAGCACGAGCCGATCGCCGGACTTCAGGGCGAGGGAGGTGCTGTTGTAGGTGGCGCCCGAGAACAGGCCGAAGGGGAGGTCCGGCGGCAGATCGACGGCCTCGACCCGGCCGTCTCGCAGCAGGTAGGGCGCGACGTGCCCAGCGTTGACCAGCACCAGCTCGCCCGTGCGCAGGTCGAGGCGCCCCAACAGCCCAGTGGAGTAGCACTCCACGGGGAGAGCCTCCCCGTGCTCGAGCAACGCATCGTTCGCGTGCTCGGCCTGCTCGATCAGCGACATGCCGTGGCGCCTGGTGTTGCGCAGGCTTCCTACACACAGCGTCGCGGTCAACGAGCTCGCGACCCCGTGGCCCATCGCGTCGGTCATGGACAGGTGCAGGACGTCGCGAGCGAGGCTGTAGTCGAAGGTGTCCCCGCCGACGCTCTCCGCCGGCTCGAGCCACGCCGACAGGGTGAACGAGCCGGCCTCGCAGGTATGGGCCTCCGGCAGCAGACGTCGTTGCACCTCAGCCGAGAGCGAGAAGGGCGTGCTCCGCTGGCCCCACTCGTACAGGTCGGTGTGCCGGCGGCTGGCGATGATCACGAAGCCCAGCAGGTGTGCCGTGCGGGCAATCTCGTCGAGCACGGCCGGCTCGGGCCGTGCCGGCAACGACAGTTCCAGAAGGCCCAGCGCCTCACCGCGCTCCGTCACAGGTGCGAGCACGGTCCAGAGCGCAGGCGCGCCCGGCACCTCGGGGCCGGAGGGTGGCAGGACCTGCACCACCTGCGTGCTCAACGCCTGCTCGGCCGGTCCGCCGTCGAAGGGCAGGTCGGTGGCCAGCTCCTGCTCATCGCGCCGCTCGTCCGGACCGTCCACGGCAGACGTGCCGAGAGGGGGTCCGGCGGTCGCGGCGGCGGACAGGGGGACGTGAGTCAGGCGCACCAGACCTCGCCCGGACAGGTCGGCGACCAGGAAAGAGACCTCGGCAGCGCCCAGAGCGAGCCCGATCCGACGGGTGACCGCCTCCACGGCCTCCACCGGCGACGCGTCCTCAGCGGCGTCGAGCAGACCGCTCAAACCTGACCGGCCTACGGCGTCATCCATCCGGGGAGTCTAGTCGCGGGCATCGGTGCAGTGGCACCGGAAAAGAAGGGCGGAGACGTGGACGGCCCCCACTGGGTCGAGGTCGACGACCTCGCCGTCGTGGACGAGCGCGTCACGGGGCTGGTGACGAACTGCTCCCAGGCGGCGCTGCTGGAACCGACGTGGTGCGTCGGCTGGCCGCGGACGGACCTGCTGTTCCACCTGCTGCCCGACGCACAAGGGGCCGGACGTGGATCATCGACGACGAGATCCGCGTGGGCGCCAACTGGTGACCCATAGCGCTCGAGTCACCAGCCGCTCGAGCACTGGCCTGTGCACTCTGCTGCTCGAGCACGACGGGGACGGACGATGGCAGGTCGACGGGGCGCGTGGCTTGAGCGGCGCGGTCAGCCGAGCTGGTCCCACAGGTCGTGCTCCGTGCAGAAGCCTTCGACCTCATCGAGCTCGACGTCGGCCTGCTCGGCTGCCGTGGTGGCGTGGCCGGCGACCCACCAGTCGGCGCCCGGGAGCCCGGCCGAGAGGTAGGCCCGGGTCCCTGGTTGCCAGGGCTGCCGGGAGCGGCGCGGTGTGGCGAGGACTTCGCCGTGGGCGGGCTCCCACATCCGGACCCGGTCGCCGGCTGCTCCGAGCACGACGGCGTCGTACCAGCGGAACACGACCACCGGGGTGTCGCCGGCGGCGGTAGCCAGGGCAACCAGGTGTCCGGGTGAGACCCGCTCGACGCGCGGGCTCGGGAACGCGCCTACGTACCGCGCCCGCGTGGGTCGACCCTCGATGAGGACCTCGCACGCGTCCTCCTGTGATCGCAGGACGATGCCGCGGCGAAGCCGCGGCTGGTCGCCCGCTGGGAGGGACTCGGAGCCGGAACCGGTGCCGCGCGGATCGGCGCCTACCTCGCGGTCGCCGAGATGATGGGCGAGGAAGCGTTCAGCGCTCTCGCGCTCGAAGGCCGGCACCTGCGCGTGGCCTCCGGGGTTGACGTGCAGGCGCTTCACGCTGGAGCCGATCGCCGCGAACAGTGCCAGGGCGTCGTCGCGGGCGACCAGCTCGTCGTCCCACTGCACGACCAGCTGCACGGGCACGGTGATGCGGGCCGCGTCGTCGGCCAGGCCCTGGTGGCCCACCAGCCCCAGAACGCCGCTGGTGATCCGCGGCTCGCGCGCTATCAGGGGCACGCCGATGGCCGCGCCCAGGGAGAATCCGACGAAGCCGACCGACGCTGGGGCGTGGCCGTCGTCAGCCAAGGCGTCGAGCACCGCACGCCACTCCGGGACCGCCTCGGCGGCGATCTCGGCGTTCAGCCGGGCGATCGCGGCCGCCGGAGCGCCCCCGGCCATGGCGGCCGGCAACGCGGCGAGGCTGGCCGCGAGCTGCGGGGAGCGGGGTCGCCCGCCGTGGCCGGGGGCATCCAGCGCGGCCACGGTGAACCCGTACTTGTTGACGAAGCCGCGGGCGCGCAAGAGCACCGCGGGGTGGGCGGCGTGCTGCCCGCCGCCATGAGCCAGGAGCACCAGCGGGCCGGCAGGCCCGCCCGGGGACGGCGAGAACAGCACGCCGGGCGCGTCGCCGAGAACGAATCGGCGTTCACTCACACCATCGGTGACGGTGTCGGAGAGGAAGTCCATGTCGGGCCCTTCGGAGTGTGGAACGGCACCCCGGCGCCTACCGACGTCAGCTCACGCAGACCTCGAGGAGAGGACGGGACACCAAGCGGGATCCAGCTGGCACCGTTCTCACCTCCTTCTGTTGGTGGTGGCGAACGTACACCCGGCAACGCAGCCTTGACCGCTGCCGCGCGCCACCCATGTAGTGAGCTACGACGAGCTGTCCACGCACCACCTCGCGGCCACCTTCTTTCGCGGCGGGCTGCGCGTCAAAAGGATCAACGACGTAGCCCTGAAGCGCTGGGCGACCTCGCCCCCGACGGCATCATCGACCTCGTTGCCCGAAATCTGCGGCCACGCGGACTCACCTCGGGCTTAGGTGGCGCAATTGCGTTGACTGACAGCACTATTCACCACCAAGACATACGACGTGCGCTCGGCCTGCCACGAGCCGCTCCTGCCAGCAGGCTCCCGGCCGTGCTCGACTTCGCACTCGGTGCCCCGCCCTTGCCCGTCAAGACGAACGCCAGGGGGCTGAGACTGGTTGCCACAGACATCGACTGGAGCACAGGTGATGGCCCGAGGTCGCTGGCTCTGGAGAAGCCCTGCTGAGGTCTTTGGCCGGTCGCCCGCAAGCGATGGACGAGCTGGGCGGCCCCGGGCTCGCAACGTTGCGCTCGCGCGTCCGTCCGCCACGCGAGGACCGAAGGTGACCAGCTCAACGCTCGCGCATCGAGGTGAGCGACCACTGCCATCTCGGCGTTCAACTACTCATCCAGCGACGATCAGCGCCCGGTCCGCAGACGCGGCCAGAAGACCGGTCCCCGTGTCCGGAAGCCGAACGGCCAGCGGGCCGGTCGCGGACTCGCGAGCAGCGCCTGGTCGGCTCGTCCCGACGGCCGATCCCGAACGACGATCGGCGGTCCTTCCCGCGACGCGGACAGCGGCTCTGTCCCGGTGCGCCTACAGGTCGAGCACCAGGGAGAGTGCTTCGTCGACGCGCTGCATCTCCTCCAGCGTGAGGAAGCCTGCGGGCTCGGCGAGCCGGTTCAGATCGACGGTGGCGATCTGGTCGCACATGATCAGGGTGCGCCTTGGGCCGATGTTCACGGTAGGCCGGAAACTGGTCTCGCGGGCGCTGGTGCTCGTAAAGGCTACGACCCAGGTGCTCAGAGCCAGCCAGTCCGGCTGCAGGACCACGGCGTACCGCCGGCCCTGCTGCTCGTGGCCCTTGCCGCGCGCGGGTAGCCGATAGACCTCGCCCCTCACGTCGATGCTTGCAGCGCGGCGAGGTCCTGGTGGATCGCCTCGATCTCCGCACGGTCCTCCGGGTCGTCCTTGATCGCTCGGGCCTCCGCCGCGGCGATCGAGCGCCGCTCGTCGCGCTTCATCGCCGTCAGGGCAGCGCGGATGACTTGATCGGCGCTCTGGCGCCGCGCTGCCCCCAGCTCCATGAGTAGGTCTCGGGTACTCGTGTGGACCTTGACGGTGGTCGTGTCAGCCATCTGCGCAGTCTACCTCTAGTAGACAAGGGCCGTGGGCGAGGCGCCGGGCCTCGCGAGTTCGACAACTACCGGCATAATCAGGACTCAGGAAGGTAAGAGAACTTCGTCTTCATGTCGCGGTACCAGTCCATCGACCTCTTCGGATGCCGCCACCGGCTCTTCATCGCGTCGCGCGCTTCCTGGTGGCTGGCATCGCCGGCCTTCTCCGCCTCCTTGAGGTGACGGTCCTGCGCTTTGATGACGTCATCAGGCGCTTCGCCCTGGTGCTCGAGGTCGCAGACTCCTCCTAGCTGACGGCAGGTCATCGTCTTCACGCCCTTCCTCCCTTCCTGTGCTCCAAGTCCGCGCAACCTCCGTCTGTCTGACGGTCCGCGACCTGTGGGTGAGACCAGCCGCCGGGCGTGTGACCCGCGTTGTAGGACGCAGCGGCCCTGACCAGGGCCTGGAATGCGGCAGCATCGAGCGCATCGCCCTCACGCAGGTCGATCGCGCGCCATGCCTTGCCGCCGAGCCCGTTGTTGAAGACCTGCTCGGGGTCGGGCAGCTGCGCCCCCTGCGGGAAGGTCAGCTTCACCTTCTGCTTGTGGGCGTTGCCGACCGCGAGGATGCCGTCCTTCTCCCAGACCGGGCTGCCCATCCACTTCCACGCCTCAACGACGTCGGGCACCGCCTCGTGGATCAGCCGGCGGACCTGGGCGAGTGTGTCTTCCCGCCAGTCGCCGAGGCCCTCGACGAGTTCGTCGATCTTCTTCGCGGCCGCCGGTCCGATCGGCGACTCCGTCGCCTTGCTCATCGGGTGACCGGGTCGGCGATCAACCCGATCTCTGCGCCCGCCATGTCCCTCACCACCGCGACGAGCCGACCGCCGCCGACCTCGCGCGGCTCGTCCACCACCGACCCGCCGGCCGCGGTGATGCGCTGCACGGCGGCGTCCATGTCCGGCACGTGCAGGTGGGGCCGGACGACAGTGGCACCCGGCACCAGGCCGATCTGCTGGCCGTCGACGTCGAACCCGACGTAGTAGGGGGTGTCCGCCGTCGGCTCCGTACCGAGCAGCCCCTGGTAGAGCTCGCGCGAGGCAGCGATGTCCGGGGCTGGAAGAAGAACTGTCGAGAAGCCGGGCATGGATCGAACCTTCCGTCACACGACGCGCCCTGTGCACGTCACCCCGATGACGGGACCCAGACAGGGAGTGTGACCAGGATGGACCAAGTGGATGCCTTCGAGGTGGAGCGGCCGCGGCTGCTGCGCATCGCCACCCACGTGCTGCGCGACCCCTTCGAGGCGCAGGACGTCGTGCAGCAGACCTGGCTCCGGCTGCACGGTACGACCGCGACCATCGAGAACCTGCCCGGCTGGCTGACCACCGTGACGACCCGGCTCTGCTTGGACCGACTGCGGGCGACGACGCCCGTCCCGGAGCAGGACGTCGCCCCTGTCGAGGCCGCCCCGGATCCTGCCGACCAGGTGGCCCTGGCCGACGCCGTCGGTGTCGCGCTGCAGGCGGTGCTGGATCGCCTGACCCCCAGCGAGCGCGTGGCGTTCGTGCTTCACGACAGCTTCGGCATCGACTTCCCGACCATCGCCGAGATCCTGACCAGCACGCCCGCGGCTGCTCGCAAACTCGCGTCGCGGGCCCGCAGCAAGGTCGCCTTGTCGGGAGACGAAGGCTCGTCGGCCGACTGGCAGGTCGTCGACGCCTTCCTCGCCGCGGCCCGTGAGGGTGACTTCGAACGGCTGCTGCAGCTGCTGGCACCGGATGTCGTGATCGCCGGGGACGAGGCCGCAGTCCTGGCCGGCACCCCAGCCCGCCTCGCAGGACGTCAGCGGGTGGCCACGATGTTCAACGGCGCCGCGAAGGCTGCCCTACCCGTGTTCATCGGCGACCGGCCCGGCGCCGCCTGGTTCCACCGAGGGCAAGCACGGGTCGCCTTCGACTTCACAGTCGAGGACGGCGTCGTACGCCGCGTCGACTTCCGCGCCGACCCGGCCGTACTCGCCGGGCTGACGCGGCGCCGGAATGGGTCCACGGCCTGACACGATGCCGCCGGACGGTCACGGCGCCGGTCCGGAGCACCGCGCACCTGGCCTGCAAGCAGCTCCTGCGCCAGCGCTTGGCGCCCACGGCCCGACCCGCTACAGCCGTCATGCGACCGCGCACCGCCGACCCGGTTACTCGGGCCTGCCGGACCGCGAACACGCCCGAGACGACCCGCCTGGCTGCCAACGGTCGATTCGGGTGCGACACGGGCAGGCAGGGGTAGAGCCTGCCCCGTTGCCGACATCTGTCCGCACGGTTCGACCACGAGGAGTGACTCATGCCCCCCAAGCCGCACAAGGACCAGTCCGCACCCAAGGCAGTCAGCCCTACAGGTGTGGCTCAGCCCATGCCGCTGTCCTCAGCGGACCCGCGTGCGCAGTCCGGCGAGTACCTCACGACCGCACAGGGTCTGCGTCTCGCCGACACCGATCACTCCCTGAAGGCCGGTCCGCGTGGCCCGGTGCTCTTGGAGGACTTCCATCTGCGGGAGAAGATCACGCACTTCGACCATGAGCGGATCCCGGAGCGGGTCGTGCACGCCCGCGGCGCGGCCGCGCACGGGACCTTCTTGGCAAACGGCTGGGGCGGCCTTGTGCAAGGCCGGATTTCTGGCCAAGGGGAAGCGGACGCCGGTGTTCACCCGGTTCTCCACCGTGCTCGGTTCACGGGGCGCCGCCGACACGGCGCGGGACGTACGAGGGTTCGCGGTGAAGATGTACACCGATGAGGGCACGTGGGACCTGGTCGGGAACAACATGCCCATCTTCTTCATCCAGGACGGCATCAAGTTCCCCGACCTCATCCACGCCGCGAAGCCGAGCCCAGACCGGGAGATCCCGCAGGCCGCGACCGCCCACGACGGGTTCTGGGACTTCGTGTCCGTGCATACCGAGGCCATGCACCAGGTCATCTGGGCGATGAGCGACCGCGGCCTCCCGCGCTCGTTTCGCACCATGGAGGGTTTCGGAATCCACACCTTCCGCCTCGTCAACGCCGAGGGCCAGACGTGCCTGGTGAAGTTCCACTGGAAGCCGGTGGCCGGCGTGCACTCCCTGGTCTGGGAGGAGGCACAACTCGCCGCAGGTTGCGATCCCGACTATCACCGCCGGGACATGGCCGATGGGATCGAGAACGGCGCGTTCCTGGAGTACGACCTCGGGCTGCAGGTCATGCCTGACGTACCCGAGGAACTGTTCGAAGGCATCGACTTGCTCGACCCGACCAAGCTGATCCCTGAGGAGCTGTGTCCGGTGCAGATCGTGGGGCGGATGACCCTCGACCGCAACCCGACGAACTACTTCGCCGAGACCGAGCAGGTCGCTTTCTGCACCCAGAACCTGGTCCCGGGGATCCAGTTCACCAACGACCCGCTGCTCGCCGCCCGAAATCATTCCTATCTCGACACCCAGATCAGCCGCCTGGGCGGGGTGAACTTCACGCAGCTGCCGATCAACCGGCCGCACGCCCCGGTGAACGACAACCACCGCGACGGGATGCATCAGAGCGCGGTCCACAGCGGACAGGCCCCGTACTTCCCCACCACCATCGACCCTGGCGCACCGAAACTCGCGACCGAGGCCGAAGGCGCGTACGTCACGCTCCCGACGCCCGTGGAGGGTGAGAAGGTCCGCGCTCAGCCACTGTCCTACGCGGACCACTTCACGCAGGCCACGATGTTCTGGCTCAGCCTCACCGAGGTGGAACGCACTCACGTCGCCGAGGCCTACACCTTCGAACTCGCGAAGTGCTTCGAGACCCCGATCCGGGAACGCATGCTCGTCAACCTCGCGAAGATCCACTCCGACCTCGTTGCCCTGGTCGCAGCGGGTCTCGGCATGCCCATCCCGGACGCCGAGATCATCGCCGACGTGCAGCCCTCGCCGGCGTTGTCGCAGATCTACGCCGAGCCCGGTCCGATCGTCGGCCGGGTTGTCGGGGTGATTGCCGCGCCCGGCGCGGACCTAGCCGGTCTCGCGGCCCTGCGCAAGGCCCTCACGTCACGGGGCGCCGTCCTGCGGGTCGTCGCTCCAGTTGGCGGGGTCCTTGGCAAAGGCCCGAAAGCAGAGATCGTCGAACGCACTCTGCTGACGACCCGTTCGATCGAGTACGACGCCATCGTGCTCGCCGGCGGCACCGGGACGCTGATCGAGCCCAGGCTGACTGTTCTTCTGGCTGAGATGTTCCGGCACTGCAAGACGATCGCCGCCTGGGGGGACGGCGTGAACGCCCTCACGGCCGCGCTCGTCGACACCGAGGCACCCGGGGTGGTTCTTGGGGCGAAGGCTGACGCCTCCTTCGTGTCCGCGCTCATCGACGCGATCGGGATGCACCGCGCGTGGCCCCGAGCGACGTGGCTCCCCACGCCCGCCGCACCATGAGCTAGCGGTCCGTCTCAGGACGAGCTGACTACCCGTTCGCGGGTGGTGCGTGCGCGCTGCACCTTGGCCAGGATCGATTCGGCGGTGGCGCTCCAGACGTAGGGCTTGGGGGTCGCTGTTGTCCGCGGTGAGGTAGCTCGTTGCTGGCGATGAGGTCCCCGACGCTGCCGAAGATCCCTCGGCGCAGGTCCTTGTCGGTGAGTTCGCGGAGCCAGCGGTCGACTGGTTGAGCCAAGCTCGAGGACGTCGGGGTGAAGTGCAGGGGCGCCGGGCGCCCAGCCCCTAGCGAGCCGCTCCGCTCAACAGGCCCTCGACCCACCGCAGGTCTGCCTCGTACAACGTGACGTGCCCGGCGTCGATCGTGAACTGCAGGGCGGCGTTCCCTGCGCCAGCCTCGCGATAGGAGTACTCGATGAGGTCGGCCAGGCGCACGGCGGCCCAGCGGACGACGTCGATCGACGCGACGCCGCCGTAGGTCTCGCACATCAGCTCGACCCGGCGCCACTGCTCTGCGACCGGCTGCGCCTGCGGCTGACCGTCCCTGTGCCCCGGGGGCGTGAGGCTGACGTAGCGGTAGGCGGCGTAGCCGAGGTCCCACAGGCGCGGGCCGGGCACGGCGTGGTCCCAGTCGATCAACCCGTGCAGGCGCCCGTCCCGGAAGACCGCGTTGTAGGGGGCGACGTCGCCGTGGCAGATGACCTCGACCGGCTCGACTGCCCCGCGCCGCCAGCCGGTCTTCGGCAGGTCGAGCTCCGCGCTGGCGTCGTGCACCGACCGCAGCGCCCGCCCGAGGTCGACGAGGACCTCGTCGGTCCAGGCGTAGGCCGGCAGCGGGTACACCGGCACGTCCCCCACCACGAACTCGACGACCTCCCGGCCCTGCTCATCCAGGCCGAGGTGCTCCGGCACGCCGGGCAGCCCTGCCCCGCGCAGGCCCGACATCAGCGCGGCGACGTTGGGCGTCCAGGGACCGGCAACCCGTCGGACCGTGTTCCCGACCCGGACCACCGGCGCGGTGTGTCCCCCGACCATGGGCTCGCCCTCGAGCGACCCGTCATGATCAGCCCCGTCACGACCGGTCACGGCAGCTCACGCCTCGGGGACGACGACCGCTGGCTCGTCGACCGGCATCGCCAGCAGCTGTCGGCGCACCGCGACGAGCAGCTGTCCCACGGCGATCAGCGTCATCGCCGTGATGATCGCCATGCCGGTGGTGGCGACCAGCTCGCGGTGTCCCAGGAACACGCCTCCGAAGTGGATCGAGGCCGACAGGAAGATCACCCGGTTCGGCCGCTCCGCCAGGGTGATCTTGCCGACCTCGTCACCACCGGCGTTTCCGGCCCGTGCGCGGACGTACTCCATGAAGAAGAACAAGAAGCCGCAGACGATGGCCAGCTCGATCGGCGCGCCGACCGAGACCACAGCGGCGAGGTAGATCGCGTCGTTGACCCGGTCGACCGCCGAGTCGAGCACGTAGCCCCACCGGGTCGTGCGGTCCTCGAGCACCGCGACGCAGCCGTCGAGGGTGTCGAACAACCCGCTGGCCACCAGGATCCAGCCGGCGAGCATCGCCCAGCGACCGCCGATGTCAGCCGGGACGAACACCGCCGCCGCCAGCCAGATAGAGCTGATCGTGAGCACGTCAGGCTGCACCCCGCGGCGGGCCAGCGGCCGGGCGATGGCGTAGACCATCGTGAGCCAGCCGCGCAGCCACGGGTTCCCGGTCCTCGGGTCGTAGCCACCGTGGAGCACCGACCACCGGTCGAAGTAGCCGTCCCGCGAGGGGATCTCGTGCTCAGGTCGGCGAGCTGTGACCAGCGCCAGGACCACGAGCAGCGCCCCGGCGACGGCCAGCAGGACGACTCCGGTCACGCAGCCCCCCGGACGGCCTTCGCCGTCCGTCGTGCCCGAGCCGCGAGCAGCCGGGCGCTCAGCGCCGTGGCGAGGAACAGCGGGGCGGTGCCGATCGGGGCGAGCAGACCGTCCACCACCACCGACACCTCGATGTCGCACCCACCACGCACCGCGGGCGTCACGAAGTACGTCACCTCTTCCCGCAGACCCGGTGCGGTCTGCACCAGCAGCGACAGTCGACGCTCCCGGACCGCCTCCAGCACGTCGATGGGCAACCCGACTGACCCCACCCGGGTGATGCCCAACAGGCGCTGCCCGGTCTCAGCAAGGCCATCGGTGCCGCGCACGCGCCTCAGCACGACCAGGAACTGCGGCCAGTCGACTGGGCGCGACAGCAGGTCCCAGACCTGGGCGGCCGAGGCGGTCGTGTGGACCCGATGGCCTAGCCTCACCGCTGCGACCTCTCACCCTGCGACCTCATGGATCGGGGCCTCATGATGCGTGAAGCCCCAGTCGGGACCAGATCTCGCGGGTCGCCGTCGAGCGGTTCAGCGTGATGAAGTGCAGCCCCGGGGCGCCTTCGGCCAGCAGTCGATCGCACATCGTCGTCGCCGCGTCGACCCCGAGCGCCCGGACCGCCTCCGGGTCGTCCTGCACGGCATGGAGCTCCGCGGCGAAGTCGTTCGGGAACGCCCCGCCGGAGAGCGAGATCATGCGCTGGATCTGAGCGACGTTGGTGACCGGCATGACCCCCGGGATGATGGGCACCTCGCAGCCCGCCGCCGCCACCCGGTCACGGAACCTGAAGTAGTCCTCGATCTGGAAGAACATCTGGGTGATGGCGAAGTCTGCGCCGGACCGGCACTTGCCGATGAAGCGGGCGACGTCGCTGTCCAGGTCCGCCGAGCGGGGGTGCTTCTCCGGGAACGCCGCCACGCCGACGCAGAAGTCCCCGGCGTCGCGGACGAGGCGGACGAGCTCCTCGGCGTACTCGACGCCCTCGTCGTGCTTCACCCACTCGGCCTGCGGGTCCTTGCCCGGGGGGTCTCCACGCAGCGCCAGGATGTTGCGCACGCCCGCGTCCGCGAACCTGCCGACGATCTGCCGCAGCTCGGCCACCGAGTGGTCCACGGCCGTGAGGTGGGCCAACGGCGTCAGCGTCGTCTCCGAGGCGATCCGCTGCGTCATGCCGATCGTGCCGTCGCGGTTGGACCCGCCAGCGCCGTAGGTCACCGAGACGAAGTGCGGCTGCAGCCGCTCCAGCTCGCGCAGGGCCTGCCAGAACTGCTCCTGGCCCTGCTCCGTCTTCGGCGGGAAGAACTCGAAGGAGAACGTCCTGTCCCCGGTCGAGAGCATGCTCTTGATCGTCGGTCCGGCCACACCAGGAGCCTAGTCGCGAGGGGTCCACTCCACGCGCGACACAGACGCCCAGGACGTACGCTGCCGCCTCATGGGGCAGCACCGGCTCGACGTGGACCCGCTCGGCGTGGACCCGCTCGACGTGGACGACCTGCGTCCGCGCGTGCAGAAGTCCCTCGACGCCTTCGTCGACGGACAGCTCCCCTCGCTCGGGGCCATCAGCGCGGACCTGCTCCCCCTCACCGACGCCCTCGTCGGGCTGATCGCCGGGGGCAAGCGCCTGCGACCGGCGTTCTGCTACTGGGGCTATCGCGGGGCCGGCGGCCCCGACTCGGACGGGATCGTCGTCGCCGCGGCAGCCCTCGAGCTGTTCCAGGCCTGCGCCCTGATCCACGACGACGTCATGGACGGCAGCGACACCCGCCGCGGTCAGCCCGCCGCACACCGGCGGTTTGCCAGCCTGCACCGCAGCGAGTCGTGGCTCGGTGACCCTGAGGCGTTCGGCATGGGCGCGGCCGTCCTACTCGGCGACCTGTGCCTCGCTTGGTCAGACGAGATGCTCTCCACGAGCGCCCTTCCCACCGAGCGGCTGATCGAGGGCCACCGGGTCTACGACGAGATGCGCACCGAGCTCATGGGCGGGCAGTACCTCGACCTGCTGGAGCAGGCTCGGGGTGGTGGCTCGGTGGAGCGAGCCCTGCGCGTCGCCCGCTACAAGAGCGCGAAGTACACGATCGAGAAGCCGCTCCACCTCGGCGCAGTGCTCGCCGGGGCCGACCGGCGACTGCTCGAGGACTACACGAAGTACGGGCTCCCGCTCGGTGAGGCCTTCCAGCTGCGCGACGACGTCCTCGGTGTCTACGGCGACCCTGAGACGACCGGCAAGCCCGCCGGTGACGACCTGCGCGAGGGCAAGCGCACAGCCCTGGTCGCGATGGCCCTCGAGACCGCCGACCAGGCGCAGGCGGCCACGGTCCGACGACACCTCGGGGACCCCCACCTCAGCGCCGACGGCGTCGAGGCCCTCCGCGACGTTCTCCGCGACACCAGCGCCCTCGCGCGGGTCGAGACGCTGATCGAGCGCCTCCTGGACGAGGCCCTGACCGCACTGGAGGCTGCTGAGCTGGTCGGCGACGCCCGCACCGTGCTCCAGCAGCTCGCCGTCGCTGCCACGGCTCGTTCGGTCTGACCGGACTACGCTCGACAGGGTGACCACCGCCCCCACGCTCGCCAGCAACGACCCCTGCTGGTGCGGCAGCGGACGCCGCTACAAGCGCTGCCACCGCATCGCCGACCTCGACCCGGACCGGGCTGCAGCCGAGCAGGCGCAGCGCGAGCCGACCGAACGGCTCGCCGCGGCGTACGTCCGTCCGGGTCGGCAGTCACCTCGGCGCGAGGTGCCCGCCCACATCGTCCGCCCGGACTACGCGCTCGACCCGCACGGACGTCCGAGGCACCGGGACACCGGCCGGCCCAAGGACCCCGAGACGATCGCCCTCATGCGCACGGCCAGCCGCGCGGCGGCCGAGGTCCTCCAGGAGGTCGGCGCCGCGGTGCGCCCCGGCGTGACCACCGACGAGCTCGACCGCATCGCGCACGAGGGGTGCATCGCCCGAGGCGGCTACCCGTCGCCGCTGGGCTACGGCGGATCGGTCATGCCCTTCCCGAAGTCCTTGTGCACCAGCGTCAACGAGGTCATCTGCCACGGCATCCCCGACTCGACGGTGCTCAAGGACGGCGACATCGTCAACTGCGACGTCACCATCTTCCTCGACGGCGTGCACGGCGACACCAACGCGACGTTCCTCGTCGGGGAGGTCGACGACGCGTCCCGCCGCCTGGTGGACGTGACCCGCGAGTGCCTCGACGTCGGCATCGCGGCGGTTCAGCCGGGCGGGCGCATCCGCGACATCGGCAGGGCGATCCAGACGCACGCCGAGGACCGCGGCTACGGCGTCATCCGGGCCTTCGTCGGGCACGGGGTCGGACGCAGCTTCCACAGCGACCCGCAGGTGTTCCACTACGACAACCCGTCGGCCCGCGGCGAGATCCTGCCCGGCATGACCTTCACCATCGAGCCCATGATCTCGATCGGCGACTGGCACCACGAGATGTGGGACGACGGGTGGACCGCGGTCACCGCGGATCGCTCCCGGACCGCCCAGTTCGAGCACACCCTGCTCGTGACGGACACCGGTGCCGAGGTGCTCACCGTCGTCTGAGTCGTCGCTCCCCACTCCAGGAAGCCGCGCTGCCCCCGCCGCCCTACGATCACGGGGTGAAGACTGTCCCCGGGAAGACCGACCGCGTCGTCACCGTCGGAGCCGGGCTCGCGGGCCTGTCTGCCGCGCTCCGGCTGGTCGGTGCCGGACGCGAGGTCGTCGTGCTCGAGCGCGAGGACGTCCCGGGCGGGCGCAACGGCCTGCTCGAGGTGCCCTCCCCGAGCGGCGGAGGCACCTACGCCTTCGACACCGGCCCGACGGTGCTGACCATGCCGGACCTGATCGCCGACGCCCTCGACTGCGTGGGCGAGAAGCTCGAGGACTGGCTGGAGCTCCAGCCGGTCGACCCGCTCTACCGCGCCTTCTACCCCGACGGGTCGACCCTCGACGTCAAGGCCGACCCCGCGGCCATGGCCGACGAGGTCGAACGCGTCTGCGGGCCGGCCGAGGCTCAGGGCTACCTCGCCTACGTCGACTTCGTCTCGAAGCTCTACCGCTACGAGATGAAGGACTTCATCGACCGCAACATCGACTCACCGCTCGACCTCGTCACTCCCAACCTCGCCCGCCTCGCGGCCATCGGCGGGTTCGGCCGACTTGCTCCCAAGGTCGAGAGCTACCTCAAAGACCCGCGCACGCAGCGGGTGCTGTCGTTCCAGTCGATGTACGCCGGGCTGTCGCCCTACGACGCTCTCGCCATCTACGCGGTCATCGCCTACATGGACTCGGTCGCCGGGGTGTTCTTCCCCAAGGGCGGCATGCACGCCGTGCCGCGCGCACTCGCCGGCGCAGCCGAGAAGCACGGCGTCGAGCTGCGCTACGGCACGACGGTCAAGCGGGTACTGGTCGAGCACGGACGCGCGGTGGGCGTCGAGACCGCTGACGGAGAGCGGATCCCCGCCGACGTCGTGGTGCTCAACCCCGATCTGCCGGTCGCCTACCGCGAGCTGCTGCCGCCCGAGGCCACCCCGCGCCGAGTGAGGTCGCTCGACTACTCCCCCAGCTGCTTCCTGCTGCTCGCCGGGTCCAGCCAGGCCTACACGAAGACCGCGCACCACAACATCCACTTCGGGAAGGCCTGGAAGTCGGTGTTCACCGACCTCATCGACGACCAGCGGCTCATGACCGACCCGTCGATCCTCGTCACGAACCCGACCCACAGCGACGCGTCCTTGGCGCCCGACGGCAAGCAGATCTACTACGTGCTGCTCCCGACCCCGAACACCAGCGCGGGCATCGACTGGGACGTGGTCGGCCCCCGCTACCGCGACGAGGCGGTTGCCCGGCTCGAAGCCATGGGCTACGTCGGCTTCGGAGACGGCATCGAAGTGGAGGACGTCACGACGCCCGCAGACTGGCAGGCGCGCGGCATGGAGCAGGGGGCCCCCTTCGCGGCCGCCCACTCGTTCCTGCAGACCGGTCCCTTCCGGCCGAGGAACCTGGCACCGAAGGTCGACGGGGTCGTGTTCGCCGGCTCCGGCACCCAGCCCGGGGTGGGCGTGCCGATGGTGTTGATCTCCGGGCGGCTCGCGGCCGAGCGCATCCTCGGCAAGGACAAGCGCTACCGCTCAAGGGCGATGCGCCTGGCCACCCCGCCCGGACCGGTCATCACGCAGCCCTGAGAGCCGGCCGGACGGGGTGGACCCTGCAGCGCCGTCGGTGCTAGCCCTCGTCCCGGGCGATCCGAGCGATGTCCGGCTGGTCCGCGAAGACCCCGTCCACCCCCGCGCGGTAGAGGTCGCGCAGCTCGGCGAGCACGTTGCCGAAGGCGGTCGGGTCCGCGCTGCTGCGGTACTGCGCCGGCAGGAACTGGTTCTCGGCCCGCACGGTGTAGGGCACGACCAGCAGACCGGCGGCGTGGGCATCAGCGACCAGCGTCGTCGCCCCACCGGTGGTCTGGTCTGCCGCGCGAGGGAAGATCTGCCCCTTCTCCGGCCCGAGGACCTGGGCGTACTCGGCGATCTCACGCAAGCCCGTGGGAGTTGTCATCTGCGCGTAGGTCTGCGCGTCCCCTGCGGCGACGTGGTCGTACGGGCGGGCAGTCGGACCCGCGCTCGTCAGCTGCACCAGCTGGACCTTCGCACCGAGACGGCGCAGGTCGCGCAGGTTGGCCTCCTCGAAGGACTGGAGGTACACCGGGCTCTTGGCCTTGTCCAGCTTGGCCTCGCGCAGGTCCTGGAGCAGCGGCTCCTCGAGGCTCAGCCCGATGCTGTCGAAGTAGGTCGGGTGCTTGGTCTCAGGTGCGACCCCGACCGTCCGGCCGGTCGTCTTGCTCATCTGCGTGGCGAGGGCGAGGACCTCATCCAGGGTCGGGACCTGGTAACGGCCGTTGAAGATCGTGTTCTCCTGCCGGACCGCAGGCAGGCGCTCGACCGCGCGCAGGGTCCGCAGCTGCGCGAGGGTGAGGTCCTCGGTGAACCAACCCGTGGTCGGGTTGCCGTCGATCGTCTTGGTGGTCTTGAGCGCGGCGAACTCGGGCCGGGAGGCGACGTCGGTCGTCCCGCTGATCTCGTTCTCGTGCCGGGCGACGAGGACACCGTCCCTGGTCGAGACGACGTCGGGCTCGATCACATCCGCGCCGAGGCGGATCGCCAGCTCGTATGCCGCAAGGGTGTGCTCAGGGCGGTACCCGGAGGCGCCGCGGTGACCGAACACCAGCGGAGACGTCTGGCTCGATGTCGGCGTGGCGACGGCGCCAGTCACCGAGGTGGCGACGACTCCGGACACGAGGGTGAGGGTCAGGACGGGAAGGGCGAGCAGGACGCGTCGACGCACAGGGGCTCCTTGATTCGAGACGGGAACCCACCCCACCCGCCCGGGGCGTACGGCGGGCGACGCCCAGACCGCCGGTGGGTGACATCGCGGCCACGAGCAGGCCCGTCCGCGTACCGGCCCTTCCCGAGCCGCCCCACCGAGCGACCAACGGCCCACGTCTGCCAGACTCCCGGCCCGTGAGCAACCGGGAGCTGGACGCGGCGGGGATCCGCGACCCACTGCTGCGGGAGTCCTACGAGGCCTGCCGGCGGCTCAACGCCAGCCACGGCAAGACTTACTACCTCGCGACCCTCCTGCTCCCAGCCTGGAAGCGGCCCTACGTCCACGCGCTCTACGGCTTCGCCCGCTACGCCGACGAGATCGTCGACGACCTCGCGAGCACCCTGACCGACGCCGAGAAGGCCGACTGGCTGATCGGCTGGGGGGAGCAGTTCCTGCGCGATGTCGAGGTCGGAGGCAGCGATCACGAGATCAGCCGGGCCGTGGTGGACACGGTGCGTCGCTGGGACATCCCGATGGCCTACGTCGAAGCGTTCCTGACGAGCATGCGGATGGACCTCACGGTCACCGAGTACGCCACCTACGACGACCTGATGACCTACGTCTACGGGTCAGCCGCTGTGATCGGCCTCGAGATGGTCCCGGTGCTCGAGCCGCTCGTCCCCCGTGAGGTCGCCGAGCCCTACGCCGCCGACCTGGGGATCGCCTTCCAGCTCAGCAACTTCCTGCGCGACGTCGGTGAGGACCTGCGACGCGGACGGGTCTACCTCCCGATGGAGGACCTCGCGGTCTTCGGCGTCACCCGGGAGCACCTCGAGCACGGCGTCGTCGACGGGCCGGTCCGTCGGCTGCTCGCCTTCGAGGTCGCCCGGACCCGCGAGATCTACCGCGCCGCGCAGCACGGCGTACGCCTGCTGCACCCCACAAGCCGGCCGTGCATCGAGACGGCGCTGGCTCTGTACGGCGGGATCCTCGACGAGATCGAGAAGGCCGACTACCAGGTGCTCGGGCAGCGAGTGAGCGTGAGCAAGGGGCGGCGGGCAGCCGTCGCGCTACCCGGCCTCGGGCGGGCCTGGGCGTCGCGCCGCTGAGAGCCCGGCGATGTGCTGCAGATCGCCAGATCCCGGGCTTCGCAGCGGTTCGAGCACCCCCACGCCGGGGACCTCTGCAGAGTGCCCCGAGACGATCGATCCAAGACCTCTGAGAGCCCCGACCCCGACCCGGCGGTGAGCACCGGGCTCGATGGTCCGGGGGGGCTGCAGCCCGGCGACACCCCGCCGGACTCCGACTCGATGTCCGGGACGGTCGGTGACGACCGCAAGAACACGCCGAACATGGGCCCGGTCTCGGGCAACCGCACGCCGATGATCATCACGCTGTCGATCCTGGCCCTGTTCGTGGTCATGGTCGCCGTGATCGTGGGCGCGAGCTTCCTGCCCAGCTGACCTGGTAGCGGGCTCAGTCCCGTGCTGCGGCCTCGGCCAGCCGCGCGGACAGCCTGACAGCGCTGGCGTGCGGGTCGGATGACTCGGTGAGTGCGCGCACCACGACGACCCGGCGGGCGCCCGCCTCGAGCACCTCGTCGAGGTTGTCCTCACCGATCCCCCCGATCGCGAACCACGGCCGCCCTCCGGCTGCCCCCGTCGCGAAGCGGGTCAGGGCCAGTCCCGGAGCCGCGCGGCCCGGCTTGGTCGGGGTGGGCCATGTCGGCCCCACGCAGAAGTAGTCGACGCCGTGCTCGACGGCTCCGTCCGACACCTGCTGCTGGTCGTGGCAGGAACGGCCGATCAGGACGTCCTGCCCGAGCACCTCGCGCGCGATCGGCACCGGCAGGTCGTCCTGGCCGAGGTGCAGCACGTCAGGCCGAGCCGCGAAGGCGACGTCGGCCCGATCGTTGACCGACCACAGCGCGCCGTGCTGCTCCGCCGCCGCCGCCAGCACCTCGCACAGGGCGATCTCCTGCCGGGCCTCGAGCCCCTTCTCGCGCAGCTGCACCACGTCGACCCCGCCCCCCAGGACGGCGTCGAGGAACTCGGGCAGGTCAGGGCGGGACGGCGTGCACAGGTAGAGCCGGGCCCGAGCGAGCCTGGCTCGCAACGCCTCTGCGCGGACTCTCTGTTCGGGGGAAGGTGCCTGCTCAACCACCTGCGACCGCCCGGACCAGCTCCAGCCGGTCGCCTTCGCGGAGCGGTGTCGAGGCCAGCTCGGACCGGAGCAAGGCTGTGCCGTTGTGCTCCACGACGACCGAACCTGGGCGCAACCCCAGGGAGGTGAGCAGGCCGACGAGGTCGGTCTCGTCGGGAACCTCCGACGCGCGTCCGTTCACCGTCAGAAGCACGACGCGAGCCTACGGGAGGGCATGATCGAGTCATGCCTGACGCCGAGAAGGAAACGCCACCCGCGCACGTACGGTTCGGCAACCGCGCCTTCGTCGTGCTCGAGGACGCGATCTACGTGTCGATCGCCGCCTTGCTCGGTGTTGGCGCCGTGGTGCTCGTGTTCAGGGCGGGCGTGACCCTGTTCAACGGCGCCCAGGACGACGGCCCCGACGCCCTGCTGGACACCCTCGATGCGATCCTGCTCGTCTTCATCTTCGTCGAGCTGCTCTACGCGGTGCGGATCACGCTCAAGGAGCGGCAGATCGTCGCCGAGCCTTTCCTGATCGCCGGCATCCTCGTCTGCATCAAAGAGATCGTCGTGCTGGCGGTCAAGGGCGCCAACGAGTACATCGGCAAGGGTCCTGAGTTCGCCCGCGCCATGGTCGAGGTGGGTCTGCTGGGCGTGCTGGTGCTGGTCCTCGCCGCGACCGGCGTCCTGCTGCGCCGCAAGGAGAAGGAGCCTGAGGAGAACTCGAACACCGACTCCGCCGCGACCCCGTGATCGGTCCCGCTGGACGGCCTCGACCCTAGAAGCCTCGCCCTGAAGGCCTCGCCCCTGAAGGCCTCGCCCCTGAAGGCCTCGCCCCTGAAGGCCTCGCCCCTGAAGGCCTCGCCCCTGAAGGCCTCGCCCCTGAAGGCCTCGCCCCTGAAGGCCTCGCCCCTAGAAGCCGAGGGCCTGGGCCCGGCGCTTGATCTCCGTCGCGCGGTTCTCGTGAAGCGCCTGCAACGGCGTCCCGGGCAGCGTGTCGTCGGGCGTGGTCATCCAGCGCAGGGCTTCCTCGCTGGAGTAACCCGCGTCCTTCAGCAGCGTGAGGACCGGGACCAGGTGCTTGACGAGGGCGTCGCCGTCGAGCTGGTCAGCCGGGATGCCCGGACCGTCCGGTGTCGACACCGACAGCAGGTGTCCGGCGGACACCAGGTCGCGCACGCCGGTCGGGCCGATGCCCATGCGCTGGGCCACCTCGGTCATGCTCAGCATCTCCACGGGGCCAGCCTAGTGAGCACGCCGTTCCCGCAACTCCTCCGTCGGCGCGACCGGACGCCCCGCGCCGGCTGCGGAGGCCCGCGCTGCGTCGAGCACGGCGGCCGTGAGCCGCGACTCGGGCAGCGGCAGCACCCAGCCGGATCCACCGCGCAGGGCCGACGACACCTCCTCGACCATGATCCGGTAGGCATCGGTGGCCGGCACCCTTACGCGCTCGGTCCCCCGTCGGTCAGAGACCCACAGCTCGGTGGCGTCGTCCTTCCACGAGGTGTAGGGCGCGTCGCGCAGCTCGATCTCGCCCCGCTCCCCCGTGATGACCAGCCACTGCCCCTCGCCCGCGGAGATGCCGGCCCGCACCTCGGCCTCGGCTCCGCCCTCCCAGCGCAGGATGGCCTTGGTGTCGAGGTCGACCCCGCTCGGGCCCAGGGTCGACTGCGCCACGACGTCGGCGGGTGATCCTGCGTCGACGGCCCACAGGCAGGCCGAGACCCCGTAGCAACCGACGTCGTAGAGCGCACCGCCGCCCCGCGCCGGGTCCAGTCGGTAGTTGCCCTCGAGCTGTCCGGCGAAGGTGAAGCCGGCGGCGACGTGGCGCACGGGTCCGATCTCCGCGAGCCGGGCCTGCGCCAGCCGAACGCGGGGGTGCCACCTGTACCAGCTGGCCTCCACCACCAGCAGGTCCCCTGCAGCGGCCGCCATCTGGTCCACCTCGGCCGCGGTCAGCCCGAGGGGCTTCTCGCAGAGCACGTGCTTGCCGGCGCACAGAGCCGCCAGGGTCCAGGGCAGGTGCGCGTCGTTGGCGAGGGAGATGTAGACCGCCTCGACGGCGTCGTCGGCCAGCAGCGCCGAGTAGTCGTCGTAGGCGGTCAGCGGCTCCAGGGCGCGCGCCCGCGCCAGGTCCCGCGCCGCAGCCGCCTGCAGGACAGCTCCGGAGGCCGCCGCGACCGCGGGGCCGAGCGCAGCAGTCGCCACCATGCCGGCACCCAGGAAGCCCCAGCGCACCGGCTCGGTCACTGCGCTGGCACCACCGGACGACCAGCGTCGCCGGCCGACCGCGTCGCTGCCTCCATGACGGCGATGTTGCGACGGCTTCCGGCGGGAGTGACCGACATCGGCTCACCGGACAAGAGCTGGTCGGCGAGCTCGCGGTGGAACGGCTGCTGCGGCGAAGGCGGCACCGCGAGCACGGTCTCGTCACCGCCGGCACCGAACAGCGTCAGCGCCGCTGGGGAGTCGGAGGCGGCGAGGCGGTCCTCGACGAGCAGACCGATCGGCGAGCGGCTCACGAGACGCTCGTGTCGCCACGCACCGACGATCGCGCCCTGCGTGCCGAGGACGTAGAACTTCGGCTTGCGGGCGGCGGCGAGATCGGAGTGGGTGAACTCGGCCTCGACCCCGTCGACGAAGTGGAGCAGCACCCGGGTGTGATCAGCGTTGGTGACGTCGTGCCACAGGCGCTTGTGGGCCGTTGCCGACACCCACTCGACCTCCTGCGGGAACAGGTCGAGCACCCAGTCGAGGTAGTGGCTGCCCCAGTCGTAGATGGCTCCCCCGCTGATCGCCTCGTCGCTGTGCCAGAAGTTGCACGGGTGGTCGTGACCGCCGACGAAGCTCTCGAGGTGGAAGACCTCACCGAGCCGACCCGAGCCGATGGCGGCCTTGAGCGCGAGGTAGTCCGCATCCCACCGGCGGTTCTGGTAGACCGCCAGGGTCAGACCGGCCTGCTCTGCCGCAGCGATCTGGCGGTCGGCCTGCTCGACGGTCAGGCAGAACGGCTTCTCGACGACCACGTGCTTGCCGGCGCGCAGCGCCCGGAGCACCTGATCGGCGTGCGTGTCGGGCGGAGTCGACACGATGACGAGGTCCACGCCCTCGTCGGCCAGAAGGTCGGAACCATCGGCGTGAGCCCGGACGTCGGCGGCGATCTGGCGGGCCGCCATCAACCTGGCCGGGTTGGGGTCGCAGACCGCGGCCAGCTCGAGCCCCGTCGTCGCCTGGATGGCGAGCGCGTGCTCGTGACCGATCGCGCCGTAGCCGAGCATGCCCACACGGACCGGGGCCGCATCGCGGTGCCCCACCACGTGACGGACCAGGCGGTGCACGATCCGGTGCAGGGCCGGGTCGGCGAGGGTCTCGGTCGTGGACGCCACGGTCAGCGTGGCGATGGCCGTGGCCGGGCGCCAGGTCGCGACGGGGTGGTCGCGGAAGGCGTGATTGGCGGTCAGCACCACCTGTACGTCGTCGGCCACCTTCTCCTGCAGCGGCCAGCCGTCGGTCAGCAGGAGTTCATCAGCGCCGAGCCGGGCGGTGACCTCGCCGGCGTCACGACCCGGCCGCACGCGGACGACGTGGACGGGGAGCAGCCCGCCGGGCACCAGGCCGGCGGCATCAGTCAGGGCGGTGCTCATGTGGGGCCCGACCAGCAGGACGGGCGTGCCCCGGGAGGCGGCGGCGAGCAGGGCGTCCTCCGCGGACTCGGTCAACGCGGACGGGTCGAGGACGACGATCGCGTCGACGGGGCTGCCCAGCTCGCGAACGAGGCTCGCGCCCGTGCGCCCCAGGTAGGAGGCAAGGAGGTCCCCGGTCGGCCCGTCAGGCGACAGCAGGCTCAGGTGAAGGGGCTTGGAAGCGGTCACAGGCCGGATGCTAGAGGCCGGGGGTGACAGTCGCCCGTCGTAGGACCGCCGGGACACCCGGTGCGAAGACGGCCCTCGATGAGCGACACTCGCTGCGTGTGGCGGAACTGGGCAGGCAACCAGGCGATGGAACCCGCTCGGGTCGAACGTCCCACGTCGACCGAGGATGTCAGCCGGATCGTGAGCGCTGCGGGAGCGGCCCGGGTCAAGGCGATCGGGAGCGGCCACTCGTTCACGGGCATCGGTCTCACCGACGGGGTCCTGCTGTCGCTCGACCGCATGGACCGGGTCCTCGCGCTCGACCGCGCCGCATGCCAGGTGACCGTCCAGGCGGGAATGCTCCTGCACCGGCTCAACGACGCGCTCCACACGGCGGGGCTGGGCCTGACCAACATGGGCGACGTGGCGGTCCAGTCTGTGGCTGGAGCCCTCTCAACCGGCACGCACGGCACGGGACGGGACAGCGGCGCCCTGGGCACCCAGGTGGTCGCGCTCGAGATGGTGATCGCCGACGGCCGCGTCCTCACCTGCTCGGCGGACGAGCACCCTGAGGTCTTCTCCGCTGCGAGGGTCGGGCTCGGAGCCCTCGGCGTCCTCACCTCGGTCACCCTGCAGGCCGAGCCGGCGTTCCTGCTCCGGGCCTGCGAGGAGCCGTTGCCGCTCGACGAGGTCCTCGACGGCTTCGAGCATCTCGTCGCGGACGACGACCACATGGAGTTCTACTGGTTCCCCCACACCGACGTCGCCCTGACCAAGCGCAACAACCGCACGTCGGGGCCGGTCGAACCGCTGCCACGCCTCCGTCGTCTGGTGGACGACGAGCTGCTGGGCAATGGCGCCTTCGAGCTCACCTGCCGCCTCGGCCGCGCGGTCCCGAGGGTGATCCCCGCGGTCAACCGGGCGATCGCCGGCGGCGCCTCCAGACGCGACTACGTCGACAGCGCTCCGGCCGTCTTCACCTCCACGAGGCGAGTCCGCTTCTACGAGATGGAGTACGCCATCCCGCGCACGGAGCTGCCGGACGTCCTCCGGGAGCTCCGCGGGCTGCCCGAGCGGCTCGGCCTGCAGATCAGCTTCCCGGTTGAGGTGCGGGTCGCTCCAGCCGACGACGTGCCGCTGTCGACGGCGTACGGCCGCGACAGCGCGTACGTGGCCGTCCACGTCTTCCGCGGCACCGATCCGAAGCCGTGGTTCGACGCCGTCGAGGCCGTCGTGCGGGACGCGCGAGGTCGCCCGCACTGGGGCAAGCTGCACTCGCTGGGCGCCGACGAGCTCTGCGAGCTGTACCCGCGCTTCCAGGACTTCCTCGACGTCCGGGACCAGCTCGACCCGGACCGGCGGTTCGCCAACGCCTACCTGGACCGGGTACTCGGCCCTTGACCCGCGGCGGCTGAGCTACCAGCCGCGCAGGTCCACGGGCCAGCTCTCGAGCACCTCGTCGCCGTCGACCAGGTGCAGCTGCTCGTGGAGCGCCACGGTCGGGTCGACGTGGGCCGGCAGCGCGCGGACCAGGTCACCGACGACGAAGACCCGTCCGTCCTCAGGCGAGAACGTCGTGTGCTCGTCAGAGCAGAACCAGACGACACCACCCGGGACGGTCGGCAGACCGTGGTCCATGCCCAGCGACTTCAAGCCGAGATCGGCCACGGCCCAGCCCTTCTGGCTCACGGACACGACCTTCGCCAGCACCGTCAGCGCCTGGGCGAACGGGAGGCCGGCAGCGGCGTAGGCCGTGTCCATGAGGGCGAAGCTCCCGGCCTGCACCTCGGTGCACCAGGTGTTCTCGCGGTAGGTACCGGTCCCCCCGGCCGAGACCAGCTCGCCGCCGACGTCGCCCGCCGCCCGCCGCAGCAGCGCCATGCACTCCTCGGTCTGCCGAGTCTTCTCCGCCTGGTCAGCGACCAGCATCACGTGCCCCTCGTAGCCCATGACGCCACGCACCTCGAGGCCCTGTCGGCGCGCGAGATCGGCGAGCCACCCGGCGTCTTCGGGTGCGCAACCGCACCGCGGGAGGCCCACCTCGACGTCGATCACGACCTCGCGGACCCCGCCGAGTGCGGCTGCCCGGATCGTCTGCTCACTGTCGACAGCCACGGTGACCCTCGCACCACCCGCGACGACCGCGCCGAGCCGTCGTGCGTCGAGGACCTCGTTGGCCAGCAGGAGGTCCTCACCGAGACCGGCGGCGGCCATGCCCTCCACCTCACGGATCGTGGCGCAGGTGAACCCGGTGTGCCCGCGCTCGGCGAGCCGGCGAGCGAGGGCGGTCGTCTTGAACGCCTTGACGTGCGGGCGAAGTCTGCGGCCGGGCAGGGCCGCCGACATCGCGTCGAGGTTGGCGTCCAGCAGCGAGCGCTCGACCAGCAGGGCCGGCGTCTGCAGCTCGGCGATCCTCACGGCGACCGGACGCGCCCAAGACTCACGTCGACCAGGGGGCCCACGTCGGCCAGGGGGCCCACGTCGACCAGGGGGAAGGCGTCCTTCCACACCGGGTCGTAGCCGGCAGCCTCGAGCATCGCCGCGACCTGGGCCGGTGACCTCTCGTCGCTGATGCTGAACTGCTCCTGGGCCGTTCCCGGGGTGAGGTAGCCGCCCGGTTCGGTCGAGGACCCGGCGCTCATGGTCGTGACGGCGATGCGCACGAGGCCGTCGCGCAGGGCAGCCGGCTCGCGGGTGGACAGCACGATCCCGGCCTCGGGGGCGGCGAGCCGCAGGGCTGCGAGCGCCTGCACGTACTCGGCGTCCGAGACCGCCACGAGAGGCTGGAAGCCCGACGCAGACGGCTTGATGCGCGGCAGGGAGACGGTGACCTCGGTGCGCCAGTAGGTGCGCTGGAGCCAGACCGCGTGCCGGGCGACCGCGACGACGTCGGCCCGCCAGTCGGACGACAGCCCCAGCAGGGCCCCGATCCCCAGGCGACGGACACCCGCCTCGGCGGCCCGCTCGGTCGAGGCGAGCCGACGGTCGTAGTCGCGCTTCCAGCCCGCGAGGTGGGTCTCGGCGTAGCGCCCGCGGTCGTAGGTCTCCTGGTAGTGCACGACCCCCTCGAGCCCGGCGGCTACGAGCCGTGCGTAGGTGTCGTCGCTCCAGGTCTGGGTCTCGACCGAGATCGACGGTACGAACGGCCGGAGCGCCTCGACGCACGCGACCAGGTAGTCCGCGGAGACGTCGACCCGGTGCTCGCCCGAGACCAGCAGCAGGTGGCGGAAGCCCCGGCCCACCAGGGTGCGCGCCTCGGCGACGACCTCGTCGACGGTGAGCGTCCTGCGGGCGACGTCGAGCCCCTTGCTGAAGCCGCAGTAGGTGCAGCTCGACAGGCAGGCGTTGCTGACGTACAGCGGTGCGAACAAGCGCACAGCGCGGCCGAACCGCTGCAGGGTGACCTCTCGGGCCCGCTGGGCGAGCTCCTCGAGGCGGGGCAGCGCGTCAGCCGAGAGCAGGACCGGCAGGGTGTCGAGCGACGGGGCGGCGAGGGCCCGGTCGAGGTCGCCTGGAGCGGTGGCCGTGGAGACGGGCCGGGCGGCAGCCGTCTCAGCCAGGTGGCGGGCGAAGCCTCCGGGTGGAGCGCTCACGGCGCGCTCACGCCAGGAAGCCGGTCAGCGGCGACGACGCCGACGCCGACTGGAGGACCTCACCGCGGCCGGCGAGGTGGCCGAGCCGTCCGGCCCGGGTGGCGAGGGCGAACGCCTCGGCCATGAGCGCCGGGTGGGCCGCGACGGCGATGGCCGTGTTGACCAGCACGGCGTCGGCCCCGATCTCCATGGCCTCGGCCGCGTCGCTCGGGACGCCCAGGCCTGCGTCGACGACGACCGGCACGTGCGCCTGCGCGACGATGACCTCGATCGCGTCGCGCGTGCGCAGTCCGCGGTTGCTGCCGATCCATGCCCCGAGCGGCATGACCGTGGCGCAGCCGGCCTCCTCGAGGTGCCGGCACAGGACGGGATCGGCGCTGCAGTAGGGCAGCACGGTGAAGCCCTCGGCGACGAGCCGCTCGGCGGCGCGCAGGGTGTCGATCGGGTCCGGCGCGAGGGTGCGCGGGTCGGGGGTCACTTCGAGCTTCACCAGGTCCGTGCCCGTAGCCGCCCGTCCGAGCCGGGCGAGGCGCACGGCCTCGTCAGCGTTGACGGCGCCGGAGGTGTTGGGCAGCAGGTGCACGGCGCCGGGGACGTGGTCGAGGACGTCACCGCTGTTGCCGTCGGAGTGACCCACCCGGTCGAGATCGACGCGCCGGAGGGCGACGGTCACCAGCTCGGCGCCCGAAGCGAGCAGCGCCGCACGCATCACCTCGAACGATCGGAACTTCCCTGTGCCCACGAGCAGGCGGCTGGTCATCCGGAGGTCCCCGACCTGCCATGGGTCTGCTGCGGATGAGCTCGGCCCGGCGACCGGCTCGGCGATCGGTGCGGCAGGCGACGGCGCTGTGACACCCGGAACGGTGGAACTCGGCACTGGACTCCCCACGCGGGCACGACCCCGATCGGGTGCTGCGGGTCGCCGACGGTGGCCGCTCACGGCCCGGTCAGCCTCTCAGCCCGCGTCCGCAGGCTCCCCGGTCTGGACGGGGTCATCGTACGACGGTGTCCGCCACGGCGCCCGGCTGCGCTCGGAGTCTGTTCCGGGGGGCTGTTCGAGGGGGGTGCTCGGCGGCGGGTCCCCGGCGTGTCGGACGCCCGCGACGTGCAACCCCACCAGTATCGTCCGAGTACTGCTGCCCCTCTTGTCACATCAGCCCCACTTGCGTACGGTCGCCAGAACGTTCCTGCCTGCGCGATGACGACTTGGGGCTCTTCGACATGACCCGCCGCACCTCCGCCCGTTCGAACTCGCGGCCCGCCCCGTCCCGGTCGGGCCGCGGGCGCACCGCGGGCACGCTGCTGGCCCTCGCCGTCGTGGCCACGGCAGCTGCACCGTCGGTCATCACCGTCCGGCCCGGCGACACGCTGTGGGAGCTCGCGAAGTCCCACGGCACGACCGTGACCGAGCTGCAGCGGCTCAACGACCTGTCGGGCAACGCGACGATCTACGCCGGCAAGACACTGGCCGTCCCGAGCGGGACCGCCTCCCCCGCCGCGACCGCGCCTGGGGCCGGTCGGGTCCACGTGGTGGGTAGCGGCGACACGCTGATCGGGCTCGGCAAGGCATACGGGGTCAGCCCGGGCAGCATCACGAGCCGCAACGCCCTCAAGTCCAGCACGATCCGGGTCGGGCAGAGCCTGACGATCCCCGGTGGTGCTCCGAGGGACGAGGTGGCCGGCGTGCCGACGACCAACGCTGGCGTGGTCATCCCCGAGGGGGTGCGCCGGTCAGTGGCGCAGCACCGGGCGACCCTCAAGGCCGCCAAGCACCCGAGCAAGGAGCAGGTGCGCCAGATGGTCGCGGCGACCGCCCGGCAGCACGGCGTCTCGCCGTCGCTGGCGGTGTCCGTGGCCTACCAGGAGAGCGGCTTCCAGCAGGGCGTCGTGTCGGGCGTGGACGCGATCGGTGTGATGCAGGTGCTGCCCTCCACCGGACGAGCCGTCGCGCAGCAGAACGGCCGGACGCTCGACCTGCTCAAGACCCAGGACAACATCACAGCCGGCGTGCTGCTGCTCAAGCAGCTCGTGCGCGCGACCGGGTCCGAGGACGCTGCGCTGGCCGGCTACTACCAGGGGCTCGGCTCGATCAGCCGTCGCGGGCTGCTCCCCCAGACCCACACCTACATCGCCAGCATCACGCGGCACAAGGCCCGCTTCCCCCAGGGCTGAGACGCACAGCTGCGTCTGAACGGGTGATCGTCTCGCCCGTGGCCCAGCGCGGCGTACGCCCTCCGCACGCTCGGACGCACCTAGACTGGCGACCGTGGAGACGACCGGCGGGAGGCAGGCCGGAGCCGCCGACCCGACTCTCGAGCGCCCCGACCCGCTGCTCGGTGTGGTGCTGGACGGGCGCTACCGCATCGACGCCGTCATCGCGACCGGCGGCATGGCGACCGTCTACGCAGCCACCGACTCCCGGCTCGACCGCACGGTCGCGGTCAAGGTCATGCGACCCCTGCTCGCACAGGACCCCGACTTCGTCGAGCGCTTCGCCCGCGAGGCACGCGCCGCCGCGAGGCTGTCCAGCCCCGAGGTCGTCGCCGTGCACGACCAGGGCACCGACCCCACGACGGGCACCGCCTACCTGGTCATGGAGCACGTCGCCGGCGGGACGCTGCGCGACCTGATCGCGACCCAGGGGGCGCTCCCGCCGGGCCGCGCCCTGCAGCTGCTCGAGCCAGTGCTGCGGGCTCTTGCAGCGGCCCATGCCGCCGGGCTCGTCCACCGCGACGTGAAGCCCGAGAACGTCCTGCTGGGCGACGACGGCCGGATCAAGGTCACCGACTTCGGCCTGGCGAGGGCCATCGAGACCAGCAACCTCACGGCGACCACCGGTTTCCTCATGGGCACCATGGCCTACCTGGCACCCGAGCAGGTGGAGCAGGGACGCACCGACACCCGCACCGACGTCTACGCCGCCGGCATCCTGCTCTGGGAGCTGCTGACCGGCCAGCCGCCCTACCGCTCCGAGAGCCCGATGACCGTCGCCTTCCGGCACGTCCACGAGGACGTTCCGGCGCCCAGCAGCGTCGCGGCCGGGATCCCCGACGCCCTTGACCAGCTCGTCCTGCGAGCCACCCGTCGGGACCCGGAGGCCAGACCCGTCGATGCCGGCGCCTTCCTCGATGAGGTCCGGACCGTGCGCCGTGCCCTCTCGACCGGCTCGACTGTCCTGCGCCCCGCAGGCGACCACCCGACCCTCCTGGTGCCCCTCTCAGAGCTCCGACCCACGAGCCCCGTCGACGCAGAGCAGGCAACCCCGTCCCGGCAGCAGCGACGGCGTCGCCGTGGCCTGCGACCGCTGCTCGCAGTGCTGGCCCTGCTGGTCGTCGCGGGTGCGGCCGTCGGGGGCTGGGCCCTCGTCGACGCCTCACGCACGACCCGGACGCCGATCCTGGTCGCGCTGAGCGAGAGCGACGCCGTCGCTGCCGTGCGTGCCGCCGGCCTGGAGCCGGTCACCGCTCCACCGGAGTTCGACGAGCAGATGGCGAGCGGACGCGTCTTGCGCCAGGAGCCGGCCGCCCAGGAGGAGCAGCGCAAGGGCTCGACCGTCACGCTGGTCCTGTCGAAGGGCCCAGACCGACGTGCTGTCCCCGACCTGGCCGGGATGACCCGGGCGCAGGCGACAGCCGCCCTCGTCGGCCTGGGTCTGCGCGTCAGCACCGTGACCGAGCAGTTCAGCCCACGCGACGCCGGGACCGTCCTGTCCGCGAACCCGGGTCCGGGCGCAGAGCTGCCTCCCGACACCCCCGTGACCCTCGTCCTCAGCAAGGGCGTCGAGGTGCTGCCGGTCCCCGACGGTCGGGGCAAGGAGCGCAAGGTCGCCGAGAAGGCCGTCAAGGAAGGCGGTTTCGAGGTCGCCGTCACGGAGGCCTTCAGCGAGGATGTGGCCGCGGGGCTGGTCCTCAACCAAGCCCCGCCGGGCGGTTCAGCGGCCCGCGGCACGCGCATCGCGCTCGTCGTCAGCAAGGGACCAGAGCTCATCCTGGTGCCAGACGTCGTCGGAAAGCCGCGCAAGCAGGCCGAGGACGCCCTCACTGCTCTGGGACTCAAGCCGAGATCGGTCGCCATCCCGGGACCGGGCACGGCGCGCTCAACCGACCCCGGCGCCGGCGCCAAGGTCCGCAAGGGCACCACGGTCAACGTCTACGTGTTCTGACCGCTCTGGCACGCTGTGCGGGTGCCTCCCCGCAAGCCCTCCCCCGTGGGGGCGCACGTTCCCGTCGCGGGCGGGCTCGGCAAGGCCCTCGCCCACGCTCGGGAGATCGGCGCCGGGGCGATCCAGGTCTTCACCTCCAACCCCCGCGGCTGGGCGCCGAGCTCTGGTGACCCGGCGCAGGACGAGGCGTTCCGGCAGGGTTGCGCTGCCGAGGGCATCCCCGTCTACGTCCACGCCCCCTACCTCGTGAACTTCGGGTCGCCGACCGAGGCGACGTTGAGCAAGTCGGTCGAGGCCGTACGCCACGGCCTGTGGCGAGCCAGTGCCATCGGCGCTGCAGGCGTCGTCGTCCACGCCGGGAGCGCCGTCGCCGACGCTCACCGCGACGTGGCCCTGTCCCAGCTGCGGACCCACCTGCTCCCCGTCCTCGACGGGGCCGACCCGCACGGTCCCCGATTGCTCGTCGAGCCCACCGCGGGCGGCGGGCAGGCCCTCGCCGCGACCGTGCAGGAACTGGGTCCGTGGTTCGACCAGCTCGACGCGCACCCGTTGCTCGGCGTGTGCCTCGACACCTGCCACGCGTTCGCTGCCGGCCACGACGTCGCAGCGCCCGGAGGGATGAAGCGGACGCTCGACGCCCTGGTGAGGACGGTCGGTCGCGGACGGCTCGGCCTCGTGCACGCCAACGATTCCAAGGACCCGCTCGGCTCGTCGCGCGACCGGCATCAGTCGATCGGGGCCGGACACATCGGCAAGGACGCCTTCGCCGAGCTGTTCCGGCACCCGGCCACCCGCGGTGTGCCGGTGGTCGTCGAGACGCCTGGCGACGCGTCCAACACCCGTCGGGACATCGACCTGCTCTGCTCCCTCCGCGACGACTGACGGCGCAGGAAGAGCTCAGGCGCTGTCCTCGCTGTTCTCCTCGTAGGCGTAGCGCTGCTCCCGCCACGGGTCGGCCCGGTTGTGGTAGCCGCGCTCCTCCCAGAACCCGCGCCGATCGCTCGTGCGGTACTCCACGGCGCGGACCCACTTGGGGCCCTTCCAGGCGTAGAGGTGCGGGACGACCAGGCGCAGGGGAGACCCGCGGTCCGGCGGGATCGGCTCCCCCTCCAGGTGGCTGGCGAGCAGGGACGCCTCGCTCGCGAAGTCCGACAGCCGCAGGTTCGCGCTGTAGCCGTACTCGGCCCAGATGACGACGTGGCGCACGCCCTCGGCCGGAGGCACCAGGGCCAGCAGCGCGGCAGTGCTCACACCCTCCCAGCAGATGTCCAGGACCGAGAAGCGGGTGACGCAGTGGAGGTCGGCCCGCACCTGCGTGCGGGGCAGCCCCTTGAACGCGGACCAGTCGAGCGAGTGCTCACGCCCTGTCGCCGTCGCACCGAAGATCCGGAGGTCCCAGGTGGCAGGGTCGAGGGCCGGAACTCGGCCGTAGTGCTCCACGGGCCACGCGGACGGCACGAGCTGCCCGGGCGGGAGTCGGCCGACAGGCACGTCCTCGACTCGCTCCGTCGCGCCGGATCGGCGAAGGGGCATCGTCACGAGGACATCCTGCCCATGCCCCTGTTGCCCTCCGTGCACCGGCCCCCGGCGCCAGCAGGCCGCGGGTAGCCTCGCTGCACATGGTCGTCATCATGCGTCCCGGCGCGCGACCGGACGAGGTCGACGCTGTCGTCGAGCGCGTCGAGGCCGCCGGCGGTTCAGCGTTCATCAGCCGGGGTGTCCAGCGCACGATCGTCGGACTGGTCGGTGACGTCATCGCCTTCCAAGGCCTCAACCTGCGGGCCATGCCCGGGGTCGGCGAGGTCGTCCGGGTCTCCAAGCCCTACAAGCTGGTCAGCCGCGAGAACCACCCGGACGCCTCGACGGTGACCGTGGGCGCCCGGGGCGACGTCCACATCGGACCCGACACCTTCGTGCTCATCGCCGGGCCGTGCGCGGTCGAGACGGCTGAGCAGACCTTCGCTGCCGCCCAGATGGCCAAGGACGCCGGGGCCACGATGCTGCGTGGTGGTGCCTACAAGCCGCGCACCTCCCCCTACGCCTTCCAGGGCCTGGGCCTGGCCGGTCTCGAGATCCTGGCCGAGGCGCGCGAGCGCACGGGCCTGCCGGTCGTGACCGAGGTGGTCGACCCGGCCGACGTCCCGCGGGTCGCGGACTACGCCGACATGCTCCAGATCGGCACCCGCAACATGCAGAACTTCCCGTTGCTCCAGGCGGTCGGAGCGGTGCGCAAGCCGGTGATGCTCAAGCGCGGCCTCAGCGCGACCTACGAAGAGTGGCTGATGGCCGCGGAGTACATCGCGCAGCGCGGGAACCTCGACATCGTGCTGTGCGAGCGGGGCATCCGGACCTTCGAGACCGCCACCCGCAACACGCTGGACGTCAGCGCCGTGCCGATGATGCACGCGCTGTCCCACCTGCCGGTCGTCGTCGACCCGTCGCACAGCGCCGGCAAGCGCGACCTGGTGGTGCCGCTCGCTCGCGCAGCCATCGCCGTGGGCGCCGACGCCGTCATGGTCGACGTGCACGCCGACCCCACGGCTGCGCTCTGCGACGGTCCGCAGGCCTTGTTCGGCGACGCCCTCGACGAGCTCGCCCTCGCCTGCCGCGACTTCCCGCCGCTGGTGGGCCGCAGGGTCGCTGCACCGGCGGTCTGACTCCCGGCCGCAGCACGACATCGCCCCGTCCGCGGCAGCGGACGGGGCGACGACTGCCAGCTGGTTCAGACGGCCAGCGGGTCCACCATGCGGGTCCGGCGGGCGACCGCGACCCCGGCGGTGGCGACGGTCATCGCCGCGACCAGGAGCACCAGCAGATCGCCCGTCCCGCCGCCGCCGGACGGCAGGAACGGCAGCGCCTCCACGGCTCGCGGCTTGCGGCCCTTGCCGGGCTGAGGCGTCGACGCGACCGGCTTGAGGTCGGTCGGTTCCAGGGCCGGCACGGTCCGGTCAAGACCTGCGAAGCGGTAGACGTCGAGGCCACGCCCGAGGTCGTTCCCGAAGCCGTAGAACGAGCCGTCAGCGGCGATCCGGTTGGTCTTGAACGACCACGTGTTGGCGTCGTCGAAGGTGTAGCGGCCCACCTCGCGGATACCGCTGCCGTTGCCGCTGACGACGAACGGCACGGCCGGGATCGGTAGGTCGGCCAGGCCGGCGACGTCCACCACGCGTACGCCCTGGTCGTACCAGGCGATCGTGAACAGGCCTTGGTCGCCGTGCATCTTGAACACGTGGGCCGTGCAGGTGGCCGTCGACGGCTTGGTCTCACCGATGAACCAGGTGCCCATCTTCTTCGGGGCCCGCTCGAGGTCCCCGGTGATGTCGTAGACGTGGACGCCACCTCCGGGGCAGTTCGTCCCGGTCGCAGCGCCGGCCTGCTCGTCGGACACGAGCAGCAGCTCGCGCTCGCTGCCGTCGGCCCGCTTCAGCGTGATCGGGTCAGCGCCATGACTGACCTGCACCGCCGGGTCGACGATCTGGGCCAGCTGTGTCGGCCGCTCCGGGTCGGTCGTGTCGAGCACGAGGCTCTGCGACAGCGCCGCCGAGTAGGCCCGAGTGCCGTCGGCGCTGAAGGTGATGTCGTGGCTCTCCGAACCCAGCGACAGCGGCAGGAACGGCGTCGGGAAGTCCTGGACGACCCGCGGCGCTGCCGGGTTCCTGATGTCGAAGATGCGGATCGTCGGCATGGTGCTCGTAAGCAGGTCCGAGTTGCTGTTGTAGAGGTAGTTGCCACTGGGGTGCACCGTCATGTTGTGCGATCCCCGGGGCACCGGAGCGAAGCCGACCGTGGTCGGGGCGGCGGGGTTGGTGACGTCGACGATGACGGTGCCAGCAGAGCCCGCCCCCAAGCCGAGATCGGTGGCGCAGCGCGAGGCGGCCCCGACCGCGCCGAAGGTGCTGTCCGCCGTGTACGTCGCCAGCACGCGGGCGCCCTGCGCGAACACCTGGACGTCGCCCTGCGTGATGCGGCAGTCGTAGGCGCTGGCCAGCACCGGGCTGGTCGGGACGGTGACGTCCACGATCTGCAGGCCGTTGCGCAGTGTGCCGGCGAAGGCGTAGTCGCGGCCGCCGATCCGGGCGAGCTCGATGTCGGAGCCCGACTGGCTGGTCGCGCCGGTCTTGGCGTACTGCAGGTTCGCGACCGCTGTCATCCGGTCACCGGTGAAGGCGGTGCCCGGGACGACGACCTCCTTCATCACGACCTTGTCGGGTTCTCCTGCGCCGTGGGCGAGAGCGGGAGCCGCCGGGGCGGCGAGGGCCAGAGCCAGGGCGCCGATCGGGACGATGCTGGTGCGTCGTTGCACGCTTGCCTCCAGGAGGACGGGGCGCCAGGGCGCCGAGGGCCTTCGCCGGGTCACGACGGAAGGCGGACTCCCCGTGTCTTCGCTGCCGGGCGCCTCGACCCTTCTTGTCCCGGCACGGTTTCTAGCGACCCAGCAGGCGGCCCACCACCGACGCCGCGTGCTCGGTGTCCGCATCGTCGACGTCGAGGTGCGTGACGAGCCGCACCTTGGCGGGCCCGACCACCGAGATCAACACCCCCTCGTCGCGCGCGGCGACTGCCAGGCTCGGCCCGTCCCACCTGGTCCCGGCGAGCTCGACCGGGACGATGTTCGTCTCGACCGCCGGCACCCCGAGCCGATCGCCGATCTGCGCCGCCCGTCGGTGATCGTCGGCGAGCCGTTCGAACTGGTGCTCCAAGGCGTACGAACCGGCCGCAGCCAGCACACCGGCCTGCCGCATCCCGCCACCGAGGCGCTTTCGGAGCACCCGCGCCTCGCTCGCCCGCGCCGCGTCGGTGACGACGAGGCTGCCCACCGGCGCGCCGAGACCCTTGCTCAGGCAGACGCTCAGCGTGTCGAACAGGGCGCCGTACTCCCGGAGATCGGTTCCGGTGGCCACCGCGGCGTTCCAGATGCGGGCGCCGTCGCAGTGCAGCGCGATGCCCGACACGGCGGTCAGGGCGCGCAGGCCCTGCAGCGCGGCGATGGAGTGGACGGCGCCACCGCCGCGGTTGTGCGTCTGCTCGACGCTGACGGCCGTCGTGACGACGGTCCCCCAGCCCTCCGGGCGTAGGTAGGGGGCCACCCCGGCAGCGTCCATCAGCCCACCCGGGACGGTCCGCGACTGGATGCCACCGTGCTGCGCAGCACCGCCGTGCTCGTAGGTCACGACGTGCGCGTCTGCGTCGCAGACGAGCTCGTGCGCCGGCGGTACGACCAGGCGCAGGCAGATCTGGTTGCCCATGGTCCCGCTCGGGACGAAGACCGCTGCCTCGTGCCCGAACAGGTCGGCGGCCCGCTCCTCGAGGCGGTTGACCGAGGGGTCCTCGCCGTAGACGTCGTCACCGACCTCGGCGGCGGCCATGGCCCGACGCATCCCGGGAGTGGGACGGCTGAGCGTGTCGCTGCGCAGATCGACCTGGGGCACGGGACATAGGTTAGGCACGTGGCCGGCCATCCCCCGAAGACCCGGAACGCGACCCGGGTGTCGGACCTCTCGAGCGCATCCGCCGCCGCACCCGAGGACGAGTCCCTGTCCACAGACACGGCGCTCCTGCTGGCGACCTCCGACGAGCCGGCCCGCCACGCCTCCCCTCTGCTCGTGCTGCTGTTCGTCATGCTCGCCGCGCCGGCCGCCTTCGTCGTGGGCCTGCTGCTGCTGGACGATCGCGATCGGTCCCCTCGGGGCGTCGTCGGCCCGAGGGCCACCCCCGCGTCCCCTGTCGCCCCTCCCTCGCCGCTTCCGGTCGTGCCCCGACCTGTTGCGAGGACGCCCGATCCCACGCCGAGCGTCTTCGTCGTCCAGTCCCCGGTCCCGGCGCCCCCCTCGCCCGAGCCGACTCCAGCCGCCCCCGCGCTCCCGCTCGCCCTGACGCCGAGCAGCGGGGGTAACGGCGCGGACCTGTTCGTCCTGGGGGCAGGGTGGGCCCCGGGCACCACGGTCGTTCTGGACTACCTCGACGTCGACGGCGCCCAGACCGGCTCCCGTGCGAGCGCGGTCGTCGACCCGCAGGGCGGCTTCGGGGTCGAGCTGCTGGCCGAGGACCCGAGCGACCGCACCGGACGACACGTCGTGCGGGTCAGCGACGGCAGCCGGACGAAGGACGTGCCGTACGACGTGGAGTGAGCCGACGTGCAGTGAGCCGACGTGCAGTGACCCTCAGCGGTCGCGGCGGGCCTGGAGCATCTCGGCGACGAGGAAGGACAGCTCCAGCGCCTGGCTGGTGTTGAGCCGCGGGTCGCACGCGGTCTCGTAGCGCCCGGCCAGGTCGGCGTCGGTGAGCTGCTGCGCGCCCCCGAGGCACTCGGTCACGTCGTCACCGGTGAGCTCGACGTGGACCCCACCGGCCCAGGACCCGCCCTCGGCGTGCACCTCGAAGAAGCCACGAACTTCGTCCATGACGTCGTCGAAGTGCCTCGTCTTGTAGCCGTTGGCCGTCTCGGTGGTGTTGCCGTGCATGGGGTCGCACTCCCACACGACGCTACGGGCGCCGCGGGAGTCCTCGACCGCCTCGACGATCGCCGGCAGCACGTCGCGGACCTTGCCCGCCCCCATGCGGGTGATGAGCGTGAGCCTTCCGGGCTGCATCGCCGGGTCCAGCTTCTCGCAGAGCGCGACGGCGGTCTTCGGGTCGGTGCCCGGCCCGAGCTTCACCCCGATCGGGTTCGCCAGCCTGGACAGCAGATCCACGTGGGCACCATCGAGGTCACGGGTGCGCTCGCCGATCCAGATCATGTGGGCCGACAGGTCGTAGGGCCGGCCGGACTCGTCGCGACGGGTCAGCGCCCGCTCGTACTCGAGCAGCAGGGCCTCGTGGCTGGCGTAGAGCTCGACGCCGTGGGTCTGGGGTGTGGCCTCCAGGTCGAGGCCGCAGGCCCGCATGAACGCCAGCGCCCGCTCGATGTCGGTCGCGAGCTCCTGGTAGCGGTGCCCGGCCGGGCTGTTCTTGACGAAGGCGGTGTTCCAGTCGTGGACCGCGGCGAGGTCCGCGCTGCCGTCGGTGGCCATCGCCCGCATGAAGTTCATCGTGGCCGCGCTGTTGGCGTAGGCGCGGACCATGCGGGCCGGGTCGGGCGTCCGGTCGCCGTGCAGGTCGTTGACCGCGTCGCCGCGGTAGGACGCGAGTCCTGTCGCCGCCTCGATGTCGGAGCTGCGCGGCTTGGCGTACTGCCCCGCCAGCCGGCCCACCTTGACGACTGGAACGCTGGCGCCGTAGGTCAGCACGACCGCCATCTGCAGCAGGGTGCGCACCTTGCCCCGGATGCCGTCCGCGGTGTTGGCAGCGAACGTCTCCGCGCAGTCGCCGCCCTGGAGCAGGAACGCCTCCCCCCGGGCGACGTCGGCGAGTCGACCGCGCAGGGTGTCGCACTCCCCCGGCTGCACCAGAGGCGGCACCTGCGAGAGCGTCGCGCAGACGTCGGCGAGCGCCTTCTCGTCCGGCCACTTCGGCTGCTGCAGGGCTTCCAACTGGCGCCAGTGGTCCAGGTCGGTGGGATCGAGCGTCGAGGTCACCCGGTCGAGGTTAGCGGCGCTCAGCAGACCCGGTGCACTGCTCACGGAGCTCCGGCCTGACAGGCTGGCGCCATGGACGACTTCTCCGGGTTCCCCGAGGCGGCGCTGGACTTCTACGAGGGCTTGGAGTCCGACAACACCAAGGCCTACTGGACCGACCACAAGGCGGTCTACGACTGCTCGGTGCAGGCGCCGATGCGGGCACTGCTCACCGCCCTGGAGCCCGAGTTCGGGTCGATGAAGTTCTTCCGGCCCTATCGCGACGTCCGGTTCAGCAAGGACAAGCTCCCCTACAAGACGCATGCGGCGGCAGCTGCCGAGGAGGCCGGGCAGGCCCTCTACCTCCAGGTCGGTGCCGACGGGTTGATGATCGCCGGCGGGCTCTGGCGCTCGACCACGGACCAGGCCCGACGGCTGCGCGCGGCGATCGCCGACGACCGTACGGGCAAGGCGCTGGTCAAGGTGGTGACCCGGTTGACCGGCCAGGGCTTCCGGGTCGACGGCGACCGGCTCCAGCGGGTCCCCAAGGAGCACGCGGACGCACCGCGCCAGGAACTGCTGACCCTGAGATCGCTCACAGCGGTGCAGCACCACGCCCCTGAGCCGTGGCTGCACACCCCCGAGGCACGCGACCGCATCGTCACTGCCTGGCGCGAGCTCGGGCCGCTGAACACCTGGCTGAACCGGCACGTCGGCCCCCCGCGCGAGCCGGCTCGGAGTGCGCCTGCGGGATGAGCCCTCGCGGCGTCCCCGATGAGTCCTCGAGAGCGGGAACGTCGTACGACTGACACTTCCCGGCGCCACGGCGCCCGAGCAGGAGGACCACATGGGCACGATCAGCTCGCACTTGTTCATCTCACTCGACGGCGTCGTCGAGTCGCCCGAGAAGTTCAACGGGCCCTACTTCAACGAGCAGATGGGCGCGGGCATGGGCCGGATGATGGAGTCGACCGAGGCGTTCCTGATGGGTCGCGTCCTCTACAGCCAGTGGTCGGAGTTCTGGCCGAGCATGCCCGCGGGATCGGACCCCTTCGCGACCTTCATCAACGAGGTGCCGAAGTACGTCGTGTCGAACACCGTGACGGAGCCGACCTGGAACCGCACCACGGTCCTGTCGGGTGATGTGGCGACCCAGGTCCGTGAGCTCAAGGAGCGGACGCCCGGCCGGATCTCGATGTCCGGGAGCGCGACCACCGTGCGCTGGTTGCTCGCCAACGACCTCCTGGACGAGCTCGAGCTGATGATCCACCCGATCGCCGTCGGCAAGGGCCAGCGACTGTTCGAGAGCAGCCCGTCCGAGGACGCGATCGTTCACCCGCTCCGGGTCGTGCGCAGCGAGGTCTTCGACAACGGGGTGCTCGACGTGGTCTACGCCCCCGCGACGAGAGGCTGACGTGGACCTCAAGTTGGAGCTCGTCATCATCCCCGTGTCCGACATCGACCGGGCCAAGGAGTTCTACGTCGAGCGGGCCGGCTTCCACTGCGACGTCGACCACCGGGCCGGTGCGGACTTCCGCGTGGTCCAGCTGACTCCGCCCGGGTCGGCCTGCTCGGTCTCGCTGATGCGCAACGAGGCGGCTGCCGGATCAGTCCAGGGCCTGCACCTGGTGGTCACGGACATCGAGGCGGCCCGGGCCAAGCTGGTCGGACGCGGTGTCGAGGTCAGCGAGCCGTTCCACTTCGGTGCCACGGGTCAGACGCCGGGGCTGCACCCCGATCGGATCGACCACGGCAGCTTCGCGACCTTCCAGGATCCCGACGGGACCACGTGGATGCTGCAGGAGGTCGGGCGTACGCCGCCGAGCTGAGCCGCCGACCGGTCCCACGACGTCTGATCCAACGTGGCGGCGTACGCAGCGGACGATCAGACGCAACGAGGGTCGGGCGAGGCGATCGAGGCACGACGTCTGATCCAACGTGGCGGCCTACGCAGCGGACGATCAGACGCAACGAGGGTCGGGGCGAGCTCAGCCGAAGAAGACCTCGGCCTCGGCGTACCGCTCAGCCGGGACCGTCTTGAGCTCGCGGGTCGCCTCCTCGAGCGGCACCCGGACGATGGCGGTCCCCTGCAGAGCGACCATCACGCCGCTGTCACCGTCGGAGACCGCGTCCACCGCGTGCACGCCGAACCGCGTGGCCAGCACCCGGTCGTACGCCGTGGGTGACCCGCCTCGCTGGACGTGCCCCAGCACGGTCGTGCGGGCCTCCCGCCCGGTCCGCGCCTCGATCTCACGCTCGAGCAGCTGTCCGATGCCCCCGAGCCGGGCGTGGCCGAAGGCGTCCAGCTCGGCCTCCCGCGTCGCGAGCTGACCCGCAGCAAGGCTCGCGCCCTCGGCCACGACGACGATGGACGAGAACCCCTGAGCGAAGCGGCTGTCGACGTAGCGGCACACCTCGTCGAGGTCGAACGGCCGCTCCGGGATGAGGATGGCGTTCGCCCCACCGGCGAGCCCCGCGTGGAGCGCGATCCAGCCGGCGTGGCGGCCCATCACCTCGCAGATCAGCACGCGGTGGTGGCTGCCGGCGGTGGTGTGGAGGCGGTCGATCGCCTCGGTGGCGATCGTGACTGCCGTGTCGAAGCCGAAGGTCACGTCGGTCGCGCCCAGGTCGTTGTCGATGGTCTTGGGCACGCCCACGACCTGGACCCCGGTGACCGCCAGCTGCGTCGCGACGCCGAGCGTGTCCTCGCCGCCGATCGCGATGAGCGCATCCACACCGTCGGCGGCCAGGTTCTGCCGGACCCGCTCGAGCCCGCCCTCGACCTTGACCGGGTTGGTGCGGCTGCTGCCGAGGATCGTCCCGCCGCGCGGCAGGATCCCTCGGGTCTGCTCGACGCCCAGGGGCATCGTCTCCCGCTCGAGCGGGCCGCGCCATCCGTCGCGGTAGCCGAGGAACTCGTGCCCGTGGACCTCCGTGCCCTTGCGGACCACAGCCCTCAGCACCGCGTTGAGCCCCGGGCAGTCGCCCCCGCCGGTCAGCACACCGATCCGCACTCTGGCCTCCACGCCTCGTCGTCCGCCGCGGACACTAGTGGGGCCGGAGCGTTCAGTCCGCTCTCGCGGCGGCCGATCTACCCTGCGTGCGCACCTCCGGACGTACGCCGCTGGCCGCTGCGCTCACCGCCGCCTGCGTCGCGCTCCCCCACGGCCAGGCTGCCGCCGTGCGCCCACCGGACCTCGACCAGCTCCAGCGGTCGCTGGACGGTGCGACCGCGCAGACGGCCGCGCTGGGCGAGGCCCTCGAGCAGCAGGTCGCCCGTGATCTCGGGCTCCGGGGCGAGCTCGACCGGCTCGACCGGCAGCACGAGGACGCCCGGCGCCGGCTGGACACCCACATCCGCGACGTCTGGATCTCGCGCCAGCCCGACCCCCTCGCCGGCTGGGTGGACGGGCTCGCCGACCCCTCGCTCCGGCGTCTCGCCACGCAGGGGGCCGCGGCGGCCGTCTCGGTCGACCGGGACCTGCTCGACAGCGTCACGGCCCGATCGGTCACGACCGAGCAGGCAAGGACGTCGACGGCGACCACGCGCGAGGAGCTCCGAGCGCAGGCGAACGCCGCCGTGGCGGCGCAGGAGCGCGCGCTGGCCCTGCTCACGCGGGCCGAGGCACTGCTCGCCGAGCAGACCGCCGCCGCGGCTCGCCGCAGGGTCAGCGATGCCGAGCGGGCCCTGCTCGCCGAGGCGCAGCGCCGACTGGCTGAGTCCCGCGGCCGTCTGGACGCCGTCGCGAGCTCCGTCACCTCGACCCTCGCGCCGGTGCCGCTCACTGCGGCGCAGAGCAGGCGCAGCGCACGTGCTCAAGCCGACGAGGCGCCGGTGCTCGCCCTGGTCGAGGCGGCCGGCGGCGACTACCCGCAGGGCTACGCCCCCACGGCGCAGGTGCTGAGCGGCCTCGCGTCCTGGTACGGCCCGGGTTTCGTCGGCAGCCCGACCGCGAGCGGGACTCCGTACGACCCCGAGCGCTTGACCTGCGCGCACAAGACCCTGCCGCTCGGCACGGTCGTCCGGGTCTCGGCCAACGGCCGAGCGGTCAGCTGCTTGGTCAACGACCGCGGTCCATACGTGGGCCCGCGCATCCTCGACATGTCCCGCGCCGGGTCGCGGGCCCTCGGCTTCGACGGCGTGCAGCAGGTGGCGGTCGAAGTCCTCGCCCGCCAGTAGCGGGGGGGGCTAGACCGACAACCCGAGCAGGTAGGCCTTCTCGGCCAGGGCCTCCCAGCGCACCTTGACGTGCCGGGCGTCGGCGAGGGCGTGGTGCAGTCCGCGCTGCTGAGCCGGCAGCGGCGGACGTCCGAGGTGCTCCCACAGCTGACGGACGTCCAGCGTGAAGCGCGGGACGGCGCGGGGCAGCTCCGGCATCGAGCCCCAGAGCTGGCACAGCGCGACATGGTCGTACGCGCCGTACCAGGCCCACAGCACCGGCTCGTCGCCCAGGAAGTCGAACAGGGACGAGCGCAGCTGCGCCCGGGTCATCCAGGCGGGGTCCCCCAACGGGGGCAGCTGCGGCAGGACGTGCTCCTGGACCCACGGGTGGGCGCTTCCCGGGTCGAACTCCGTTGATACTCCGTAGAACTCGCGTCCGTCCTCCGCTACGGCCCCGATGGAGATCAGGCCGATCTCGGGCGCCGTGGTGGAGAACTCCCCGTCGTACCAGATCCGCATGGAGCCATCCTGCCTGTCGGAGTGACGAACACCGCAGGCGCGTTTGGCCCCCGGCGGGGGGAGAATGATCGCTCGAGCGACCCAGAGGCACCGTCGACCGAGGGAGTTCTGCTGTGTGCGGCTTCAGCGGCGAGATCCGCCACGACGGGCGTGCCGCCGACGTGGCGGCCGTGGCGCGCATGACGGCGACGATGCACGACCGGGGGCCGGACGGTTCGGGGGTCTGGTCGGCGGGCCCGGTGGCGCTGGGGCACCGACGCCTCAAGATTGTCGACCTCACCGAGCACGCAGCGCAGCCGATGGTGGACGCTGAGCTCGGCCTGACCCTCGCTTTTAACGGGATGATCTACAACTACCCGCAGTTGCGCCGCGAGCTCACCGAGCTCGGGCACCGCTTCTTCTCGCACAGCGACACCGAGGTCGTCCTCAAGGCCTACGCCCAGTGGGGCGAGGACTTCGTCGACCACCTGATCGGCATGTTCGCCTGCGCGATCGTCGAGCGCGACACCGGGCGGGTGGTCCTGGTTCGCGACCGCCTCGGCATCAAGCCGCTCTACCTCGCCGAGATCCGCCAGGGCGGGCAGGTGACAGCGCTTCGCTTCGCGAGCACTCTGCCGGCGCTGCTGGCCGGAGGTGGTGTGGACACCGACCTCGACCGGTCGGCGCTGCACAGCTACCTCAGCTTCCACTCGGTCGTGCCGGCCCCCCGGACCGTCCTGCGTGGGGTGCGCAAGCTGCCGCCCGCGACGATCCGGGTGATCGCGGCCGACGGAGCCTCCCGCGACCGCACCTACTGGGCGCCGCCCTACCTCCGGGACCCCGCGAAGGCCGACTGGTCCGCCGAGGACTGGGAGGAGGCGGTCCTCGACGCGCTCCGAGTCGCAGTCAAGCGGCGCATGGTCGCCGACGTCGAGGTCGGCGTCCTGCTGTCGGGCGGGGTCGACTCCAGCCTCGTCGTTGGCCTGCTGGCCGAGCAGGGGCAGCACGACCTGCGCACGTTCAGCATCGGATTCGACGCCGTCGGTGGACGCAGCGGCGACGAGTTCCAGTACAGCGACCTGATCGCGGAGTGCTTCCAGACCAAGCACATGCAGCTTCGCGTCCCGCCAGAGGACGTCCTGCCGGCCCTCGACCGCGCCGTCGCCGCCATGGCCGAACCGATGGTCAGCCATGACGTCGTCGCCTTCTACCTGCTGTCGCAGGAGGTCTCGAAGCACGTGCGCGTGGTGCAGTCCGGCCAGGGCGCCGACGAGGTCTTCGCCGGCTACCACTGGTACCCGCCCATGCTCGGACCCGACGGGACATCGGACCCGCTCGAGACCTACGCGAAAGCGTTCTTCGACCGGGACGACCAGGGCGTACGCGCGCTGCTGGACCCGCAGTGGCACGCCGACGGCGACGAGAGCCGGCGGTTCGTCGCCGAGCACTTCGCGCGGCCTTGCGCCGACACGGCGCTCGACCGGGCGCTGCGCCTCGACACCGAGGTGATGCTGGTCGACGACCCGGTCAAGCGGGTCGACAACACCACCATGGCCTTCGGCCTCGAAGCACGGGTGCCCTTCCTCGACCACGAGCTGGTCGAGCTGGCGGCGCAGTGCCCCCCCGAGCTCAAGCTGGCCCACGGGGGCAAGGGGGTGCTGAAGCAGGCGGCCCGACGGGTCATCCCGAGCGAGGTGATCGACCGGCCGAAGGGCTACTTCCCGGTGCCGGCGCTCACCCACCTCGAAGGCGGGTTCCTCGACCGGGTGCGCGATGCCCTGACCGCTCCGGCCGCCAAGGAGCGGGGGCTGTTCCGGCCGCACGTCGTCGACCGGTTGTTGAGCGACCCCAACTCCGCGCTCACCCCGCTCGGAGGCAACCCCCTCTGGCAGCTCGCCCTGCTCGAGATGTGGCTGCAGGGCCGGGGCCTGTGACCTCGGGCCCCAGTCCGTCCGGCAGTCCGTCCGGCAGCACGCCCGGGACAGCCGGGCCAGGCTCCGGGGGCTTCAGCACCCGCTGGCACAGCCTGCTGGCGGACCTCCCCGACGGGGTGCTGCCCGACGTCGTCCTCGAGTGCGGCTGGGGCCGCATCGTGTTCGGCCAGACGTTCACGTCGGCCGAGCGGCTCCGTTCGGCGTTGCGCGGCGAGACCAGCGGGCACCGCGACATCTGCATCTACCCGCGCGAGCCGCACGTCCTGGTCGCCTCGGCGCCCACCGAGCTGTTCCTCGACCCCTCGCACACCTACCGGCTGGACCTCGCGGCCTACCAGCCCGGCCGGTCGAGCTGTGCTGCCATACGCCCCCTGCGCGGGGAAGCAGACGTCGCGGCCATGAACGCCGTCTACGCCACCGCCGGCATGCTCCAGGCCGACCCGTCACTGGTGCTGGCGAACGACGAGGACCCGGTGTTCCACTACCTCGTAGCCGAGGAGCCCGGCACCGGCCGGATCATCGGCTCGGTGACGGGCATCGACCATGTGCAGGCCTTCGGCGACCCTGAGGGCGGGACGAGCCTGTGGTGCCTGGCCGTCGATCCCCAGAGCCGGCTCGCCGGGGTCGGCGAGCACCTCACCCGGGCGCTCGCCGAGCACTTCCAGGAGTGCGGTCGCAGCTACGTCGACCTGTCGGTGATCCACGACAACCGGCCGGCCATCGCGTTGTACGAACGGGTGGGCTTCTCCCGCGTCCCGGTCCTGTCTCTCAAGCGCAAGAACACCATCAACGAGCGACTGTTCGTCTCCCCGCCGTCCGAGGTCTACCAGCGACTCAACCCCTACGCCCGGATCATCGCGGACGAGGCGCGCCGGCGCGGAGTCGGCGTCGACGTGCTGGACGCCGAGTGGGGCGAGCTGAGGCTGTCCCACGCCGGGCGGAGCATCGCCATGCGCGAGTCCCTGTCCGAGCTCACCACCGCCGTCGCGATGTCGCGCTGCGACGACAAGCGGGTCACCCGGCGCATCGCGGAGCAGGCCGGGATCTCGGTCCCCCGCGGCCGACCGGCGACCGGCGACGAAGCCGATGACGAGTTCCTCAGCGAGGCAGGCCCTCTCGTCGTCAAGCCCGCGCGCGGCGAGCAGGGAAAGGGCATCACGGTCGGTGTGGGCACCGCGCAGGAGCTCCTCGAGGCCGTCGAGCTGGCCCGGCAGCACTGCCCGGACGTGCTGCTCGAGGAGCTCGTCGACGGTCACGACCTGCGGGTGATCGTCATCGGGCACGAGGTCGTCGCCGCCGCGGTGCGGCGACCGGCCTCGGTGATCGGTGACGGGCGGACCCCGGTGCGCGGCCTGATCGCCGCCCAGAGCCGTCGACGTGCGGCCGTGACCGGCGGCGAGTCGCGCATCCCGGTCGATGACGCCACCGTCGCGACCGTCCGAGCGAACGGGCACGAGATGGAGGACGTCCTGCCCGTCGGCGAGGAGCTCGTCGTCCGCAGGACCGCCAACCTGCACACCGGCGGCACGATCCATGACGTCACCGCTCAGCTCCACCCCGATGTCGCAGCGGCGGCCGTTCGAGCCAGCCGAGCCCTCGACATCCCGGTGACCGGGCTCGACTTCCTGGTGCCAGATGTCAGCGGCCCCGAGCACGTCCTTCTCGAGGCGAACGAGCGGCCTGGGCTCGCGAACCACGAGCCGCAGCCGACCGCCGAGCGCTTCCTCGACCTGCTGTTCCCCGAGACGAGCGCTGCGGCGGGCGGCGGCGACGTGGACTGGCAGAGTGCTGGCAGACCGGGCGACGCCTAGCCCCCCCGGTGCACGACCCCGACCGACCCCGGAGGAGCGACGAACACCGTGCCGCGCAAGCTCGAGATCGACATGGCCTACGTCGAGGACGTGATGATCCACCTCCTGCGCACCCCCAGCCCAACCGGGCGCACCGACGAGGTGGTGCAGTTCATCGGCGAGCACCTGCTCGAGATGGGCCTCGACCTGGCGGTCACCCGTCGCGGGCTGCTCAACGGCACGCTGCAGGGCGGCCGCCCCGGTCCTGACCGCGCGGTCGTGGTGCACGCCGACACGATCGGCGCCATGACCACCCGGCTCAAGGACAACGGCCGCCTCGAGGTCACCCCGCTCGGCACCCACAGCGCCCGGTTCGCCGAGGGCTCGCACGTCGCGATCTTCACCGACGGTCGGGACCAGCCCTACACCGGCACGGTGCTCCCGCTGAAGAGCAGCGGCCACCAGTACGGCGACGAGGTCGACACCCAGGGCATCGGCTGGCCGCTGGTCGAGGTGCGGATCGACGAGCCGGTCTTCTGCGCTGCCGACCTGTCCGCCCTTGGCATGAACGTCGGCGACTTCGTGGCGCTGGACGCCAACCCCACCGTGACCTCCGGGGGTTACATCAAGTCGCGGCACCTCGACGACAAGGCCGGTATCGCCGCCTGTCTCGGGGCCTTCAAAGCCGTCGCCGAGTCTGGGGTCGTCCTGCCGGTGAGCGCGCACCTGCTGGTCACCATCGCCGAGGAGGTCGGCCACGGTGCGACGCACGGACTGGACACAGACGTCGCCGAGATGGTCGCCGTCGACAACGCCGTCGTCGCCCCGGGACAGCAGTCGCGTGAGGACAGCGTCAACGTGGCGATGCTCGACTCGACCGGGCCCTTCGACTACCACTTCAGCCGACGGCTGCTCCGACTCTGCTCTGACCACGAGATCCCCCACACCCGCGACACGTTCCGCCACTACCGGTCCGACGCCGCGAGCGCCGTCGAGGCCGGGCTCGAGATGCGCACCGCCCTGATCGGCTTCGGCATCGACTCGAGCCACGGGCACGAGCGCACCCACCTCGACGGGATCCGCTCAGTGGCCGAGCTGCTCGCCGTCTACCTGCAGAGCGACCTGACCTTCCCCGACTGGGACGTCCGTGAGCGCGGCGAGCTCGAGGGCTTCCCGAGCCGCAGCGTGCAGCCGGCCCCGCTCGAGGACCTGCGGCGGGGTCTCGACGACGCGTCCGACGACCCGCCTCCCTGTGACTGAGCCCGGTCCCCGATAGCGTCGGGGCCATGTCCGTCCTCGCTCTCGACGTCGGCACGACCGGTGTCACCGCCCTGGTCGTGTCCGAGCGCGGCACCATCCTGCGCCGGGGCTACGAGGAGTTCCCGCAGCACTTCCCGCGACCGGGCTGGGTCGAGCACGAGCCGGAGCAGATCTGGCAGGCCGTCCTCGCCTCGACGCGCGCCGCGCTCGCTGGGGAGCCGGCCGAAGCGGTCACCTGCGTCGGCGTGACCGATCAGCGCGAGACTGCGGTGCTGTGGGACCGCGCGAGCCTCGCGGCCCCTCGCCGGGCGATCGTCTGGCAGGACCGGCGTACGACGTCCGTCTGCGACCGCCTCCGCGAGCAGGGGCACGAGCCCCGCGTGGCCGAGCTGACCGGGCTCCGGCTCGACCCCTACTTCACGGCCACCAAGCTCGCCTGGCTCGCCGAGCACGACGAGCAGGCGTGGGCCGGGGTCACGAGCGGCCGGACGGCGATCGGCACGGTCGACTCCTACGTCGTCGCCCGGCTCACCGGTGGGGCGCGGCACGTCACGGACGCGTCCAACGCGAGCCGCACGCTGCTGTTCGACCTGCGGGCCGGCGGCTGGAGCGATGAGCTGTGCGCGTTGTTCGGCGTGCCGGCGTCCGCGCTGCCCGAGGTCGTCCCGTCCTACGGCGAGGTCGGGCGCACCGACCCTGACGCCTTCCTCGGGCTCGACCTGCCGATCGCCGGGATCGCCGGCGACCAGCAGGCCGCGCTGTTCGGTCAGGGCTGCTACGAGCCTGGCCGGATCAAGTGCACCTACGGCACGGGCTCGTTCGTGCTCGTCAACACCGGCGCAGCTCCCGTGCTGTCCGAACGGCTGCTGACGACCGTTGCCTGGATGGAGCCGGACGGCTCGCTGGTCTACGCGCTCGAGGGCGCGGTCTTCGTGACCGGCGCCGCGGTCCAGTGGCTGCGCGACGGGCTGCAGGTGATCGGCAGCGCCGAAGAGGTCGAGGGGCTCGCGCGAAGCGTCCCGGACAGCGACGGGGTCGTGTTCGTGCCAGCGCTCACGGGTCTCGGCGCACCCCACTGGGACCCCAGCGCTCGCGGCACGATCCTCGGCATCACGCGAGGCACCACCCGGGCCCACCTGGCGCGGGCGACGTTGGACGCGATCGCCTTCGAGGTGCGCGACGTGGTCGACGCCATGACGGCCGAGGCGGGGTTGTCGGTGCCGAGCCTGCAGGTGGACGGCGGCGCCAGCGCCAACGACCTGCTGTGCCAGCTGCAGGCCGACCAGCTGGGCGTGCCCGTGCAGCGGCCGACCGTGCGCGAGACGACAGCCCTCGGCGCAGCCTTCCTCGCCGGGCTGGGGACGGGCGTCTGGTCCTCCCGCGACGAGCTCGTCGACACCTGGCAGCTGGACCGCCGCTTCGAGCCGACGCAGGGCGTCCGCGACGACGGCTCCCACGCCCGCTGGGCCACGGCGGTCGAGCGGTCCCGGGGCTGGGCGCAGTCCTAGCGCCCTGCGCCCACCAGCCCCCCCACGGGGGCGCCCACCGGGGTCAGTCGGTGAGACCTCTCTCGACGGCGTACCGGACCAGCTGGGCCCGGTTGTGGAGCTGCAGCTTGGACAGCGTGTTCTGCACGTGGTTCTCGACGGTCCGGTGGGAGAGCGTGAGGCGCTCCGCCGACTGCCTGGCCGTCAGCCCCTTGGCGATCAGGCGCAGCACCTCGGTCTCCCGGGCCGTGAGGCGCGGGGCGCCGTCGTCCGTGGCGGTGCGGCGGTACTCCCCCAGCACGAGTCCGGCCAGCCCCGGCGTGAAAACCGCGCTGCCGGCCGCGGTCCGGCGTACGGCATCGACGAGCTCGTCGGCGCTGGCGGACTTCAGCAGGTAGCCCGTGGCGCCGGCCTTCACCGCCTCGAGGACGTCGGCCTGCTCCCCTGAGGCCGACAGGACGAGCACCCGGGTCAACCCCGCGACCGCCTGCGTCACCTCGACACCGTTCCGGCCAGGCATCTGCAGGTCGCAGACGAGCACGTCCGGGGTCGTCGCGGTCACGACGCGCACCGCCTTGTCACCGTCGCCCGCCGTGCCGACCACGTCGAAGCCTGCGGCGGCGAGGTCGCGCTCGACCGCCTCGCGCCAGATGGGATGGTCGTCGGCGAGGACGACCCGCAGCCGCGCGCCCGGTGTGGTGTTCACGTCATCGGGGTTCACGTCATCGGGGCACACGCAGCTCGACCTCCGTGCCTTGTCCGGGAGTGCTCTCGACGCAGACCGTGCCACCCAGGTCGCGGACCCGCCCGCAGATCGACTGCGCCATGCCGAGCCGACCGTCGCGCTCAGCCTGCTCGAACCGGCCCGCGGGGATGCCAGGACCGTCGTCGCGAACTGTCACCACGACCTCAGGGCCCTCGTCCTCGACGAGCAGCCAGATGGAGTCGCCACCGTGGTTGCGGGCGTTGTCGACGGCGGCCGCCACAGCCGCCGCCAGCTCGGTCGCGACGTGGGCCCGGAGCAGCACCGGCCCGGCCGGCGCGGCCACCCGCAGGTCACCACCGGCCGGCAGCAGGCTGACGAGGTCGGCTTCGCCGGCGGGGGCCGGCGCGGTACCAGCGCTGACCAGGCGGCGCAGAGCGCGCTCCTGCTCCGCGGCGAGGGCGGCGAGGGCGGCGTCCCCGTGCCGGGACACCAGGGCGAGAGTCTGGAGCACCCCGTCGTGCACCGAGCGGCTCAGTCGCTCGCGCTCGGCGGTGGCCGCCTGCAGTGCCACAGCCTGGGCGTAGGCGACCTCGGCCCGGCGCGCGAGCTGCACGACGTAGCCGACGACGACCCCGACGAGCAGGAGCAGGACCAGGCTGTTCGCGGTCGCCTGAGACGCACCGCCCCGCTCCAGGACGGCGCCCGTTCCGACGACGACCGCCGCGACCGCTCCGCCCACCCAACCGGCCCACACCGCCCAGGCCATGACCGGCGCGGCGGCCCAGCTCACCGTGAGCGTGGGATCGCCTCTGACGATGGACTGCTCGGTCATCACGGCGACGGAGCTCAGCAGCGCCCCGACCGTGAGCAGCAGGTCCAGGACGAGCAGCGGCCAGCGTCGACGGCGCCGGTCGGAGTAGAGGTAGGCGGCGGTGCCCGTCCAGGCCGTCATGGCCGCGAGGACCCCCCAGCCGAGGGCGGGGCGGGCATAGGTGTCGGAGAAGGCCGCCATCGAGGCCGCCGCGTAGAGCAGGGCGGCGAGGCGGTAGACGGCGACGGCCCGCCACAGAGCGGTGTCGAGCCGCACGGAGCGGCTAGCTCGAGTGGCGGGCGGGGGTCGGCGCCTCGCCTGCCGCTGCGACGCGAGCCGCGCGCCGGGCGTCTGAGAGGTCGGCCTTGGCCTGAGCGGCGTACTGGTCGACGTACTCCTGCTCGGAGCTCACCATCAGCTCGTACATGATCTCGTCGGTGATCGAGCGCAGGACGAAGCGATCGCTCTCCATGCCGGCGTAGCGGGAGAAGTCCAGCGGCCTGCCGATCCGGATCTCGATCTTGCCGAGCCTGGGTCGCCCACCCCCTCCCGGCTGGATCGCGTGGAGTCCTACGAGACCCACGGGCACGACCGGGACGCCGGCCTCGAGGGCCATGCGGGCCACGCCGGTCTTGCCGCGGTAGAGCCGGCCGTCCGGGGACCGGGTGCCCTCGGGGAAGATGCCGAGCAGGCCACCGTCCTTCAGGACCTGCAGGCCGGTGTTCAGGGCCGCCGCGCTGGCCTCGCCACCGGAGCGGTCGAGCGGGATCATGCCGACACCGTTGAAGAACTGCTTCTGCAGCCAGCCCTTCAGGCCACGACCGTTGAAGTAGTCGCTCTTGGCGAGGTAGGTGACCCGGCGCGAATTCACCATGGGCATCATGAAGTTGTCCATGAACGTCGTGTGGTTGGTGGCGAGGATGGCTCCGCCGTCGCTCGGCAGGTGCTCCAGCCCGGTGACCTTGGGGCGGAACAGCACGCGCAGGATCGGGGTGAGGACGACCTTCACCAGCCAGTAGCCCATCCCGGCTCCTCCCTCGTTCGGCCCGCGTGTGGGCGTGACCCTAGTTGTGTCGGTGCAGCAGGAGCAACGCCCGCGAACGCCACGCACCCGAGGTGTCCGGTGTGCGCCTGGCAGGTGGCCGATACCCCTCTGCGTCCTTGCGTGCGACGATGCACCCGACGGTCGCCGGAGGCCGTCCATCTCGGCCCAAGGAGCGCTCGTGGTCACGTCTGTCCTGCCCGGCGCAGAGCCGGTCGACCTCCCGGGCGGCCGGGTCGGTGCGCTCCTCAGCCATGGCTACACCGGCACCACCTCGAGCATGCGGCCCTGGGCCGAGCACCTGGCTGCAGGCGGCTTGACGGTCTGCGTGCCCCGCCTCCCCGGCCACGGCACGCAGTGGAAGGACCTCAACGGAGTCGGCTTTCCCGACTGGTACGGCGAGCTGGAGCGGGCCTTCGACGACCTGCTGACGCGCTGCGACACCGTCTTCGTCATGGGCCTGTCGATGGGGGGCACCCTCGCGCTCCGGCTGGCTGAGCTCCGCCAGGAGGTCGCCGGCGTCGTCGTGGTCAACGCCTCGCTCGCCTCGGACCGCAAGGACCTCAAGCTCCTCCCGTTGCTGTCGAAGGTCGTGCCGTCCCTGGCTGCGATCGCCAGTGACATCAAGAAGCCCGGCGTGACCGAGCTGGCCTACCCCCGCACCCCGTTGAAGGGCCTGGCCTCGTTGCAGAAGGCCTGGCCCGTGGTCTGCGCAGACCTCCCGAAGATCACCTGCCCGGTCCTGGCTTTCCGCAGCAGCATCGACCACGTCGTGGAGCCGGTGAGCGGACGACGCCTGATGGAGGGGCTGGCCGGGGCCGCCTTCGAGGAGCGGATCCTCGAGAACAGCTATCACGTCGCCACTCTCGACAACGATGGCCCGACGATCTTCGCTGACAGCCTCGACTTCGTCCGGGCGCACGCACCCGCCTCGACCGGCTGACCTGCTGCCGTGTCGGATGTCATGCCACCGGCCCCCGGGTCCGGCCGGGCCAGAAGGAGCAACGGCCTGCACTCGGCCGAGTGGGGTGCGCTGGTCGACCTCGACCCGAGGCTGTCCGACGCCCTGCTGACCCGACTGGAGGCGGCCGGTGTGCCGGCGTTCGTGGAGCCGGCCAGCGGCGAGGACCACTTCTCGCGTGCCGCGCAGCACCCCGCGAGACCGCTGGACCGCCTCTGGGTCGATCCTGTCCAGGCTGATGCCGCCCGCGACGTGGTCGCCGATGAGGTCGCCGAGCTGTCCAGCCTGCTCTCCGAGGGCGACCCGGGCGCCACGGCGCACGGCTTCGTGCAGCCGGTGCCCCGAACGGCTGCTAGCCGCGTCCTGACCCCACCCGCCCTGCCGGACCCGCCCGCCGCCCCGCCTGCCGCCCGGCCCGCCGCCCTGACGCCCCCGGGACCACCGGAGGACGCGAACGCCGGCGCGCAGGATCCCGCCGCGGCGCCTGTTCCGGAGGAGACGCCCGTCGCCGACGCCGGGACCGGGGCGGGCCCCGGAGCGCCCCGAGCGGCTCCCTACGACGAGGACGAGGCGTGGCGCCGCATCGTCGAGGGCTTCGACCGCGACGCCGAGGGGCCGCTTCCGCCGTGGCCGGCCGCCGAGGACGTGGACCCGGCGCCTCGCCACCGGCGACTGCACCGTCCGGATCGGACTGGCGACCAGCCCCCCGTGGACGATCCGTCGCGGCGCCGGCGGCGCGACGACGCGGAGCTGCCCGACTGGGTCGAGCCGGCGGCTCTCGAGGACGACGGCCACTTCGTACCGCCCCCCGCTCCCCCCGTGCCGCGGCTCGCGCCGCAGAAGGCGGGCGCCGCTGCTGCGGTCCTCGTGGGGTTCCTGCTCATGTTCACGCCGGGGGTCCTGCTGCAGCCGCGCACGACCGGCGTCGCGATCTTCGGCATCCTGCTGACATTGGTCGGAGCGGCCGCCGTGGTCTACCTGATGCGCGACGTCCCGCCGGACAGCGGCCCTGACGACGGGGCGGTCGTGTGACGGCCAGCGAGGTCCTCGAGACGCGTGGGCACCTGATGGACACCGGAGTGCTCGCCGGTGTGCTCGACGACGTCCTGGCCTACGGCGGTGACTACCGGATCGACCGGCTCGACGTGGGCCGAGCCCACGACGACGAGTCCTACGCCCGGATCGTCGTGTCTGCCGCAGACAACGAGGCCCTTGCCCGCCTGCTGATGCGGTTGCAGGTCCACGGTGTCAACCAGGTGGACCCCGGCGAGGTCGTCCTGCGTCCCGTCGAGCGGGACGGCGTCTTCCCGGACGACTTCTACTCCACGACCAACCTCGAGACCGTCGTGCGGATCGATGGCACCTGGGTGCCGGTGGAGCAGCCCGAGATGGACTGCGGGCTGGTCGTGACCGACGGCCGCGTCCGCACCGTCCCGGTCTCCGACGTCCGAGCCGGCAACCAGGTCGTCTGCGGCGCGTCGGGGATCAAGGTCGTCCTGCCGCTACGCGAGCACAGCACCTCCGAGGGCGGCTTCGAGTTCATGTCGTCGAGCGTCTCGAGCGAGAAGCCCCAGTCGCTGCTGCTGCGTCAGATCGCCGCCCAGATGCGCGAGGTCAAGCAGGAGGGCGGCAAGGTCCTCTGGGTCGCCGGACCAGCCGTCGTCCACACGGGGGCCGCGCCGGCGATGGTCGCCCTCGTCGAGGCCGGCTTCGTCGACGTCCTGTTCGCTGGCAACGCCCTCGCCACGCACGACATCGAGGCGGCGCTCTACGGCACCTCGCTGGGCGTCGACCTGGCCGGCGGCCGAGGGGTGGAGCACGGCCACGAGCACCACATCCGGGCGATCAACACGATCCGGCGGGCCGGCTCGATCGCCGACGCCGTTTCCCAGGGGATCCTGACCGGCGGCGTCATGCACGCCATGGTGACCCAGGGCAAGCGCTTCGTCCTGGTCGGATCGGTCCGCGACGACGGGCCGCTCCCGGACGTGCACACCGACGTGATCGTGGGTCAGCGGGCGATGCGTGCCGAGCTGCCCGGGGTCGGCTTCGCCATCATGGTGGCGACGATGCTGCACTCCATCGCCACCGGCAACCTGCTTCCGGCATCAGTACCGCTGGTGTGCGTCGACATCAACCCCGCCACCGTGACGAAGCTGGCCGATCGCGGGTCGTCCCAGGCGGTCGGCATCGTCACCGACATCGGCTTGTTCCTCGAAGGGCTGGCCCGCGAACTCGTGCCCGGCTTCGTCGTCGCAGGCTGAACCCACGCGCGTCGGCCCGGTCGGTCAGACCAGGTCGAGGACCAGCGGCAGGTGGTCGGTGACAGGCCCAGGATCGGGACGAGCCACGGCGCAGACCGCCAGGGAGGGGTCCACGAAGACGCCGTCGATCCGGCGGACGGGCGCGTGCCGGGGGAACGTGGGTCCGCAAGCGGCGCCGACATCGACGAGACCGGCGGACAGCGCTTCCCAGGCAGGCCCGCCGGCGGGCTCGTTGACGTCGGCAGCGACCAGTAACGGGCCCGGCAGGTCGAGAGCGCGCAGCCGGAGGGCCGTGTCCAGCCGCGCGGAGGGCTCCAGGTCGAGGTGGGCGCCGAGCACGGTCAGACTCCGGCCGGCAAGGTCGAGCCGGGCGATCACCGCACCGCGACGGTGCAGCCCAGGGCGGTTCGGAAGGCGTACGGCCTGCGCCTGCAGGACGCGGACCCGGTCCGAGACGAGCAGCAGGTTCCCCGCCGCAGGGGCCCCGCCGACGACGCGGCGCAGACCCGACCGGCGGGCGAGCCGCGCGCAGGACCAACGCCACAGCAGCAGCCGAGGCGCCTCCTGGATGAGCGCGACGTCCGGGTCGCTCGCGCGCAGGAAGGCGGCGACACCACGGGCGTCGTCTCGTAGGGAGCGGACGTTCCAGCTGACGACGCGCACGTCAGCCGGAGCCAGAAGCGGGCCGAGACCCGAACGGCGACTGGAGGGCTAGCGGGCCCGCCGACGGCGGGGCGTGGGGACGCGGGGCTGCTCGAGGAAGGTCTTCACGCCCTCCAGGAGCTCGGCCCGGTCGGCCTGGACACCGTCGCGCTCCCAGACGTGGCGGCCGCAGGAGGTACAGCTGTGCAGGACGAGCGTCACGCCACGGGCCGTGAGCTCGATGCCCGACATGGCCCGTCGGCAGCAGGTGGCCCCTACGCGCGGCGCGATGCTCGTACGCCCAGTGCCCGTCGGCGCAGTGCTCGTCAGCGCAGTGGTCGTGAATGCGGTCGTCGTCTGCACCGGCGTCGTCATGCAGACCACGTTGCCCCAGCGCGGCTCGGACCACCATGGCCCGACGTGACCAGGTAAGGACTACTTCGGCCACCTCGGTCACAGGTGGCGAGCGAGGTCCGCAGCGCCGACCAGGCCGGCGTCGTTGCCGAGCTCGGCCAGGCGGATCTCGGGGTGCGGCCGTGCAGACGTGCCGGTGAGCCGCTCGGCGAAGACCCGCCGCGCCGGTGCGAGCAGGAGCTCACCGGCGTCGGACACGCCGCCGCCGATCACGAACGACCCGGGGTCGAGCACAGCGGCGAGGTCGGCGAGCCCCTGACCGAGCCAGGCCCCGACCTCCTCGAAGCAGTCCAGCGCTGCCGGGTCTCCTTCCCGGGCGGCCTGGGTGACCTCGACCGCCTCGATCCCCTCGGGCCGACCACCACCGAGTTCGAGCAGGCGCTTGCCGTAACCGCGCTGCACGTCGGCGATCTCGCGAGCCTCGTGCAGGAGCGCCCGACCGGAGCAGTACTGCTCCCAGCAGCCGTGCTGACCGCAACCGCACCGGCGGCCCGAGTCGCTGACGCGCATGTGCCCGAACTCAGCGCCGATGCCGTAGCGACCACGGTAGAGCTCACCCGCCAGGACGATGCCCCCGCCGATGCCCGTGCCCACCGTCACGACGCACAGGTGCTGCTCGCCACGGCCGGCGCCGAACCGGTACTCCCCCCAAGCTGCGGCGTTGGCGTCGTTCTCGACCACCACCGGCATGTCGATCCGGGCGCTGACCGCCGCCCGGAGCGGCTCGTCGCGCCAGGACAGGTTCGGCGCCACGAGCACCGTCGACCGGTCGCCCGAGATGAACCCCGCGGCGCCGATCCCCACGGCCCCCACCGCGGACCCGGCCCCTTCGCAGAGCTCCGCGACGCAGGCCGCGATCACGTCCTCCACGTCGGCCGGAGACGCCGACGGGGTGCGCCGCCGGGTGCGGGCCACGATGGAGCCGTCCTCGTCCACGAGCCCAGCCGCGACCTTGGTGCCGCCGACGTCGACCCCGATCGTCAGCATCAGGCCTCGCGCACATCGATGCGCTGCACCGGCGAGGGGGCCGGGCCACCGGTCCCGTCACCGGGTGACTGCGGAACCAGGGTCGCGCGAAGAGCCGCGACGACCGAGGCAGCCGCGTCGAGCAGGTGCTCGACGGTCTCCGGCTTGACCTGGCGGATCGCGTGGACCGCTTGGCAGACCGGGCAGACAGAGCACTCGGGCGACCCGGTCGCGAGGTGCTCGCCGTCGCGCAGGCTCCCGGACCGCTCCCGCACCCAGTCCTCGACCGCGGCGAAGAGCCGTCCAGCCTCCTCGGCCGCTGACCCGACAGGTGGGCCGAGAGGGGGGACAGTCATGTGCGCATCCACAGCGCCGGGTCCGGCTCGAAGCGCACGAGCAGGCGCCCTCCCCGAAGGAGCGCCCCCGTGACGGTGCACCGACGCAGCGCGCTCGGCAGGCTGAGCAGCCGTCGATGGCCGCCGACCGTGACCGCGAGCTCGTCGCCCGAGCGCGTCAGGGAGACGTCCGAGAGCCGGGCGAGAGGCAGACTCAGCGACAGCTCGAAGCCGTCGGTCGTCCGGGCGACGCCGAGCAGCGGAGCCGCCTCGACGGCCTCCTGCGCAGGGTCCTCGCCTGCGTAGAGGGCTGTTCCGAGCTCGGTCAGAGCCGCCAGACCGACCGGCTCCCCTGACTGGTAGGGCAGCTCCAGCACCGGCAGGCCACCCGCGTCGGCCCGCACCAGCGCGAGCTGCTCGGCCTGAGCGGACACCCAGCCGGCGAGGAAGGGATCGTCGGAAGGCGGGAACACCCGGTTCGCGAGCAGGGCGTCGACGCGGTAGCCGTAGAGCGCGAGGGCCGTCAGCGTGCGGCGGGCCTCGGCCACGACGACCGCCTCCGGGGTGAGGACCAGACGCACCGACGTGGTCCCAGCCGTGAGCACCTCCCTCACCTGGAGCAGCTCGCGGTGCAGCCGCTCCACCGCGTCGAAGACGTCGTCGCGGGGCACGACCGGTCCGGTGACCCGGGACAGCAGGGGGCGCACCGCACGCAGTGCGCGCCGCTGGGCCGGGAACACCCGCTCGACGTACCAGGTCAGCGCCTCGGGCAGGGCCAGCAGACGGAGGGTCTCACCGGTCGGCGCGCAGTCGACCACGACGAGGTCCCACGGGCCGGTCGTGACCTGCCGAGTCACCTCGAGCAGCGCCAGCACCTCATCGGCACCGGGCAGCACGGTGAGCTCCTCGGCCTGCAGGGCGTCGACACCGGCTCGCTCCAAGAGGCTCAGCAGGTAGGACTGGACCTCGCGCCAGGTGCGCTCGAACGCGGCCTGGGCATCCACCTGCATCGCGTAGAGCCCGGTGTCCACCTCGCTGGGCGCGGCCGTCAGCGGCACGCCCAGGGCGTCAGCCAGGCTGTGGGCCGGGTCGGTCGACAGCACCAGGGTCTTGCTGCCCCGCGCGGCAGCAGCAGCGGCGGTGGCAGCAGCCGCAGTCGTCTTGCCGACGCCGCCCTTGCCCGTGAACAGCAGGACCCGCATGGCTAGCCCTGCGCGGGAGGCGGCTGGGACTCCACGCGCTTCTTGAGCTCCTTGAGCGCGGAATCCATGATCATCTTCTCGGCCTTGCGCTTGAACATGCCCAGCATCGGCATCGCGATGTCGACGGCGAGTCGGTAGGTCACCTCCGTGCCCCCATCCGCGGGTGACAGGGAGTACGAGCCGACCTGCGACTTCTGCACCGCGCTCTTGCCCACCAGCTCCCAGCTGACGCCGTCGGCCCGCCAGTCGTAGGCCAGGACGTACTCGTCCTTGAGCACGCCGGCGTCCATGACGAAGCGCGCCTGCTCCGGCCGGCCGTCTGCGTCCGAGGAAAGGACCTCGGCGCTCTTGATCTGGCCGGTCCACTCGGGGTAGCTGTCGATGTCGGCGATGACCGCCAGCACACGCTCCAGAGGGGCGGTGATGGTGATGCTCGAGCTCGCTTGGTCAGCCATGGCTTGGCAGGCTAGTACTCCAGCACGAAGGGTGCCCCGGTGCCTCGGAAGTGCCCGACGTTCACGCACTCGGTGCGGCCGATGCGCACTCGGGAGCGCAGCGGCTGGTGGACGTGCCCGAACAGCACCAACCCCGGTGCCGTGTCTCGGATGGCGTCGAGGACGGCTGCGCTCCCCCGCTCGAACCGACGGGCCTGCTCGTCGTACAGGAGCCCGGGCACGTCGGGCGGGATGTGGCACGCGAGCACGTCGACGGCACCGATCGCCGCCACCTTCGCGGCGTAGGCCTCGTCGTCGATCTCGTAGGGCGTGCGCATCGGGGTGCGCAGCCCGCCGCCGACGAAGCCCCACGTCCGTCCGCCGATCTCGACCACCTGGCCGTCGAGGACGGTGTGCCCCGGCTTGACGTACTCCGGCCACAGCGCCGGGACGTCCACGTTGCCGTAGGTCAGGTAGGCCGGCTCCGGCATGGCACCGAACAGCTCGGCGTACTGGGCGCGCACCGCAGCGTCGATGACCTCGCGCGGATCCCCGTCCAACGACGCCCACAAGCCCCGCGAGAACGCCCGGGCGGCGTCGAAGTCCCGAGCCGTGCGCAGGGCCACCAGCTGACGCGCGCTGTCCGCACCGAACAGCTGGGCGAAGATCCCCCCGCCGGCGTCCTCGTAGTCGAGGAACAGGACGAGGTCGCCGAGGCAGACCAGGACGTCCGCACCGTCCCCCGCGCTCCGCAGCGCCTCGACGCTGCCGTGCACGTCGCTGACCACGTGAACCCGCACGGCCGAAGCGTAGGCGGCCTCAGTTCGTGAGCAGGCTCAGGACTGCGGTGAGCACGATGACCAGCAGCACGACGAGCGCCGCCAGCCCAAGGCGCTGCCCCCGGCTGAAGCGGCCGATGTCGCCGAGGCCCGGGACGCGGAGCAGCGGTTCCTCACCGACCCGCAGGTCTGCGAGGAAGGCGGTCCCGCAGGTGGAGCAGTCCGCGGCGGTCAGGGGGTTCGGCTGCTCACAAGCCGTGCACGGCCACGTGGGCGAGCTGGGAGGCTCCGCCCCGTGGGGCCCGGTGCCGTCGCTGCCGCGACCAGGCAGTCCGAGGGCCTCCGCGGGGGCGGTGAGCGGGTCGAAGGGCAGGCTCTCGGCGGCGGCGAGAGGGGGCGGCAGTTCGGGCTCCGGCGCAGGCGGCCGCAGGTCGGCGTAGCAGAGCGTGCACCACGGGGCGCCAGGGCGCAGCGCGGCCGAGCACGCCGGGCAGCGCGCCTGCACGACGTGGCTCAGCAGATCGGTCTGCGGGTCTCCCACGCGTAGAACGTCGGCAGCGAGGCGCTCAGCCTGAACCCCGAGGGACGGGCAGCCCGGGCGATAGGGTCGGCCCGGCGCTGCCAAGCGCTCGGTCCCCTCGAACAGGAGCTCAGGTGCAGGAGTTCTCCACCCCTCAGTCGGTCGACGTCGAGGCGGGAGCCGCGCTCACCGACGCGGTGCGCGAGCGGGCCGCCTCGTCCCCCGACGCGGTCCTGTTCAGCCGCAGAGCCGCCGGAGCCTGGGAAGCGGTGACCGCACGGGAGTTCGACGCACAGGTCCGCGCCGTGGCGTGCGGGCTCCTCGCCGGCGGCGTCGGGCCTGGCGACCGCGTCGGGCTCATGAGCAAGACGCGCTATGAGTGGACCGTCTGCGACTACGCCATCTGGACGGCCGGCGCCGTGACGGTGCCCATCTACGAGACGTCATCGGCGGAGCAGCTGCAGTGGAACCTCGGCGACTCCGGAGCGGTAGCCGTTCTCGTCGAGTCGACCGGCCACCAGGACCAGCTCGACGAGGTGCGGGGCCAGCTGCCGGATCTGCGCGCCTGCTGGCAGATCGACGCCGGCGGCCTCGACGACCTCGCCGCCGCGGGCCGGGACGTGGAGCCGGACGAGCTCGAACGGCGCCGGGCCGGGGTCACACCCGACAGCCTCGCGACCATCATCTACACCTCCGGGACGACGGGCCGGCCCAAGGGTTGCGAGCTGACGCACCGCAACCTGCTGACCATCTCCCGCGCGCCCGGCAAGCTGCTGCCGGAGCTGTTCGACGGCTCGGGCAGCACGCTGCTGTTCCTGCCGCTCGCCCACGTCTTCGCGCGCTTCGTGCAGGTGGCCTGCGTCGAGAGCGGTGTCCGGCTCGGCCACACGGCGGACATCAAGAACCTGGTGGCCGACCTCGGCACGTTCTCGCCGACCTTCCTGCTGTCGGTGCCGCGGGTGTTCGAGAAGATCTTCAACAGCGCGAAGCAGAAGGCGCACGCCGACGGCAAGGGGGCCATCTTCGACCGGGCCGAGAAGGTGGCGATCGCCCACTCCGAGGCGCTCGACCGCGGTCGTCCGTCCCCCTTGATCGCCCTGCAGCACAAGCTCTTCGACGCGCTGGTCTACAGCAAGCTGCGTTCCGCGATGGGTGGGGAGATCCAGTACGCCGTCTCCGGCGGCGCGCCCCTCGGCCACCGGCTCGGCCACTTCTTCCGGGGGATCGGCGTCACGATCCTCGAGGGGTACGGGCTGACCGAGACCAGCGCTCCGGCGACAGTCAACCTGCCCGGGTCGATGAAGATCGGCTCGGTCGGCACACCGATGCCCGGCACGACCGTGGCCATCGCTGAGGACGGCGAGGTCCTGATCCAGGGGGCTCAGGTCTTCCGCGGCTACTGGCACGACGAGGGCGCGACGGCCGAGGTGCTGTCCGACGGGTGGTTCAGCACGGGTGACCTGGGTGAGCTGGACGACCAGGGCTACCTGCGGATCACCGGCCGCAAGAAGGAGCTGATCGTGACGGCCGGCGGCAAGAACGTCGCTCCCGCCGTACTCGAGGACCGCCTGCGGGCCCACCCGCTGGTCAGCCAGTGCATGGTCGTCGGCGACCAGAAGCCGTTCATCGCATGCCTGGTGACGCTCGACCCGGACGCCGTCCCGAGCTGGGCGGCCGAGAAGGGCAAGCCCGGCTCCAGCACGGCGGAGGATCTGCGCGAAGACCCTGACCTGCTCGCGGAGATCCAGCGCGCCGTCGACGAGGCGAACCGCGCCGTGTCCAAGGCCGAGGCGATCCGCAAGTTCGTCGTCCTCCCGCAGGACTGGACCGAGGCGGGCGGGGAGATGACGCCCTCGTTGAAGCTCAAGCGGTCCGTGGTCATGACGCAGCACGAGCGCGAGGTCGAGGAGCTCTACGCCGGCGCCAGGCAGTAGCCCGCGTCAGAGCTTCAGGCCCGCCCCGCCGGTCCCGATGCAGTGCGGGTGAGCTCCTCGTCGCCCGGCCCGCCGGTGCTGGTCGCCGAGGGGCTCGTCGTCGACTTCGGCAGCGTGCGCGCCGTCGGTGGGTTCGACCTCAGCGTGGGCGCGGGCCGAAGCGTCGCCCTGGTCGGCCGCAACGGGGCGGGCAAGTCCACGACCATGCGGGTGCTGGCGGGGGTCCTGCCCCCGAGTGGCGGGACCGTCCGCATCTCGGGCCATGACGTCGCCGCGCAACCGGCCCGAGCGCGAGCAGCGGTCGGCTACTGCCCTGACGTCGGCGGGCTCATCCCCCGCGCAACCCCCTGGGAGCACCTCCAGCTCGCTGCCCGCCTGCGGGGGATGACGGTCTGGCAGGCCCGCGCTCGGGCGCTCCTCGCCGACTTCGACCTCGAGGACTCCTCCGACCGCGTCACCTCGGGCTTCTCCCACGGGATGAGCCGGCGCCTGTCGGTCGTGCTCGCGGTCTTCCACGAGCCGTCCCTGCTCCTGCTCGACGAGCCGTTCGACGGGGTCGACCCGTTGGGCGTGGACGCCACCCTCGCCGTGGTCCACGAGGCCCGAGACCGCGGTTCGGCTGTGCTGGTGAGCACGCACCTGCTCGAACTGGCCGTCCTGGCCTGTGAGCAGGCCGTGGTGCTGAAGGGCGGTCGCGTGGTCGGTGCTGCACCGGCCGCTGAGCTGTCCGGCGCCACCGGCCGTACGCGCTACCGAGCACTCATCACGTGAGGTCCCCCTCCCCAGCACCGCGGGCGGGGGGCATGACCGGCGGGGGCATGACCGGCGGGGGCTCGCAGCTGCGTGCGCTGCTGGCCCTGCGGTGGCAGATGACCCGCGAGCCCGGACTGCGCATCGCCCTGGTCGCCGGCACGGCCTTCCTGCTGTGGCTCGTCGCCCTCGCCGTCGGGTCTGCCGGCTCCCTCGACCCCGTGTCCCGCGCCACCGCCGTGGAGCTCGCCCCAGCCACCTTCCTGGGCTTCGGGCTGCTCGCGATCGTGGCCCCGCTGACGGCGGGCGGCGGCGCCGAGGTGGTCCCGTCGAACCAGCTCGTCGCCTACCCCGTACGCCCCTCCACCGCCTTCTTCGGAGGGCTGCTGCTCGCCCCAGCAAACCTCGTCTGGGTCGTGCAGCTGATCGCTCTCGCAGCGATGACGGCCTACCTCACGGTCGGCGGCGCACTCCTGCCGGGGGCCGTCACGGCCGGGGTCTACGTCCTCGGGCTCACCGTCCTCGGCCAGGCGACGGCCTGGCTCGTCGCCGGACTCCGGCAGACGAGCAGGGGTCGCCTCGCGGTCGCCGCAGCGGGGACGGCGCTCCTGGTCTCCTGCGTGGTCGTCGTGCGAGCCGGCAAGGGCCGGGATGCGATCGACGCCTCACCAACGCGCAGTGTCGTCGCAGGTGTAGCGGCCGGCGGTGCGGGCGATCTCCAGCGCTGGGCCGTGACGACCGGCGTCATGCTGGCCGTGCTCGGCGCCGCTGTGGTCCTCGGTACCTGGGCCTGCAGCTGGGCGCTGCGCCGTCCGGGCGATGCCGGCACGGGGCGCCGGACCGCGCCCGTGCGCCGAAGGACGGCTCGGCGCACAGCGCTGGGCGAGCTTCTCGCCGTGGACCGCGCGAGCGTCTGGCGCGCACCGGCGCTGCGTCGTGGCGGGCTCGTCCTCGCGTTCCTCCCGGGCCTGGTGACCGTCGGCGCCGCCGCACCATGGACATCACTGGTCATCCTCCCGGGGTTGGTCGCGGCCGGAGCGGGGCTGCTGTTCGGCGTGAACGCGTTCTGCCTCGACGGCTCCGGGGCCGTCTGGCTCGCCTCGCTGCCCCACGATCCCAGGCTCGCCCTGCGGGCCAAGCTCCTCGTGATGACCGAGACGGTCTTCGCCACGGTCGTGGTGGTCCTGGTCGCCGGTTCACTGCGGAGCCCGGGGCAGCCGACGGCTGTCGAGATCGCGGCGATCGCCGCCTCCGCGGTGACCTGCACGGCGGTCGTGGTCACGGTCGCCCTCGGACTCTCAGTGCGCCGCCCGCACCGGGCCGACCTCCACGGCCCCCGCGACGCCGTGGCCCCTCCTGGTGCGCTGGCACTGGCCAGCCTGCGGATGGCGGCGCCGGCCGCCGGCGTCGGCGTGCTGCTCAGCGCGTCGACCGTGTTCGGCAGCTGGCTGCTGCCGCTCGTCCTGGCTCTGCCGGTCCTGATGACCTGCGGCCTGCTGCTGAACCGCAGCGCGCAACGCCACTGCGATCCGCAGATCCGCTCCCGGATCGTGCAAGCGGTCTCTGCCGGATGAGCCTCGCGAAGACCAGCTTCCGGGGCCGAGGCGCCGACGGAGGGCCCGACGTCCAGGGGTCCTCGGCATCCAGACGGCTCAGCCAAGACGCTTTGTTACCCTTTCGTGTCAGTCCGCACGAGGCCGTGGCGCCAGGTCCGGGGCACTAGTCCTTTCTGGCCATTTCGGCGCAGTCGACTGGCTGCGGCACGCATGACGTGCCAGCCTCGTTCGAGCAGTAGGCCCACGAGGGTGCCCGACCACGAGCAAGAGGGAGTCTCCTGACCAGGACATGGCGTACGCCGGCCGCAACATGGGCCCTCGCGTTCGTGACGATCGCGGCTGGCCCCGTCGGCCTCGCCGCCTCCGCGACGCCGGCCCTCGCAGTCGTCCCCTCGCCGGCCCCCTCGCCGGCCCCCTCGGACCGCGCCGCGAACAAGTCCGGCCCCACCTCGACCGAGCTCAACGTCCAGGTGGAGAAGCAGCAGGCCCTGCTCACCGAGCAGGAGGTGCAGCTCGCCACCGCCTCGCAGGCCGCCGCCTCGGCGCTCGAGGCGTTCCAGGTCGCTCAGCGCCAGGCCGAGGAGGCCGCCCGAGTTGCGGGCGAGCAGTCCGCTCGCCTGGCTGCGGCCCAGCAGGCGGTGGTGGAGGCGCGTGAGCAGCTCTCCGGCTACGTCGGCTCGCTCTACCGCACCGGCATGGGTGCCAGCCGCTTCACGATGTACTCCTCCGTGCTCGATTCGGAGAACCCCGAGCAGTTGTTCAGCGGCCTCGGCATGGCCTCGCGCGTCGGAGGCAACCAGGGCAACGCCCTGATCGCCCTGAACGAGGCCGAGCTCGCGCAGACCGAGGCGACGCAGCGCGCCGCCGAGGCCGACGCCGCGCAGAAGGCGGCCCAGGCCGCCGCTGACGCGGCGAAGCAGTCAGCCGACGTCCTCGTGGCGCAGCTGCGCGACCAGGTCGCCGCGCGCACCGTCGCGCTCCTGCGGACGAAGGCAGCGGCGGCGGCCGCCCTGGCCGAAGAGCAGAAGCGTGCTGCTCTCATGGCCCAAGCCGAAGCGATCGCCCGCCAACGAGCCGAGGCGCCCGACGCCGCGATCGACGGCGCCTTCGTCCCCCGCCCGTCCGCGGACTGCCAGGGGCGGGACATCAGGGGCTACCCCAATGGCCAGATCCCGCCGGCTGCGCTGTGTCCCCTGTGGGGCACGCGCGGTCAGATCCTGCGAGCAGACGCAGCCTCCGCGTTCAACGAGATGAGCAAGGCCTACGCCCAGGAGTTCGGCGCACCGATCTGCGTGGGTGACTCCTACCGCAACTACGACGAGCAGGTGGCCGTCGCAGCCGCCAAGCCCGGCCTCGCCGCCCAGCCCGGCAGCAGCAACCACGGCTGGGGCGTGGCGACCGACCTGTGCGACGGCATCCAGGACTACGGCTCTGCAGCTCACCGGTGGATGGCGATGAACTCCATGCTGTACGGCTGGTTCCTGCCGAGTTGGGCCCAGCAGGGCGGCTCGAAGCCCGAGCCGTGGCACTGGGAGTTCGCCGGCTGAGTCGGAAGCCCGCCCCCGCACTCACCTTCGAGGCACTCACCTTCGAGGCGCTCACCTTCGAGGCGCTCACCTTCGAGGCGCTCACCTTCGAGGCGCTCACACTTGGAGCAAGGCTCGCAGTCGGGAAGCCAGCACGTCCCAACGCCACTCGTGCTCGACCCACTCCCGACCTGCACGTCCCATGGCGCTCGCCCTGCGACGATCGGCCAGCAGTCCGGCCACGGACCCTGCCACCGCGGCGACGGACGTGCCGTCCACGACATGACCGGTCCTCCCGTCGAGGACGGCGTCGGGGGAACCACCGCTCCGGCCGGCGACGACCGGCAGCCCGGTCGCCGAGGCTTCGAGGAAGACGATCCCCAGGCCTTCGACCTCGAGACCGCCCCGGCGGGTGCGGCACGGCATAGCGAAGACGTCGCCTGCGTCGTAGTGCGCAGGGAGCTCCTCCCACGGCACGGACCCCGTCAGCACCACGTCGTCGGCCACCCCGTGCTCGGCGGCGAGCCGCTGCAGGCGTGGTGCGTCCGGGCCTCCCCCGACGCAGAGCAACGCCGCCCCCGGCACCCGACGTCGAATCTCCGGGAGCCCCCGGATCAGCACGTCCTGCCCCTTGCGCGGCACCAGCCGGGAGACGCACACCACCACCGGGCGGTCACTCAGCCCGTACCGGCGCCGTACGTCCTCCCCGCCGCTGTGCGGCCGGAAGACCGTGGTGTCGACTCCGCTCGGCAGCCGCTCGAGCACGGCGGAGGGGCCGAGCGCCGGTGCCAGCCGTGACCTGGTGTAGGCCCCCAGGTAGGTGACCACATCCACCTGCGCACCGATCCGGCGCAGCAGCTGACGCGAACCGGGCAGCTTCGCCCAGGCGACCTCGTGGCCGTGCGTCGATGCCACCGACCGCTCCATGCCGAGCGGGCCGGCGAGCAGCCCCAGCGGTGCGGCCGCCCCGAACCAGACGCGGTCGCATCCTTCGGCAGCAGCGATCGACCTGGCCCGGCGCAGGACGTCGCGAGTGGGCAGCATGAGGGAGCTCGGATGGCGTACGACGGGAAAGCGCTGGGCGCGGTCGAACTCCTCCGCCCTCCGCCAGCTAGGGGCGTAGACCACCACCTCATCGTCAGGCAGCCGACTGGCCAGCGAGTGCACGTAGGCCTGGATCCCGCCCGGACGGGGCGGGAAGTCGTTCGTGACGACGAGGACCTTCACCGCAGCCGCTCCCACTCCCGTGCCAGCGCCAGTCGTTCCGTCACGCTCGGGTGCGTGGCGAACAGGGCGTACGCCAACGGGTTCGGCTCGAGGTCGGACAGGTTGCGCTCGGCCAGTCTGCGTTGCGATGCTGAGAAGGTGGCGGCGTCGCGGGTGAGGTCCAGCGAGTGCAGGTCGGCGCGGGCTTCGACGCGACGAGACACTAGGTTGGTGGCCGGGGCGAGCACCAGGGTCGCCACGGCGACGACCAGCAGCACCAAGGGGACCACCCGAGGGTCGGCCATGCCGCTTGCGCCGGCCCTGCGCAGCAGCGGGCTCCAGCTCAGCACAAGAGCGAGCCCACTCACGCCTGCCGCGGCGCCGAGCGCCCCCAGCAGCGTCCCGGTCAGGACGTCCTGCTCCTCGGCGTGGCCGAGCTCGTGGGCGACGACCAGCTCCACCTCGTCCGGCGGCGCGCTGGCCAGCAGCGTGTCGTAGACGACGATGCGGCGACTACCGCCGAACCCGCTGACGTAGGCGTTGAGGGCCGTGGTCCGGCGAGAGGCGTCGGCGACGAGGACGTCGTCGACCGGCACGCCGTCCCGGGCGGCGAGGGCCAGCAGATCGTCTCGGAGCTCGCCGCGCTCCAGCGGCCGGAAGTCGTTGAAGACCGGTTCCACGACGAGGGGGTAGGCGAACGACCCGGCGACCACCAGGCCCGCCGTCGCCAGCGAGCCCCACGCCCACCAGGACCGGGGACAGCGCCGGGCCAGCGCGACGACGGTCAGCAGGGCGAGCGCCGTCAGGGCGCTGTCGACCAGCAACCCCTTGGTGACGTCGAACGCCCAGCTGGCCCAGGTCTGCGTCGACAGGCCGTAGTCCCGAAGGACCGACTCGCTGCGCATCGACAGCGGCAGGACTGCCACTCGGCCCAGCAGGCCGAGCGCGAGGACACCCGCGACGACCTGCGCCTTCCAGCCGCCCCCCAGCGGTCGGGCCGCGGCGGTGACGACGCGCGCACCGGTGCGGGTCAGGCCGAGGACCGCGGCCACGACGAGACCGAGGACGAGCGCGGCGTACGAGGTCGGGCGGAGGGCGTCGTGGAAGGCCACCTCACGGGCGAGCTGTGCGGGGCTGAAGTCGCGAAGCGCGTCGGGACGCAGGTTGGCCCCGGGCAGGACGGTCCACGGCACCGCGAGGGCGAGGGCGAGGGCGAGGGCGAGGGCGAGGGCGAGGACGAGGACCAGGAGCAGGGCCGCGCTGAGGGCGGGCCGCCTCACCCGAGCTGGCGCTGCAGGTCGGCCCGCCACTGATCGGTCAGCTCGGCGGTGTCGAGGCCGAAGGCCCGCTCCAGCTCGGCCGACACGGCAGCCGCCGGTGCGCCAGCCAACGTGCGGGCGCCAATCGCCCGGTAGGCCGACAGCAGCGCCGGCTCACCGTAGCGCTCGGCGAGCAGCCGGACAGCCAGCCACGACTGCTGGTAGGCCTGTGCGAGCTGCGGGCTGGCACCGCTGAAGGCGTCTGTCGCCGGGAGCTGCAGCGGCAGGCGTCCCGCGCGTACGTCCTCGCGCAGGTCCGCGGCGGCCAGCGGCAGGGGGACGCCTGCGCCCTTGTACGCGACGTAGTCCGCGAAGCCCTCGGCGAGCCAGGCCGGTGTCGACGGGCCGGTCGCCCGGCGGGTCGCCACATGGGTGACCTCGTGCCTGAGCACGACCTGACGCCCGATCGCCCCGAGGGGTCCGAAGCTCTCCGGGTTGACCAGGACGCGATCGACGACGGCGCTGCTCCCGGCCGAAGGCTCGGTCGTCGCGACGGCGGCGATGCGCGACAGGTCCTGCGGGCGGCTGAGCAGGGACGCCATCTCCTTGGTCGTGGACGGGACCAGCACCACGACCCGCCGGGGCCACGGATCGGTCCACACAGCACTGACGGCGGGGACCGAAGCCGCTGTCGTCGCGGCGATCTCGCGAAGCAGGTCCGTGTCACCGTGGCCGAGCACGAGGACCTCACCGGTCCGCACGACCTCGACCGGCCCGCCGTCCCACAGCGCCCGCTCCGTGACTCCGCCGATCGCGGCGAAGTCGTCGTCGGCGCCGAGCAGCCATCGTCCGTCCCGGCGGACGAAGGTCAGGTGGTGCTCGTCGGTGCTGGGGGCCTCGTCGAACTCGGCCAGGCTGTGCGTGAGGCGCACCTGCGTCCCCCACCACTGCCCGCGTCCGTAGCGAGCGTCCAACGACGCATCAGCGGCCCGCCCGCCGAGCGGCTCGAAGCCGTAGCGCCAGGTGCCGAGCGGCACCTCAGCCAACGCCTCGAACAGGGCCTGCTGCCGTTCGAGGAAGCCCCCGGACGAGGCGTCGACGGTGTCGAGGAACGCCTCCCGATCTCGACCGAGGACGGCGGCGGCGCGGGCCTCGAGCAACCGGGTCACCTCAGCGGCGCGGTCGAGCGCGGCGGCCCGTTCGGCGCCCGCGGAACCGGGCACCGTTGCTCCCGGCACGGCGCGAGCCCGGGCGGCCCCGTTCTGCGCGGCTTGCTCGGGACGCTCCACGACCCCGAGCGCCACGACCGCGGCCAGCAGCTGGAGCACGGCGGCGCAGGCCACCAGGCGCACCGCGGGCCCGCGCTTCGCCGAGGGGAACTGCACCTGGCTGATGGTACGGCGCAGTTCCGCGCCAGGGCGTTGCGCTGACGCGGGGCGGACTCGCGGGCGGGCCCGCCTGCTTCGCCGACGACCTCAGGGAGGGCTTCCGCGGGCTGGCCTGCCCGGTCCGCGGGCTGCAAGCGGGCAAGGACCGCGACGCATTCGCCCGGGACGGACGCGTGACCCGCGGTCGACGTGGTGTTCAGCTGGGGCGCGCAAGCAGCCGCGGCCGGGTTGCCTGAGAGGGCAAGAAGCATGGCGTGGTTGACCTCTGGTGCACCACTGCCCGCAGGCCCTCGACGTAGCGCGGACATGTGACCGGAGTCGACCCGGTCCAACGGTTGGTGCCCGCACGCCGCTCAGTTCAACGCGTGGACGGTGTGGGGTCAGTCAGAGGACGGGTTCTGCTGCCTCGCAGGCTGCTCGCGCGAACCGGTGCCCAGCAGGACGTCGGCCCAAGCGGGGACGCTCGCCCGACTGCCGGCGGCCCGTCGGGCGGGCACCGCCTCGGAAGGCGGCGGCGCGGTGGGGCCGTCCTCCCCTGGGTCCGGTGCCGGAGGTCGGACGGGCTCGGGCGGCGGGCCCGCGGGGGTGGCTGCGGGGGTGGCTGCGGGCGGGACCACCCGGAGCGTCGGCGGGCCGGACGGGCCTGGCCCCTCAGACACGGCGCGGTCAGGGGTGTGCTCGGGGACCGGCTCGGTCGCCGTCGCGTGCGGCCTGGAGGCCACGACCTGCGTGCCCGCACCCGGTTCGACGCCCGGCTCGGATGCTGAGGCCGTCATCGCCGCAGCCGGAACCCTCCTCACCGCCGCAGTCTTGGCCGCCGCAGTCCTGGCGGGCGCAGTCCTGGCCGCCGCAGTCCTGGCGGGCGCAGTCCTGGCGGGCGCAGTCCTGGCCGCCGCAGTCCTGGCCGCCGCAGTCCTGGCGGGCGCAGTCCTGGCGGGCGCAGTCTTGGCTGGCGCTGACGCTGGCGCTGGCGTGGCCGCCGCAGTCTTGGACACCCCGGTCCTGCGCGTCGCAGGGGGCGCGACAGGAGCGACCGCCTTGCGGATCCCCGCCATGGTGCGCGCTGCCTGGGCCGCCACCGGAGCGGCAGCCTTGCGCGTCGACCTGGGCGGCGAAGAGCTCGCAGCAGGATCCTGCCCGGCCGCCTTCGGTGACCCGGCAGGCGACGGCGCTCCCTCGACCTTGGCGCGCCGGCGGGTCGGCCGTGCCTCTGGCTCAGCGGCGGCCTGGGCGAGCGCGTCAGCCAGCGCTGCCTCCGCCGCGACGACGCGCCGACGTGCGGCCTGGTCCGGGGCTGCCCTCCGGCTGGCGGGAGCGGCGGCGGCAGAAGCGGTCCGCGCCGAAGGCCGCGGGAGAGATCGGGCCGCCCGGGGAGGAGCCGAGGGGCGAGCGGCGATCCGGACCCCCGCCGCAGGGTCGATGTGGGCCAGGCTCGCGGACGAACCGTCCAGCGCAGACACCTCTCGCTTGGACGGGTCGTAGCGCCACGTCGCCGTGCGCCGGCGGGCTCGGGCGACGTAGGTCAGCTGGACCAGCCAGACACCGGACTCCTCGCGACGGGCGGACCACGTCGTGCTCTCCGGCTTGTAACCGGGCGTACCGGCCAGATGCTGTTGGACCGCCTCGCCGAGCGGCAACTGGGAGCGCCCCTTCTTGCTCCTGTCGAGGACTGCCGACTGAGCCCCCCGGATCACCCCCTCCCGCTCGGACAGGACAGGTCCGGCGAAGCGGTCGACGTGGGCCAGGGGGACTCCGGCCGACGCGGCGATCTGCTCGCTCGACTCCCCCGCTCGCAGGCGGGCCTGGATCTGCTTCGGGGTCACGGGCACGCTGACGGCGGCGCTCTGCCCGGGTCGCACGAGCTCGCCGCGCAGGGCCGCCGCGAGGCGATCGTCGAGCGCCACCCGGAACTGGCCGGTTCCCGCGTTCCTGCGCGGGGCCAGCAGGACATGTCGGCCGTCCTCGCTGACCGACACGACGTGCAACTCGCGCACCGATCTCCCTTCCGACCAGGGGCAGTCCCCCGGGCGTGTCGGGAGTCTCCCGGCTGCAGCGCCGGATCACAAGGCCGGGCACGAGAAGCAGCTCGTCATGACGCCTCGTAGGCGGGTCGGTCCTGCTCAGGAGGTGGACCGAACGGCACCAGCCTCAGTCGAGGGACCAGGCCGCTGTCCGCGAGGACGTCCAACGCGCGGCGCTCCTCGAGGTCGACGTCGACCCCGCCCGGAGGGGCTCCGAGCACGACCGTCACCACGCAGTCGGCACAGGCCAGGTCACGCATCACGCAACCGTCGCAGTCGATCAGCACCGCATCCTCCGAGGAGCTCGAACCGGCTCGATGCCGGCCCTGCGGACGCTAGGAGGAGCCCCTGACAGAACGCGTCTCAGCCGGTGGCGGGACGCGGGACGACCTCGACCCGGTCGACCGCCGAGCACCACCGGCAGCGCACCTGCTCGACCGTGTCCACGAGCACCTCGCGCTCCTCGACGGCAGGCACCCCCGCCAGGTCGACGTGCACGTACTCCTGCGTCCTCGTCGTGCGCGTCACGTCGAAGCGGGTCAGGTTGCCGCACAGCGAGCAGCGCCAACGGGAGTCCGGGCCGGGCTGCGGGACGGGGGGCACGCGAAGGAGCCTAGCCAGCGCGCGTCGCTCAGCGGAGCTGTCGCACCCCGGCCCTAGCGTCCGTCCCATGCCCGCCGTTCCCCTCCTCTCTCCCTCACCGACCGCGGTGCAGGGCAGCTTCGACGAGCTGGGCAGCCCGCTCCGCGAGACCGTCTTCGTCGTCGTCGACCTCGAGACCACGGGTGGGTCGCCGCAGTCCTGCGAGATCACCGAGATCGGTGCGGTCAAGGTCTGCGGCGGTGAGGTGCTCGGTGAGTTCCAGACCCTGGTCAACCCCGGCGCCGCGATCCCGGCCTTCATCGCCGTCCTCACCGGCATCACCGACGCCATGGTGGCCACGTCGCCACGGTTGGAGCAGGCGCTACCGGCCTTCCTCGAGTTCAGCCGCGGGGCGGTGCTCGTCGCCCACAACGCCCCCTTCGACCTCGGCTTCCTCAAGGCCGGCTGCGAGCGCCTCGGCCTGGCCTGGCCCGCCCCCGACTCGGTCGACACCGCCCGCCTCGCCCGACGTGTCCTCACCAGGGACGAAGCGCCGAACTGCAAGCTCTCGACCCTGGCGCGGCTGTTCCGAGCGGGCACGACGCCCAACCACCGGGCCCTGGCCGACGCCCGTGCGACGGTGGACGTTCTCCACGGGTTGATCGCCCGGCTCGGCGGGCTCGGGGTGCACAGCCTCGACGAGCTCCGGACGTTCTCGGCGCAGGTGAGCCCACAGCAGCGCCGCAAGCGCCACCTCGCCGACGGACTGCCGTCGCTGCCCGGCGTCTACCTGTTCCGGGACCGCACCGGGCGGGTCCTCTACGTCGGCAAGAGCACGAACCTCCGGGGCCGCGTCCGGCAGTATTTCACGGCCAGCGAGCAGCGCACCCGCATGGCGGAGATGGTCGGCCTCGCCGAGCAGGTCGACCCAGTGGTGTGCAGCACCCCCCTCGAGGCCGAGGTGCGCGAGCTCAGGCTGATCGCCGAGCACAGCCCTCGCTACAACCGACGTTCCAAGCGGCCCGACAAGGCGCTCTGGGTCAAGCTAACCGTCGAGGCCTTCCCCCGGCTGTCCGCGGTGCGGGCAGTCCTTGATGACGGAGCCCTCTACCTCGGGCCCTTCGCCAGTGCCCGCACGGCCGAGCTGGCGATCGCGGCGGTCCACGAAGCACTGCCACTGAGGCAGTGCACCAAGCGGCTGTCGCCTCGTCGGCCCAGCGGGGCGTGCGTCCTGGCCGAGCTTCGCCGGTGCGGCGCGCCCTGCCTCGGCCCCGAGGCGGGCGAGTCCGTCGAGGCCTACGCCGCACACGCCCTCGCCTACCGCGACGCGGTGGTGCAGGACCCCTCCAGCGTGGTAAGCGTCCTCTCGGCCCGCATCACCGCCCTCGCCGCCGACGAGCGCTTCGAGGACGCTGCGGCGCACCGCGACCGGATGACCGCCTTCGTGCGCGCCGTGGCGCGGCTCCAGCGGCTGTCGGCACTGACCTCGGTGCGAGAGCTCGTGGCCGCGCGTCCCACCTCCGACCTGGGGTGGGAGGTCTCGGTCGTCCGATCGGGTCGACTCGTGGCGGCGGGCACGATCCCTCGCGGGGCCCACCCCGCCCCCTACGTTGACGCGCTCCTCGCGACCGCCGAGACGGTGCTTCCGGGTCCGGGGCCGCTTCCCTGTGCGACGGCCGAGGAGGTCGAGTGCGTCCTGCGTTGGCTCGAGCTGCCGGGCACGCGACTCGTCCGGCTCGACGGCACCTGGGCCTCCCCCGCCTCCGGTGCCGGTGGGCGTCGCGCCCTGCTCGAGCAAGCGCAGCAGGCTCGGGGCGGGGCGCACCCCTTCGACGATCCCCGCGGGCTACGGCCCGTGGCGAGGCCAGCACGGTCCTTCGGCTGAGCGAGAAGTGGGTCCGCGACCTGCCCTCCCCGCTCCGGACCGATAGCCTGCGCGACGTGATCACTGCCATCGTCATGGTCCACGCCGCGGTCGACCAGATCCCCGAGGTCGCGGAACGGCTCGCTGAGCTCGACGGGGTGAGCGAGGTCTACTCGGTCGCAGGTGACGTCGACCTGGTCGCGCTGGTGCGGGTGCGGCGGCACGAGGAGCTGCACGACGTCATCGCCGGGCGGGTGAACAAGGTGGAGGGCATCCGCTCCACCCAGACCCTGATCGCCTTCCAGGCCTACAGCAAGCACGACCTCGAAGCCACCTTCAGCCTCGGGCTGGAGACCTGAGCGAGCAGCCCGCTCGGATCAGGCCCTGAGCTCGCTCGACGCCACGATCCAGCGCGCGAGCACGTCAGCGGCCCCTCCCGTGTCCAACGCGCGAGCAGCTTCGGACCAGCCGACCCGGAGTCGATCGACCAGCGGTTCGCGGGTGCCCGCGTGGGCGGCCAGAGCGGCGGCAGCGTTGAGCAGCACGGCATCGCGGACCGGGCCGATCTTGCCTGCCAGCAGGTCCCGAGCCACCGAGGCGTTGAAGGACGCGTCCCCGCCACGCAGGTCATCGAGCAGGGCCGGGGGCACCTCGAGCGAAGCGGGGTCGAAGACCTCTTCGTGCACCTCGCGGTCGGCGACCACCCAGACCGTGGACGGGCCGGTGGTGGTGAGCTCGTCGAGGCCGTCATGCCCGCGGAAGACCAGCGCGTCAGCCCCCCGAGCGGCGAGCACTCCGGCCATGACAGGTGCCAGCCGGGCATCCGATACGCCGACGGCCTGAGCCGCCGGCCGGGCCGGATTGGTGAGCGGCCCGAGGATGTTGAAGACCGTCGGCACCCCAAGATCACGACGAGGTACGGCGGCGTGCCGCATCCCGGGGTGGAAGACCGGGGCGAAGCAGAACGCGATGCCGACCCGCTCGACGCACGGTCCGACGGCCGCAGGTGGGAGGTCAACGGCGACCCCGAGGGCCTCGAGCAGATCAGCGGATCCGCAGGCCGAGGAGGCAGCCCGGTTGCCGTGCTTCACGACCGGCACCCCGGCGCCGGCGACCACCAGGGCTGCCATCGTGGACAGGTTGACCGTGTTCGAGCGGTCGCCACCGGTGCCGCAGGTATCTACCACTCGACCCGGAACGGTGACCGGCGCCGCCTCGGCCAGCATCACGTCGACCAGCCCGGCCACCTCGTCGGGGGTTTCGCCCTTGGCGCGCAATGCCATGGCGAAGCCCGCGATCTGGGCGGCCGTGGCGTCTCCGGCCATGACCTCGCCCATGACCCACGCGGTGTCGGCTGTCGTCAGGTCGTCGCCACGCAGCAGGGCGCTCAGCACGACCGGCCAGGAGGTGCCCACGGGGGCGGTCAGTGGAGGGCGCGGCGCACGGGCTGGCCCGCCGCCCGGCGTCGCAGCAGGTCGGTGGCGACGGTCATCAGTTCCGGCGCGTCGATCGGATGAGCCACGACGCCATCGGCCTGCGACCAGGTGGCGAGCCACGAGTCCGCCTTGCGGGCGATCATGACCAGGGTCGGCGGGCAGTCTGGCAGCTCGTCCTTCATCTGCTTCGCGAGCCCGAGACCGCCGGTCGGCCAGGCCTCACCGTCGAGGATGCACAGGTCCACGCCGCCGGCGTCGAGCAGGCGCAGGACCTCCTTGCCCGTGGCGCACTCCGCCCATTCGATCCGACCGAGGTCGCTCGCCGGTCGCCGGCCGAGGGCTTGCCGGACCTGGTCACGCACGGCCGCATCGTCGCTGTAGAGCACGACGAGGTGCGTGGGGCCCTCGGACGCAGCAGGAGGGTGGCTCATGAGCAGGGATGCTACGGCCGCACGCACGGCCGGGCCGCCGCCGGGGCTACCGGGGCAGCTGGCCCGGTCCCTTCCACGGCTCGGCGACGGTGTGGGTGTAGCAGTCCGGTCCCGCGTTGTAGGCCGACAGGCGCGAACCGCAGACCGTGCAGGCGGCGCTGCCAGACGCGCGGGCCTTGGGGACGGGCTTCATGGTCGTGCCGGTCAGACGGCTGCCCGATGCCAACGCGCACTCCTCGCTCTGCCTCGCCCGTGTGGCCAGGATCACAGCGACCCTAGGCACCCGGACCAGTCACGGTCAAGGTGCGCACGTGCCGTCAGCGGCCCGCGTCAGCGCAGGTCAGCACCGTAGAGCCCTCTCGAGGGCTCGCCGTGGTTCGCGAAGATTCGGTAGCGGCTCGTCTGCGTGCGGGGCTGGTTTTCGGGCGCTGTCGGGGCCAGGATCGTGGGGTCCGTTCCGG
>JAABUN010000538.1_pt1 | contig 97114 bp, 94 predicted proteins | sample 5559311 | NCBI WGS metagenome assembly JAABUN01 (sample SAMN10711877, study PRJNA513370) | rock metagenome | isolation source: Antarctica rocks | place: Antarctica: Victoria Land, Siegfried Peak sud | reverse complement strand
CCATCAAGCGTTACATCGCCGAACACAACTGCCGCGCCAAACCCTTCGTCTGGACCAAACCCGCTGCCCAGATACTCGACGCCGTCAGCCGCGTGCCTGAACCATCCGTCTGAGTCAGTGCACTAGACAAGCCTCGCTTGCCCTTTCCGAAGCCCGAGTGCGAGGGCCGCGCCAGCAGAGAGGATGTCGCCCGTCCACTGAGGCCGCGCCCCGGCGGACAGCAGCGGCCGGACGATCTCCACGGCCTCTTCCGGCGTCCAGGCAACAGCCGCGTAACTCATGCAGTTCCGCGCGGGGCCCTTATCGGACGAGGGCCGAACTGCGATGAGGTAGGCTCGTGTCATGTTCGAGATCAGCTCGCCTGGCGCAAAAATAAGTCCTTTAAGCTACAATAGTTCCGGCGAGGGACGCAGGCGTCATCGACGGTTCGTCTTCGGATGTCGCGAGAATTGCGAGACCATCGCTCCGATCGCAGGCACAATCCCGCGCGCCGGCGGCGAAGAGAGATGTGTACTCCCACCTTTACATGACCGGGTCGGCCTCCCCTTTCCGTCCGGTTGTGCTGGCGGTCTGGGCCGGCTATGTCGGGGAAACGAAACCGGCAGCCATGTCGATCATTCAGAGCGCAGTCCGAAACCGCCTCCTTGGGGCGATGCAGGCTGAGGATTTTGCGCTGCTTCAACCGCACCTGCAGCTCAGGACAGTCGGCTTGCGGGATGTTCTGATCGAGCCCGGCAAAGCCATCGACACGGTCTACTTCCCCGAGACCGGACTCGCCGCCTTCGCAAGCCCGAGCGACGTCGAGACCGAAGTCGGGGTAGTGGGCCGGGAAGGCCTTATTGGAGCCTCCGTCATCCTGGACGTGGACCGCGTCCCGCTCAAGGCTGCCGGACAGATCGCCGGCGAAGGTTTCAGCGTCCCGGTTCCGGCCCTGCTGAGCGCCGTGCACGAAAGCTGGAATCTCTGGAACCTGTTCGGCCGCTATGCTCACGTGTTCATGATGCAGACTGCCTCCACCGCTTACGCCAATGCGCATTTCTCGGTCGAGCAACGGCTCGCGCGGTGGCTTCTCATGACTCATGACCGCAGCGACGGCGATGAGTTAGAGCTGACGCACGAGTTCCTGGCCACGATGCTCTGCGTTCGACGGCCCGGCGTCACGGTCGCGACGCACGTGCTCGAGGGCAATGGGCTCATCAAGGCCCGACGCGGCCGCATCACCATCACGGACCGGGTGAAGCTCGCGGCTCTGGCAGGCAACAGCTACGGGCTGGCCGAGGCCGAATACGAGCGTGTCATCAGCCCCAAGATCGAAAAGGCCGACCTGCGTCAGGCTGTCTAAGAGGCAGAGACCGCAAAAAAGGCGATCGCCGGCTTGGGGCTCGACGTCGGCGTCGGCACATCTGTCGCACTGAACCAGACCGGCCTCGTTGCGACGGCGTCCGGATCACCCTGAGCCAGCGCTTCCGCGTAGTCGGTCATCATGTCCTCGATTTCGGCTGGTCCGATCATGGCACGACCTCCGCGTGTTGCGTTGCACAACGGGGCCGTCGGCGCGTTGTTCCGCTGGGTCGGGCGATTCGCTTTGGCTCCTCATGCCGGTCGGGTTGCGGCGCGGGAAGACGACGCTACTCTGCGGCTGGCCGACGCAACGAATGGGGAGCTCTCAACACCATGACACGCGCCACTTCGATCACTCGCCGGGCCGTGCTGGGCGGAGCGGCCGCGACCGGCGGCGCCGTCCTTCTTGCCCGCCCCGCGCTCGCTCAGGGTGCTGGCTGGCCCGACCGCAACGTACGCATCATCGTGCCCTACCCGGCCGGCGGCTCGACCGACGTCCTCACCCGTCTCCTGGCCGAGCGCCTGAAGGACAGGCTCGGACAATCCTGGATCGTGGAGAACCGGCCAGGGGCCGGAGGCAATATCGGGATCGACGCCGTCGCGAAGAGCGATCCCGATGGCTACACGATCGGCTCGGCGACCGTCGGGCACTTCTCGATCAACCAGTATCTCTATGCGAAGATGGCCTATGATTCAGACCGCGACCTCGTGCCCGTGTCGATGACGTGGGAATTGCCGAACGTGGCCGTGGTGCCAAGCGAGCACGTGCCGGCGAAGACGCTGGCCGAGTTCATCGAATGGGCGAAGAGCCGTCCCGGCGGCATCTTCTTCGGCAGCCCCGGCGTCGGCACGACCCCTCACCTTTCCGGCGCCCTGTTCGCGGTCCGGAACGGCATCACGGGCACCCATGTCCCGTTCCGGGGCGCGGCCGCCACCATTCCGGCCATGCTGAAGGGCGACGTCCAGTTCGCGATCGACAACCTCGCCTCGTACACGAGCATCATCGAGTCCGGGCAAATGCGGGCCCTCGCGGTCACCTCGCCGACGCGCTGGCCGACCCTGCCGAATGTCCCCACCATGGCGGAGGCCGGGATGAAGGATTTCGTTGTCAATTCCTGGGCAGCCTTCGTGCTCCCGAAAGGGACGCCTCGCCCGATCGTGGACAAGCTCTCGGCGGCCTTGCGCGACATTTCGGCGGAAGTCTCGGTCCAGTTGCGCTTCCAAATCGCGGGCGCCCGCTCGCTCGGCTCCACGCCGGAAGAGGTGCTGAGGCTCGCGCATGGCGAGCGGCCGATGTGGCAGGAGATGGTGCGGGTGTCGGGCGCGAGGCTCGAGTGACGCGGGCCTACCGCTAGAAGTCGACTGCCCGTCCGCCGATCTCCCAATCGTCGTAGCGCACCGGGTCGAGGCCGCCTCGCCCACCCCGTTCGGCCTCCTTCGCGGTCTCGGGCTCCCGCGCCGCCTCGGTGGCCCGGCGCACCTCGGCCTCGGCCAGGGCGCGGCGCGCGGCCTCGGGCAAGAGCTTCTCGGGCAAGAGCTTCCCGGACGACCCCTCGTGAAAAGCGGCCGGTCCGGCTATACGTTTTGGGATGCAGTTGTCCGGCATGCCGGGTACGTGGAGAACGGGATGGCCATCGTCAAGGCGCGGGGAAGCCGGCCCCGCCCGGACGGACAGCAGCCGCGGCGGCCCGCGCCGCCGCAGCGCGGTCTCGCAGCGCGGCGCGCCGCCGTCGCGGTGGTGGCGGCGGTGCTGGAGGGCGACGCAACGCTCGACGAGGCGCTCGCCCGGCACCGCTGCGACGACGATGCGCTGGCGCGCGCTATCGCGGTCGCGACCTTCCGGCGTTTCGGCACGATCCGGGCGGCGCTAGAATCCCGGATGGACAAGGGGTTGCCGACCGACATTGCGCTCTTCGCGCTCCTGGCGACCGGCGCCGCCCAGGTCCTCGTTCTCGACGTCGCCGACCATGCCGCCGTCGACCTGACCGTCGAGCTTGCACGGTCCGGGCCGCGGACGCGCCATTTCGCGGGTCTGATCAACGCCGTCCTCCGCCGGCTCGCCCGGGAGCGCGACCACATCCTGGAATCCGCTTCCCCGCTCGGCGACGTGCCGGACTGGCTCGCGTCGCGCTGGCGCGACATCTACGGGCCGGAGCGGCTGACCGCGATCGCGGCCGTTCACCGGGCCGGGGCCGCCATCGACCTCACGTGCCGGTCGGACCCGGAGGGGTGGGCGGAGCGCCTCGGCGGAACCCTCCTGCCGACTGGGAGCGTCCGGCTCGCGGACCGGCGGGCGGTCGCCAACCTTCCCGGTTACGACGAGGGCGCGTGGTGGGTGCAGGATGCGGCCGCGTCCCTGCCGGCTCGCCTCCTCGGCGTGCAGCCGGGCGAGCGCGTGCTGGACCTTTGCGCCGCCCCGGGCGGCAAGACCGCGCAGCTCGTGGCCGCGGGCGCCCGCGTGACCGCGCTCGACCGATCCGCCCTCCGGCTGGAGCGCCTGCGTGCCAACATGGCCCGGCTTCGTCTCGACGCGGAGGTCCTGTGCCGCGACGCGCTCGGCTACGAGGCGGAGCCATTTGACGCGGTGCTCCTTGACGCGCCCTGCACGGCCACGGGCACGATCCGGCGCCATCCGGATGTGGCCTGGATCAAAGGGCAGGCCGATCTCGACGGTCTGGCCGCGCTTCAGCGACGCCTTCTCGACCGCGCCGCGGACCTCGTGCGGCCGGGAGGGCGGCTCGTCTACTGCGTGTGCTCGCTGGAGCCGGAAGAAGGCCCACACCAGGCCGCGTCCTTCCTGGACCGCCAGCCCGATTTCGCGCGCCGTCCAGTCGACCGGGTCGGTCTGGGAATTGAACCGGACTTCATCACAGCCGAAGGGGACCTGCGCACCGCGCCCGACCTCTGGCCCGCGGGTTCGGAGGGGGAACGAGCGGGGCTCGACGGCTTCTTCGCGCTCACGGCCTTGCGCCAAACGCGCTAAGGACGTCGATCATCGAGGCTGAGGTGCGGGTTCAAAAGCGCGGGTCACACCTGAGGGGCGAGGCGAGGGCATCTCCGGTTCTCGGCGCAGAGGCGAGGAGGAGGGAGGTGGCGAGGACGCCCGATCGTTGGCCGCTGACGCGGGCGGCCCTGATTGAGGTGGCCCGCGCGGGGCTGGTGGGCCTGCGCCGTTTCGCGCGCGGGGCGGGCCGCGCCCGCGTCCCGGGCCGGCTGCTGTTCGCGCCTCAGGACCTGCGGAGCGCCGACCCGGCCTTCGCTGACGATGCGGCGACAGGCCTGTACGTCTTCGCCGACCAGCCGCTCGCGCTTGGCCGCACGTCTCCCTTCGCGGCCAATCCGCCGAGCCCCGAATGGGAGAGGGAGCTTCGCGGCTTCGGCTGGCTGCGCCACCTGCGGGCCGCCGGCACGCCCGAGGCTCACGGCCTCGCGCGTGCGCTTGTCGCGGATGCGATGGGGCGGCGGTGGCGCGACCTCGAAGGGTATTCTCGCCGCGCCCCGGAGGTCACCGCGCGCCGCGTCACCTCGCTCCTCGCCCATTCTCCGCTCCTGCTCGCGGGCGCAGATCACGCCTTCTATCGCGGCTACTTGAGGCGGATCGGCCGGGACGCGGCAGCGCTCGACCGCGACATGCGGGACGCGCCCGCTCCCGCCGACCGCCTCGCAGCCGCGATCGGGCTGGCCGCCGCGGGACTCGCCTGCGAGGGGCTCGAAGGCCGGTTCCGGCGCGCCGACCGCGTCCTCGCGGCCGAGCTCGACGCCCAGATCCTGCCCGATGGCGGCCATGTCGGGCGCCATCCCGGGACCTTGATCGAGCTGCTGCTCGACCTCCTGCCCCTGCGGCTCCTCTATTCCAGCCGCGCCGTCGAGCCGCCCCCGGCCATCGATCGAGCCATCGACCGCATGATGCCGATGCTGCGCTTCTTCCGCCATGGCAGCGGCGACCTCGCGCTCTTCAACGGGATGGGTGCCACCCCGATCGGCGACCTCGCGACGGTGCTCGCGCACGATTCTTCGCGCGGCATGTCCGTCAAGCACGCGGTCTCGTCCGGGTACGACCGCCTGGAGGCAGGCGCGACCGTCGTGATCGCCGAAACCGGAGCGCCGCCGCCGCTGGCGGCCTCGGCCGCCGCGCATGCCGGCTGCCTCTCCTTCGAGATGTCGAGCGGGCCGAACCGGGTGGTCGTGAACTGCGGCGCGCCGGCCCGGCCCGGTCCCGCCCGCGAGGCGGCGCGCCTGACGGCCGCGCATTCGACCCTCATCCTGAACGGTGCATCGTCCGGCGTGAGCCTGGAGGCGGACGGCGCCGCCGCGCGCGACTGGGCCACCTCGTACCTTGCACGCCGCCTTGGCCCCGTCCTGATCGAAGGCGCGCGTCTGGTCGGGGCCGAACGAAGCCTGACCGGCGAGCGCGACCTCGTGCTGAACACGCATCACGACGGCTACCGGAAAAGATACGGGGCCATCGTCCGACGCCGCCTTCAGCTCGCGGCCGACGGAGGCGAGCTCGCCGGGGAGGACGCGCTGGATTTCGCGGACGGTGGCGAGCCGGGCGGGGCGGCGCTGCTGCGCTTCCACCTCCATCCAGCGGCGAGGCCGCGTCTGGGCGAAGCCGGTGACGGCGTCCTCATCGACTTTCCCGACGGGGAGCGCTGGCGCTTCACCTGCGAGGACCGCGTCCCGCAGCTCGAGGCCAGCGTCCTCTTCGCCGTGACGGAGGGGCGTCGGCCGTCGGCCCAGATCGTGGTCGAGATGGAGCTCGGGGCGGGCGCCGCCCGGCCGGTATGCCGCTGGCGGTTCCGCCGCGAGGTTGCGACGCCACCCGTCGACGCGCCCTCCCCGTCCGGGTAGGGCCGGACCGCGGCCGGCCCCGTGGCAAGGCTGCGCGCGCCATGCTAATCGCGCCGGCTTTCCCAAGGTGGGTCTATGCCTCACGATCTCCGGCGCATCGGGCGCGCGCTTCTGTCGGTGTCGGACAAGACCGGGCTCGTGCTGTTCGCGGCCGAGCTCGTCCGACGCGGCGTCGAGCTCGTGTCGACGGGCGGCACAAGGGCCGTGCTTGAGGCCGCTTGCCTCCCGGTCGCGGACGTCTCGGACGTGACCGGCTTTCCGGAGATGATGGACGGGCGCGTGAAGACGCTCCACCCGGCGGTCCATGGGGGGCTTCTGGCGATCCGGTCCAACCCCGGTCACCGGGCCTCGATGCGGGCGCATGGCATCGACGCGATCGACCTCCTCGTCGTGAACCTCTACCCGTTCGAGGCGACGGTCGCGGCCGGAGCGGGCTTCGACGCCTGCCTCGAGAACATCGACGTGGGCGGGCCGGCCATGATCCGAGGCGCCGCCAAGAACCACCGCGATGTCACGGTCGCGGTCGAATGCGCGGATTACGCCCGGATCCTGTCCGATTTCGAGAAGCATGACGGCGCGGTCACGTCGACCCTGCGGCGTGCGCTCGCCCAGAAGGCCTTCGCCCGGACGGCCGCCTACGACGCCGCCATCTCCAACTGGTTCGCGGCCGCGATCGGCGAGGCCACGCCGTCCTTCCGGGCGCTCGGCGGCGCGCTCGCGGAAGCCATGCGCTACGGCGAGAACCCCCACCAGACGGGCGCGTTCTACCGCATTCCGGACCCCCGGCCAGGGGTCGCGACGACGCGGCAGCTGCAGGGCAAGCAGCTCTCCTACAACAACGTGGCCGATACGGATGCGGCCTATGAATGCGTGGCCGAGTTCGATCCCGGCCGGACCGCGGCGGTCGTGATCGTCAAGCACGCGAACCCGTGCGGCGTGGCCGAAGGCGCGACGCTGGTCGAGGCCTACGAGCGGGCGCTCGCCTGCGACTCGGTCTCGGCCTTCGGGGGCATCGTGGCGCTGAACCGCCGCCTCGACGCCGAATCCGCGCGCAGGATCGTCGAGATCTTCACCGAGGTCATCGTCGCGCCCGACGCGGATGAGGACGCGATCGCGATCGTGTCGGCGAAGAAGAACCTCCGGCTCCTCCTGGCCGGGGGCCTCCCGGACCCCCGCGCGCCCGGCCTCTCTCTCCGCACGGTCGCGGGCGGCTTCCTGACCCAGAGCCGCGACGGTGTCTCGATCGACGACATGGAGCTGCGGGTCGTGACGCGACGCGAGCCGTCCGCCCGGGAACTCTCCGATCTCCGGTTCGCGTTCCGCGTGGCGAAGCACGTGAAGTCGAACGCCATCGTGTATGCCCGCGAGGGCGCGACGGTCGGGATCGGGGCCGGGCAGATGTCCCGTGTCGATTCGTCCCGGATCGCGGCCTGGAAAGCCGAGGAGGCGGGCCGCGCGGCCGGCGCGCCCGTGAGCCTCGCGGAGGGCGCAGTCGTCGCGTCGGACGCCTTCTTCCCGTTCCCGGATGGCCTGCTCGCGGCCGCGCAGGCCGGCGCGACCGCCGTCATCCAGCCCGGCGGCTCGCTCCGGGACGACGAGGTGATCCGGGCCGCCGACGAGGCGGGGCTCACCATGGTGTTCACCGGCTTTCGCCACTTCCGCCATTGAGGCCGGGGCGAGCCCAGAGGCGGGGCGGAAGGCCCGCCACCAGCGCCGCCCCGGTCGCGAAAAACGCGATCAGGATCGCGGGCGCCGCGCTCTGCCGGCCGGACATCTCCGTCGCGAGCGCGACGAGGAGCGGCGCCAGGAACGAGGTCACCTTCCCGGACAGGGCGAAGAGGCCGAAATAGCGGCCCGCATCCTCGGCCGGAACGAGGCGGGCCAGATAGGCGCGCGACGAGGCCTGGAGCGGGCCCGCCATCGCGCCGATCAGCAGACCCAATCCGACGAAGGCCTTCTCCGGAACGCTGCCGAACAGCGCGCCGCCCGGCCCAGCCGGAGCCGTCTCGATCGTGAACAGGACGTGGGCTCGCCCGAGCGACAGCACGCCGAGGCAGACCCCGATCAGAACCGCGAGCGCGCCGAGGATCACCGGCTTCGCGCCGAGACGGTCGTCGAGGCGGCCGCCGAGCACGGACCCGACGATCCCCGCGACCGTCAGCAGGATGCCGAACAGCCCGAGCTCCGTCGCGCCCCAGCGGAACACCCCGGCCCCGTAGATGCCCCCGAACGCGAACAGCGCGACGAGCGCGTCCTGGTAGATCATGTTCGCCAGGAGGAACCGGACCAGGCCAGGTCTTTCGCGCGTATCCGCGACCGTGGCCCTGAGACGCGTGAGCCCCTCGCGGAGAGCCGCGCGATGAGGGAGCCCCGTCGGGCCGGCGTCGGGCGTGAAGGCGAAGAGAGGCCAGACGAAGACGAGGAGCCAGACGGCCGCCAAAGGCCCGACGATGCGGTCGCCCCCGTGGGTCGCGGGGTCGAGCCCGAACAGCGGCGGAATGCCGAGATACGTCCGGCCGGTCTCCGGGCTCGCGGCAAAGAGGCCGAGCACGATCACGAGGGAGGCGAGACCGCCCGCATAGCCGACTGCCCAGCCCGTGCCCGAGAGCCGCCCGAGCGCCTCCCCGCCGACGAGCCGGGCCATCATGGCGTTGTTGAACACCGCCGCGATCTCGGCCGCGACCGTCGCGACCACGAAGGCGACGAGCGCGAGCTGCACGGCACCGCGTCCGCCCGGAACCGCGAACCACAAGGCCGAGGACGCGAGCGCCAGGACCACGCACGACACCGCGATCCAGGGCTTCCTATTGCCGAACGCGTCCGCGATGCTGCCGAGCACTGGCGACGTGACCGCGAGGATGAGGCCGGCCGCGGCGGTCGCGTAGCCCCAGAGAGCCTGGCCCCGCACCGTGTCGGACGCGAGGGCGGCTGCGAAGTAAGGGGCGAACACGAAGGTCGTGACGAGGGTGAAGAAGGGTTGGCAGGCGCAGTCGAACAGGAGCCAGCCCCAGATCGCGGCCCGCCCCGGCGCTTCAGGCGGCTGGCTCACCTGGAACTCCTCCGGTCCATGCCGCCGCATCGTCGCTGCGCGACCCGGTACGGCGGCGATCGACGCTGGTTCATGCCTGCAGCTCGGCTTGTCGCTGGCGGGGTCCTGATGCGCTTACCTGAACGGCCATCCACGATCGTCGCCCCGCGCACCCGCCGTACATGGAACGCTGCCGCCCGCGAAGTCCATATGAGCGACTCGTGAGCTGTCGGGCGGCGCCGGACACCTGCAAGGGCCGCCACACGGCTAGGCGACCGGAAGCCTTGCAGTCAGCCGAGACTGGGCTCGACTCCGCTGACCCGACGCACGCATTGGCAGGTTCCGTGCCGGCACGGCAGAGGAAATCATGATCGCAGCAGCTAGCCTCGCCCCTTCGCGTCTTGGCTGGCGCTCGCGATGGTGGCGACCGGGATTTGGGGCAGGCTTCTCCTGTAGTAGCGCTTGCCAGGAGGCCCGGTTGTCTCAGGCTTGCGGGGGCATGTGGGCGCCGCTCGCAACCCCCGTGGCCGTTTTCCTCGGACGCCGGCGATGGAATGGCGCTGCTGTATGGCGCGACCTTCGCGGCCAGGTTCGGGGCGCCCGGAAGGCCGCCGAGCGGACCGTCGACGCTCTCTGGACAGCGATCGGCCGCCTGGATCGACGCCTTCACGCCAACCGAATGCGCCAACTTCTTCAAAGCCGCTGGATACGAGCCGGATTAAGGAGAAAATGCTCTAGATCGCACGAGCGAGCAGCTGGAGCGTCGGCCGACTTCTCCCGCCTGATCCCGAAGAATGTTCCAGAACGCGGCGCAATCGGCTTAGTAGCCGTAAGGCCTTACGAAAACCTGACCTCGGTATCCGCGCCGATACGCGTCTGCCGCCTGTCGATCGTCATATCCTTCCCACGGGTTCGACGCTCGATAGCGACTCGGGAGGAAGTCCCCTCCCGGCTCGATAAAGCGGGGGTTCCTCTGCGCGTCATTGATAAAGGCGTCGCCGTTCGAAGAGGTGCCGCCTCTCGCACTCGCGGGCGAGGCACCGGCAAGAACGGCCATGGAGGCCGCAGCGGAAAAGGCGAGGATCACGCGAGCCGACATGGTCAGCCTCCTGTCAGAACTTCGAGCGACAACGCCGAGCGGTCCCTACGGTTCAATTGCGCGGCTCTTCCTTCGCCAGGCTTCCGCTGCGCGCTCATCGGCCGCTCTCGCGGCGACCCATTCACCCATGGCGCCATTCGCCAAATGCTCCCGCTTCCAGAAGGGCGCGCGGGTCTTGAGATAATCCATCAAGAAGTCGGCCGATGAGAAGGCGGCTTCACGATGCGGGGAGGCTGTTGCAACGAGTACGATCCGCTCGCCCGGTCGGATCAGCCCGTAGCGATGGATGACGGTAACGCCCAAAAGCGGCCAGCGCGCGACCGCCTCGGCCACGACCCGCCCGATCTCGTCTTCGCCCATGCCAGGATAATGTTCCAGCTCCAGCCCTGAGAGACGCCCGCCCTCGTCGCGGCAAAGCCCGACGAAGCTTACGGCGGCCCCGCATTCTGGCTGGCCCCGGGTGATCGCTTCGATCTCGAGCGCCGGGTCGAAGTCGTCGCGCTGGATGGCGATGGTCGGTGTCATGGCCGGGCAGGGTGCCTTCGCGGCCAAGGTGTGGCAAGCGCGCTCAGGTGCGGCTTCCGAACCCGCAGGCAAGCGTGAACGATCACAGGGGTCAGCCATTGCTTCGGCACCGGGCACCACGTCTCCCTTGCACCACCGGCTTCGCGACAACCCTATGCGTCTCCTTCTCGGCCTCACGGCCATCGCGCTCGGCCTCTATCTCGCGGTGACCGCCATCCTGTATTGGCAGCAGCGCCGCTTCCTCTTCCCGGCCTCCGGCGAGCGGACGAGCGCGGCCGCGGCCGGGCTGCCTGACATGCAGGACGTGACGATCGGCACGGCCGATGGCGAGCGCCTGGTCGCGTGGTGGAAGCCGCCCGAGCCTGGCCGAGCGCTGATCCTCTACTTCCACGGCAACGGCGGCTCGCTCTGGAACCGGCGCAGCCGAGCGAGGATCCTGACCGCCGGTGGGCGCGGGCTTCTGATGGTGAGCTATCGCGGTTATTCCGGCTCCTCCGGCTCCCCGTCCGAGGCCGGGCTCCGGCTCGACGCAGAAGCCGCCTATCGTTTCCTCTCCTCCTACGAGCCGAAGCAGATCGTGCTTTACGGCGAGTCGCTCGGGACCGCGGTGGCGATCCGGCTCGCCGCCGAGCATCCGGTCGGAGGCGTCCTGCTCGACGCACCTTTCACGGCCATCGCCGATGTCGCCGGGCCGCTGTTCAGCATGTTCCCCGTCGGTCTGCTGCTGCGGGATCCGTTCCGGTCGATCGACCGGATAGGCGACATCCGGGCACCCCTTCTCGTGATGCATGGCGAGCGCGACGGCATCATCCCGATCGCGCTCGCCGATCTCCTTTTCGCAGCCGCGCACGAGCCGAAGCGCTTCGTGCGGCTGCCCGACGTCGATCACGTGAGCGTGCTCGAGACCGGCGGCCTCGCGCCAGTCGAGGCGTTCCTGGCGGATATCGAGAATAGGCTGGCCGCCGCAGGCCGCGCCCCAATAGCTCCGTGAGTAGCGGGCCTGAGAACCGCGCCCGCTGCGTTGACTTGCCGGGCGAGCTCCTTCTATAAGCCGCGCACGTGAAGGGCGCTCCTAGGCGGCCCGCCGTGTTTCCAGACTACCTGTGAGTCCACCAGCGGTCCGGAGTGCCGCCCCGACACGCGACTGGAGATGAGCCGTGAAGAGGACCTATCAACCGTCGAGGCTCGTGCGCAAGCGCCGCCACGGCTACCGGGCCCGCATGGCGACCGTCGGCGGCCGCAGGGTCATCGCGGCCCGCAGGGCTCGCGGCCGCAAGCGCCTTTCGGCCTGATCACGGAGCACCGGGTGCGCGTCGGACCCCATCAGGCGGTCGGGCGCCTTCTCAAGCGTGCCGATTTCCTCGCTGCCGCGGGCGGCCGCCGCGTTCACACCGAGCGGATGACGGTGCAGGGTCTTGGCCGAGAGGACTCGAGCCATCTTCGGGTGGGCTACACCCTCACCAAGAAGGTCGGCCACGCCACCGAGCGCAACCGCATCCGCCGTCGTTTTCGCGCCGCGGCCGCGGAGGCAGCGGCTCGCTTCGCCCAACACCCCGCTGATGTCGTTGTGATAGGTCGGCGCGAGGCGTTGTCAGCTCCCTTTCGCGTTCTGGTCGACGACCTCCTCCGGGCGCTCGGCGCGGTCACGCGGCCGTCCCGACGACCCAACCCATACACCTGACTTCCATCCCATCCATGCGTGACGACAACAAGAACCTCATCCTGGCGATCGCGCTGTCGGTCATCGTCCTGATCGGCTGGAACTACTTCATCGGCTCGCCGCAGGTGGAGAAGCAGCGCCAGGGTCAACCGATCACCGCGCAGCCGACGGCCGGCCAGTCGGGGAGCCCAACCGTTCCGAGCGCTTCGCCTCGCGAAGGGCAGCCGGCAACGCCGGGCGCCGCGACCTTGCCGGGCGCGGCGGGCGTTCCTGGTGTCGATACCCGCGACCTGGCCCTCGCCCGCTCGCCCCGCATCCGGATCGATACGCCCGCGCTCGCGGGCTCGATTGCGCTGAGGGGTGGCCGCGTCGACGACGTATCCCTGAAGCGTTACCACGAGACAGTCGACGATGCGTCGCCCCGCATCGTGCTGCTGTCCCCGTCCGGCAGCCCCACGCCCTATTATGCCGAGTTCGGGTGGATTGGCCCCGGCGCACCGAATTCGGACGCGCTCTGGACCGCGGATTCCGGCACGCTGGCCGCCGACCGGCCCGTGACGCTGACCCACGACAATGGCGCGGGTCTCGTCTTCCGCCGGCGGATCTCGGTCGATGACAAGTTCATGTTCACGGTGCAGGACACCGTCGAGAACAAGAGCGCGGCGCCCGTCACGCTGAACGCCTACGGGCTCGTGTCTCGGCACGGCAAGCCGCCGACGCAGGGCTATTACGTGCTGCACGAAGGCCTGATCGGCGTCGTGGGCGACCAGGGCCTGCAGGAATACGGTTACGCCTCCCTCGACAAGGAGGGCATCATTCCCGGCCAGACCACGCGCGGCAAGGTCTGGAACGGCGCCGTCGGGGGATTCCTCGGCATCACCGACAAGTATTGGGCGGCTGCGGTCGTGCCGGACCAGGGGCAGCCTTACCAGGGCAGCTTCACCTCGCGTCAGGACGGAACCGCCTTCACCTATCAGGCGAACGTGCTGTCGGACGCGAAGACGGTCGCACCCGGGGCCGAGCTCGGCGCGACGCAGCGCCTGTTCGCCGGCGCCAAGGAGACGGCGCTGATCGACGAGTACGATCGGGCGCTCGGGCTCAAGAAATTCGATTTGTTGATCGACTGGGGCTGGTTCTATTTCATCACCAAGCCGCTCTTCAAGGCCCTCGACTGGTTCTATAAGCTCTTCGGAAATTTCGGCGTCTCCATCCTGATCGTCACCGTGATCCTGAAGGCCTTCTTTCTGCCGCTCGCCAACCGCTCCTACGTGTCGATGGCCAAGATGAAGGCCGTCCAGCCCGAGATGGTTTCCATCCGGGAACGCTTCAAGGAAGACAAGGTCAAGCAGCAGCAGGAGATGATGGCGCTCTACAAGCGGGAGAAGATCAATCCCGTGGCAGGATGCTGGCCGATCTTGATCCAGATCCCCGTGTTCTTCGCGCTCTACAAGGTGCTGTTCGTCACGATCGAGATGCGGCACGCGCCCTTCTTCGGCTGGATCAGGGACCTGGCGTCTCCAGACCCGACCTCGCTCTTCAACCTGTTCGGGCTCCTGCCCTTCGGGGTGCCCGACTTCCTCCATGTCGGCGTGTGGCCCCTGATCATGGGCGTCACGATGTTCCTGCAGATGAAGATGAATCCGGAGCCGCCAGACCCGGTGCAGAAGGCCATGTTCTCCTACATGCCGCTGATCTTCACCTTCATGCTGGCGTCGTTTCCGGCGGGGCTCGTGATCTACTGGGCCTGGAACAATGCATTGTCCGTGACGCAGCAATACGTGATCATGCGCCGCAATGGGGTGAAGGTGGAGCTCTGGGACAACCTGCGCGGCATGTTCGCCAAGAAGCCGCCTGCCCCGGCGAAGGGGTGACCTCTCTGTCATCCGGGGTCTCGCGAAGCGAGAACCCGGGACCCACCCCACGCATGCTGCCCTCGGTGCGAACCCTGGGTTCCGGGTTCCGCTTCACGGCCCCGGGATGACGGCTGAACCCGAGGACGACCTCGAGGCCGGCCGCAAGCTCTTCGCCGGGGAGGCCGATTTTATATGGGCGGCGAGCCGGGCCGACAATCTTCCTGCGATGCGCGGGATCGAGATCGCCTTCGCGGGTCGCTCCAACGTCGGCAAGTCGAGCCTCGTCAACGCGCTTACCGGCCGAAAGACGCTTGCCCGCACGTCCCACACGCCTGGCCGGACGCAGCAGCTGAACTTCTTCGATCTCGGCGGGCGGCTGACGATCGTGGACATGCCGGGCTACGGCTATGCGGCCGCCGGGAAGGACAAGGTTGCGGCCTGGACGCGGATGATCCGGGCCTACCTGAAGGGCCGCGCCAATCTGGCCCGCGTCTACGTGCTGATCGATTCCCGCCACGGCCTGAAGGAGAAGGATATCGAGGTGTTGAAGCTCCTCGACGTCGCGGCCGTCTCGTACCAGGTCGTGCTGACCAAGGGCGACGAGCCGAAAGCAGCGGAGCTGGAGCGGCGGCTCGCCGAGACCGTGGCCGCGCTGGCCCGCCGGCCGGCCGCTTTCCCGGAGGTGCGCGTCACCTCCAGCCACATGGGGGTCGGCATCCCGGAGCTCAGGGCCGACATCGGGGTTTTGCTGCGCGAGCGGGGAAGCGCTTCGTGATCGGACGCTGGGAGCGGACCCTTCTTGTCGGCGGGGCGCTGGCTGGGCTCTCCGGCGTGGCGCTGTCAGCGCTGTCGGCGCATGTCACCGGCGCGGGCAGTCTGGAGACGGCGGCGCGCTTTTTACTCCTGCACGCTCCGGTGCTCCTGGCGATTGCCGCCCTCACGGGGCAGCGCTACATCCATCGCGGTTTCGGGCGGTCGGCCGGCTTCGCGATCGGGCTTGGCCTCATCCTGTTCTGCGGCGACCTGTCCGTCCGGGCGCTCCTGCAGGCGGCCCCCATCCCGCTGGCCGCACCGACCGGAGGAGTCGTTCTGATGCTCGGCTGGGGGGCGTTGGCGCTCGCGGCTATCGCCCGCGATCATCGCGCCTGACGGAAGCCGGGCCTGGGGCTTCGGTGTAAGGAGACCCGTCGCCGCCCTGTGGAGCATCCCGTGTACGACCGTAACCTCGACCGCAACGCGGCCAATTTCCAGCAACTGACCCCGATCCAGTTCCTGGAACGGGCAGCCGCAACGTTTCCCGACCGGACCGCGATCGTGCACGGCTCTATGCGGCGCTCCTACGCCGAGTTCTACGAGCGTTCGCGACGGCTCGCATCAGCGCTCGCCGGCCGAGGGATCGGCCGCGGCGACACAGTCGCCGCGATGCTGCCGAATACGCCCGCCATGCTGGAATGCCATTACGGGGTTCCTATGACCGGCGCCGTCCTGAACGCCATGAACACCCGCCTCGATGCCGCGACCCTCGCGTTCTCACTCGGGCACGGCGAGGCGAAGGTTCTGATCACCGATCGGGAATACGGCAGGCTCATCTCGGCCGCGCTCGAGGGGGCGCCCGTGCGGCCCTTCGTGATCCATGTCGACGATTCGGAATTCCAGGGCGAGGGCGAAAGCCTCGGTTCGATCGACTACGAGGCCTTCCTGGCTGCGGGCGATCCCGGTTACGCTTGGTCTCCACCCTCAGACGAGTGGGACGCAATCGCGCTGAACTACACCTCCGGCACGACCGGCGACCCGAAGGGCGTGGTGACCCACCATCGCGGCGCCTACCTGTCCGCCATCGGCAACATCCTGGCGGGCGATATCCGGCGCGCTCCGGTCTATCTCTGGACCTTGCCGATGTTCCACTGCAACGGCTGGTCGTTTCCCTGGACCGTGTCGGCGCTGGCCGGGACCCATATCTGCCTCCGCCAAGTGCGGGCCGGCGCGATGTACCGCCTGATCGCGGAGCATGGCGTTACGCATATGTGTGGCGCCCCGATCGTGATGTCGACGCTGCTCGCCGCCTCGGCCGAGGAGCGCCGGCCGCTGCCGAACCGCGTCGTGTTCATCACCGCCGCGGCGCCGCCTCCTGAGGCGGTGCTCGCCGGGATGCGGGAAGCCGGCTTCGACGTCACCCACGTCTATGGGCTGACCGAGACCTACGGTCCCTCGGTCGTAAACGAATGGGATGCGTCATGGGACGCGCTGCCGGGTCCCGACCAGGCGACTCGCAAGGCCCGGCAAGGAGTACGCTACGTTCCGCTGGAAGGCCTCGACGTCTTCGATCCAGACACGATGACACCCGTGCCGGCGGACGGGGCCACGCTTGGCGAGGTCATGATGCGCGGCAACATGGTCATGAAAGGCTACCTTAAGAACCCCAAAGCCAGCGCGGCTGCCTTCGGGGGCGGCTGGTTCCATTCCGGCGACCTCGGCGTGAAGCACCCGGACGGTTACGTGCAGCTGAAGGACCGCTCAAAGGACATCATCATCTCGGGCGGCGAAAACATCTCGTCGATCGAGGTCGAGGAGGCGCTCTATAAGCATCCGGCCGTCGCGGCGGCGGCGGTGGTCGCGAAGCCCGACGAGCGATGGGGGGAGACGCCGATTGCTTTTGTCGAGCTGAAGCCGTCGGAGATGGCCTCGTCCGAGGAGTTGATCGGCTGGTGCCGGGCAAACCTCGCCCATTTCAAGGCGCCCCGGCACGTCGTCTTCACCGAGCTGCCGAAGACGTCCACCGGCAAGGTGCAGAAGTTCAGGCTGCGCGAGATTGCGCGAGAGCTCTAGCCGGCGCGGGTGGTCGCCGTCCCGAGGAGAGAACGGCCGTGGGGTCACATGGCTGTCGCGTATGGTAGCTAGTAGACCTTCGCGTCAGGCTTCCTCAGCCTGGACAGCTCGTCTTTCAGCTGCAGCTTGCGGCGCTTCAACTCGGCGACCTTGGTGTCGTCGGTCGCGGGATGCGCCACGGCATCCTGGATCTCGCGCTCTAACGCGTCGTGCTTGCGCTCGAGCTCGCTCAGGTGGTTCTGCAGCGCCATTCGGGCCTCCTTAGCCGGTTGCGGGCGCCGGCCAGGATGTGCCCAGCCGAGGGCATCGTGGTTGTGGCATCAGGTCGCAGCTTGACGGGTGCGCCTGCTTTCCGGCTTACACGTCGGCGTTGCCGGCCAGCCGCGTTCACCGTCGGCGCGCCGGCGTTCGGGAGCCATGATGGCGGCGGACTTCGACCACGGCGACGGACGGGCCGCGCTCGAATCGGAGCTGGCCCGGATGAAGCAGGAACATCGCGACCTTGACGCTGCGATCGACGCCCTCGAGCAGAGCGTGGCGGGCGACCAGCTGCAAATCCAACGCCTGAAGAAGCGCAAGCTCGTGCTTCGGGATCGGATCTCGTTCGTCGAGGACGAGCTCACCCCTGACATCAGCGCCTGACATGGCGCCCCCGGTCGCGATCATCATGGGAAGCCAGTCGGACTGGTCGACGATGCGGCACGCAGCCGAGACGTTGGAGGCGCTGGGCGTCGCGCACGAGGCCCTGATCGTGTCCGCCCACCGAACTCCGGAGCGACTCTACCGCTTTGCGACAAGCGCGAAGGCGGCCGGGTTTCGGGTCGTGATCGCGGGCGCGGGCGGGGCTGCGCACCTGCCCGGCATGACAGCCGCAATGACTCCCCTTCCAGTGCTCGGCGTCCCCGTCGAATCGAAAGCGCTGTCCGGCCAGGACAGCCTCCTTTCGATCGTCCAGATGCCGGCCGGCATCCCGGTCGGCACGCTCGCGATCGGGCGCGCCGGGGCAGTCAATGCAGCGTTGCTGGCCGCCGCCATCCTGGCCCTTGCCGACGAGGCGCTCGCCGAGCGTCTGGAGGCGTGGCGTCGCGCCCAGAGCGAGACTGTAGCGGAGCGGCCGGTCGATGGCTGACGCTCGCGCAGGCCAGCCAGTGCTCGGACCGGCCCTCTCGGTCCAGCCCGGGGCGGCGATCGGCATCCTGGGTGGCGGGCAGCTCGGCCGCATGCTGGCGATGGCGGCGGCCTCCCTAGGTCTCAAGACCCATATCTTCTGTCCGGACGCGGATTGCCCGGCTTTCGATGTCGCGGCCGCCCGCACGGTCGCGGCCTATGAGGACAAGGCCGCGCTGAAGCGGTTCGCGGCCGCGGTCAGTGTCGCCACCTACGAGTTCGAGAACGTGCCTGAGGCGACTGCGTCCGCCCTCGCTGCGCTGGTCTCGCTCCGGCCCGATGTCCGGGCGCTCGCAACGTCGCAGGACCGCCTCGTCGAGAAGATGTTCGTGGCCGGAATCGGCATCGCGACGGCGCCGTTCCGGGCGGTCGACAGCGAGGCGGACCTCGCGGCCGCTTTGGCCGAGCTCGGCACCCCGGCAATCCTGAAGACCCGCCGCTTCGGCTATGATGGGAAGGGGCAGGTCAGGATCACCCCCGGCGACCGCGCCGGCGAAGCCTTCGCGCATCTCGGCGGCGCTCCCGCGATCCTGGAGGGCTTGGTCCCTTTCTCGCGCGAGATCTCGATCGTGGCGGCGCGTGGGCCGGACGGCGCTTTCGCGGCCTACGAGCCGTGCCTAAACGAGCACCGGGACGGCATCCTGGCCGTGACCCGGCTGCCGGCCGGCCTGCCGGCGGCGACCGAGGTTCAGGCGGTCGACGCCGCCCGCCGGATCGCCGACGCGCTCGATTACGTGGGGGTCATCACCGTCGAGATGTTCGTGCTTGAGGGCCGGAATGGGCAGGACGGTATCCTGGTCAACGAGATCGCCCCGCGGGTCCACAATTCCGGCCATTGGACGATCGAGGGCGCTGAGACCTCGCAATTCGCCCAGCACGTGCGGGCTGTCTGCGGCTGGCCGCTCGGCTCGACCTCACGGCTGAGGCCAGTGGAGATGAGGAACCTGATCGGCTCCGAGATCGACGGCTGGCCGGCGCTGCTCGCCGAGTCCGGAGCCTACCCGCACCATTACGGCAAGGCGCGCGCCCGACCCGGCCGCAAGATGGGGCACGTCACCTACATACGACCGTAGCTGAGCATTGCCGGGCGGCTAAGGTCAGCAGGCATGTTGCCGGTCGCGGGGTGGCAACTTCTTGTTGCAGACGATAGACTGCACACTAACGGGACAGGCCTGCCGCGTGTACGATTTGCACAGACTGCCTGGAGCCTTGCTTCTGGACAGCCCCGACCGGCTCTGCTAACGCGCTGCCATCCGGTTTGTTGCGTTGCCGAGCCGCGCCGTCGCGGTTTGCGAATCTCCGCTGGTAACGCAGCGAGGGACGTCGCGGGTAAATTCGTGCAGATTCTCGCCCGGGCTCACCCGCCGTGGACCGCGTCCCGGCGGCGGCCTGGCCCGCTATGCCGCGGGCTTGATGTCGCGCCGCCGATGTAGTGGCCTTCAGCCTTTGGTAATCACGAGCCGATACCTCCGGCGCCGGACGGATCGGCACAGGAGCTGACCAGGATGACGGTTCTGTATGCCCGTACGGCCGCATGGCTCGCGACGCTTTCCGTCGCCGCCACGCTCGGCGGCTGCGACACGGCGGGCCGGCTTGCGGGAGGGGGCCCGCGCGTTGCCGTTCTCGAGGACACGACCGGCTCCACCTCCGTCAACATCGAGTCGCTGACGGATGTCGTCGGCCGGAACCCGACCGACGCCTCGGCCTACAACACGCGTGGCGCCGCTTATGCTCGCGCCGGCCGCTACGGAGACGCCACCGCGGATTTCAACAAGGCGCTCCAGATCGATCCTAACAACGCGCCCGCCTACACCAATCGGGCACTTGCCTACAGGCAGACGGGCAAGAACGAGGCCGCCCTGGCCGACTTCTCGCGCGCCATCCAGGCCGACGGCAACTATGCCGCAGCCTATATTGGCCGCGCCAACCTTTACCGCGTCCAGGCGAATTACGACGCGGCCCTCGCCGATCTCGGCCAGGCCGTCAGGCTGACGCCCGAATCGGCGGAAGCGGTGCATGCGCGTGGGCTGGTGCATCAACGCATGGGGCGGCACCGAGAGGCCGTGATCGACTTCGATGCCGCCATTGACCGCAACGCCTTCGTGGCGGCACCCTATGCTGGGCGCGGCCAGAGCCTGGTCGCGCTCGGGCAGCATGACAAGGCGGTCGAGGACTTTAACGCGGCGCTGAACATCAACAACCGCGACGCCGATTCGTGGGCCTATCGGGGGCTCGCCTACGAGAAGCTCGGCAAGCGCCAGGAAGCGGCCGAGAGCTATACGCGGGCGACCGGGCTCGAATCCGGCAACGCCGTCGCCCGGCAGGGCCTTGGCCGCGTCCAGGGCAGCGCCGGCAGCATCTTCCGCTCTTAGCCCTCAAGACGTGATGAAAGGCGCCAGTCGATCGGCTCGACGCCTCGGCTGCCGAGCCATTCATTGGCCCGGCTGAACGGCCGCGACCCCGGGAAATCGCGTGCCCGGTTGAGCGGGGACGGGTGGCCGCTCTCGATCACGAGGTGCTTGTTCCGGTCGATAGACCCCGCCTGGCCCCGTGCGGCCGCGCCCCAGAGGAGGAATGCGGCCGCGGGGCGCTCGGCCGAGATGGCGGCGAAAGCCTCGTCGACCAGATCCGACCAGCCGAGCGTCAGATGCGCCCCGGTGACGCCGGTTAGCGTCGTCAACGCCGTGTTGAGGAGAAGGACGCCTTCGCGAGCCCAGCCCGTGAGGTCGCCGCCGGACGGGACGGCGCAGCCCTGATCCGCCGCGAGCTCGGCCAGGATGGCTTTGAGGGATGGCGGAGTGCTTCTTCGGCCCTTGTAGGAGAAGGCGAGGCCATGCGCGTCGCCGTCGCGCGGGTAGGGGTCCTGGCCGAGAATGACGGCCTTCACGCGGTCGAGGGGGGTAAGCGCGAGCGCGTTGAAGATGTCGCCAGGGCCGGGAGCCAGGCGGTCGCCCGACGCGACCGCCCGATCGAGCTCCGCGGCGATCCGGTCGGCCGTTCCCCCCGGGGCGAAGAACTGAAGCCGGCGCCACCCCGCCCCGCGCGGATCGGCCCGAAAACGGGCCAGCGCGGCCGAGACCGGTTGGGACGCAACACGCGCAGGGAAGGTGTCCGGAGAGCCCGCCAGCATCCCGGTCACCTTGCCGGCGCTCATCCGCGCCCGCAAGGACAGGCGGCCGCGTCGCCGCAGCGCAGCCGTGGTGGCTCGGCATATTCCCTCCGCTGGCCTAGTGAGGCGCAATGAACGCTAGGCCCGACCCGACTACGCTCACGCCAGCCGGCCGGAATGAAGCCCCGGGCTCACGCCCCGACGGCCATCCCCGGATCCCGTCCGGCCGCATCGGCGTACTCCTGATGAACCTCGGAACCCCCGAGGCGACCGATTACTGGTCGATGCGGCGCTACCTCAAGGAGTTCCTGTCCGACCGCCGGGTGATCGAGACCTCCCGCCTCTTCTGGTGGCCGATCCTGAACCTGATCATCCTGACGAAGCGCCCGGGTCCCAAGGGCCGCGACTACGCGTCCATCTGGAACAAGGCGCGAAACGAGGGGCCGCTTAAGACCACCACGCGCGCCCAGGCGACGGCGCTTGGCCGCACCATGCGGGAGATCGCCGGGGATCGCGTTTCGGTCGACTGGTCGATGCGGTACGGCCTGCCCCGGACGGCAGAGCGCATCCAGGCCTTGCTCGACGAGGGCTGCGACCGCATCCTCGCGGTCCCACTCTATCCCCAATATTGCGCCGCGACGGTCGCGACCGCCTGCGACCAGGTCTTCGCGGCCCTGGCCAACATGCGCTGGCAGCCGACCCTGCGTGTGGCTCGCCCCTGGTTCGACGATCCGGTCTACATCGACGCGCTCGTGGCCAAGATGAAGGCGGACCTCGCCCGCCTCACGTTCGAGCCGGAGGTGATCCTCGTCTCGTTCCATGGCGTGCCGAAGGAGTACCTGCTCAAGGGCGATCCCTATCATTGCCAATGCGTGAAGACGTACCGGCTGATGCGGGAGGCCTTCGGATGGCCTGCCGAGCGGTTTCGGTACTCCTTCCAGTCCCGCTTCGGCCCCGCGGAATGGCTCCGGCCCTACACGGACGACACGGTGACGAAGCTCGCGAAAGCTGGCACGAAATGCCTGGCGATCGTCGCGCCCGGCTTCACGGCCGATTGCCTCGAGACGCTCGAGGAGCTCGACGTCGAGAACCGCCACTATTTCGAGGGCAACGGCGGCGAGCATTTCGCTTACCTGCCCTGCCTCAATGACGGCCCGGACGGGATGGCCGTGATCCGGCACGTGGTCGAACGGGAGCTGTCGGGCTGGCTCGATCTGCCCGCCGACCGCTCATGACCGGCGCGTCCGGGCTCGCGGAGCCGGTGGGAACTGCCGAATCGGCCCTTGTCGAGCGCTTCCAGGGCGAGGCGCCGCAATGGTTCGCGGAGTTGCGCGACCGGCTCTACGCCGCCTTCGAGCGCCTGGAAGCCGAAGCGACCGGCCCCTTCGCGCCGGCGGCCGCGCAAGAAGCTGGGCGCTTCGTACGCACGTCCTGGGAACGCACCGACCATGGCGGCGCGAGGGGGGGCGGCGGCGTGATGTCGATCCTGAAAGGCCGCGTGTTCGAGAAGGCCGGCATCCACGTCTCGACGGTGCACGGCGAGTTCGCGCCCGAGTTCCGGGCGCAGATTCCGGGGACGGACGAGCATCCTGGCTTCTGGGCGGCCGGGATCTCGCTCATCGCCCATCCTTGGAACCCGCACGTTCCGACCGTACACATGAACACCCGCTTCGTGGTGACGTCGAAGCCATGGTTCGGGGGCGGGGCCGACCTCACGCCCGTGCTGGAGCGACGCCGCAGCCAGGATGATCCCGACACGATCGCGTTCCATGCTGCGATGGCCGGCGCGTGCCAGGCCCATCCGACGCAGCCCTACAGCCGCTACAAGGCATGGTGCGACGAGTACTTTCATCTCAAGCACCGGGACGAGCCGCGGGGCGTCGGCGGCATCTTCTACGACTACCTGTGGGGCGAGCCGGACGCGGATTTCGCCTTCACGCGCGCCGTCGGCGAAGCGCTCCTGGACGTCTATCCCGCGATCGTCCGCCGCAACGTCGCGACGCCCTGGAGGGAGGCGGACCGGCACGAGCAGCAGGTCCGCCGTGGCCGGTACGTCGAGTTCAACCTCCTCTACGACCGCGGCACCATCTTCGGGCTGAAGACGGGCGGCAACGTCGCCTCCATTCTGTCGAGCCTGCCTCCCACGGTGAAGTGGCCGTGACGCCACGCTGAGGGCGCCGCGTCGGCCTTCCGCACTCCCTAGCGATGGTGGCGCGCGGCCCGCCAAGTGTCCCGAGACAGTCGATACAGGACTTGCCGCCGCAGAGGGCTGCCCTCCGGCACAAGGGGATGATCGAAGTCATCCGCGGGATCACGCGACATCCCGAGCTTCGCCATGACAACGCGGGAGGCATCGTTGCCAGCGCCCGCATGGGCGATGATCTCGGGGAGTTGCTGGTCCTCGAAACCGAAGCGGAGGGCGACGTGCGACGCCTCTGGCGCGTAGCCCTGACCCCAGTAGCGTCGAGCGATGCGCCAGCCCACCTCGACAGCCGGCGTGAAATGCGCCTCATATCCGACGCGAAGCAGGCCAACCGCTCCCATGAACTCTCCGGACGGCTTCGATGCGACAGCCCAGAAGCAGAAGCCGTGGGTCGCCAAGTGTGACATCTGACGGTCTATCCAGGCGTCAGACGCCTGTCGTGTCGGAAGAGGCAGCAGGTATTTCATGACGTCCGGATCAGACGACATCTCCGCGAACGGTTGCCGGTCCGCGTCCTCCCATGCACGCAGAACCAATCTTGGTGAGGTGAGACGCATGTCCGATGCCTCGATGCCTCGCTAAGTGATCGATCGCGGCGGCGCTATGACACCGCGGGCCAGACTTGCTTCGTCCTCGCATCCCGCCTCGATCCAAGCTTGGCGCGCCTCCGCCAGTCGCCGCCCCACCTCCGGCCCGGGCGGGACGCCCTGGCGGACGAGGTCCGCCCCGGTGAGCGGGAAGCGGGGCCTCGGCTCTGACCCGGAAAGGTAACGGGCCAGGAGGGCTCGTCCGTCCTCGGTCAAGGTCGGCCGAGGCTCCCCCGCGACAGCCGCCATCGCGTCACGAACAGCCTCGACGCCGAGTGTCACTACGAGCCGCCTCGCCTCGGCGGCGTCGACGGGTTCCGTCCTGGAGACGAGCCGCAGCAGCGCGACCGCGTAGACCGACAAGCGATCGTGCTCCGCGTTCGAGAGCCGCAACTCCTCGCGCAACCGCTGGGCATCGCCGGCGGTCCGGACCAGGAACGCGGCCAGTCGACCCACGCCATCTGCGCCCGCGGCCGCGGCTCGGGCCAGCCGGCCGCCATCGCCGACCGCAGAGACGAGGCGACCGAGGAGCCCGGCATGCTGGAGAAGGCCCGCCGTCTCGACCGCCCGCGACGCGGCGAGCAGCTTCAGGAACTCGGCGCGGATGCGCTCACGAGACAGCCGCGCGAGGCCCTCGCGGCCGCGGATCGCGGCGTCGAGCCCGACCGGGTCGATGGGTCCAACGCCATACTCCGCCTGGAAGCGGAAGAAGCGCAGGATGCGGAGGTAGTCCTCACGGATGCGCCCGAGCGGCTCGCCGATGAAGCGAACGCGCCCGGCCGCGAGGTCGGCGAGGCCGTTCGTGTAATCCTGCACGGCGCCGTTGCGGGCGAGCGATAGAGCGTTGATCGTGAAGTCGCGCCGCTGAGCATCGGCCGCGAAGTCGCGCCCGAAGCGCACGACGGCGTGGCGGCCGTCCGTATCGAGATCCTCCCGCAGGGTCGTGACCTCGAAGGGCATGCCGTCGACCACGACCGTCACGGTGCCATGCTCGATGCCGGTCGGGGCGGTCTTGAACCCGGCCCGGCCGGTACGCCGCATCGTGTCCTTCGGGCGGGCGGTGGTGGCGAGGTCGATCTCGTGCACCGGCCGGCCGATCAGCGCATTCCGGACCGCCCCGCCGACGATCCGGGTCTCCTCTCCGTCGCGGTCGAGCACGGCGAGGAGGCGATCGATTCCGGGCCTCGCGGCCAGCGCCGCGGCAGCCGCGTGATCGAGGATCACCGGAAGCCGCCCGGTACGGGCCGTCCGTCCTCCAAGTGCGGCGGTACGTAGGCGCCCGTGTGCCGCTCCGTGAACAGCCCCGCGAGAACGAAGCTTCCGATGACCAGGATCAACCCGGCGATCGTCAGGGCCATCGCGCTCGACGACCACGATTCGAGTACGAGCACCTTCTTGCGCTGGAGCACGAGCAGGAGCGCGAACAGCGCGAAGGGCACGAGGAAGAGCACGAGTTCCTCGATCACGACCCTTATCATGGCCGATAGAGCCTCTCGTGCATGTTGCGCAGGATTCCCGCCGTCACGCCCCATATGTAGCGTTCCCCGAATGGGATCGCGTAGAAGGAGCGCGTCCGGCCGTTCCACTCCCGCGTGTGCAGGGCGTGGTTCGTCTCGTCCATCAGGAAGTCGAGCGGCACCTCAAAGGCGCTCTCGACCTCGTGCGGGTTGAGCGCCAGCGCGAAGCCGGGCTCGACGAGCCCGATCGCCGGGACGACGAAGTAGTTTGTCCCGGACAGGTAGGCGTCAAGATAGCCGAGGGGCCTGACATGGCGCGGGTCGAGGCCGATCTCCTCCTCGGCTTCGCGCAGAGCGGTCGCGAGCGGGGAGGGGTCGTCCGGGTCCATCTTGCCGCCCGGAAAGGCGATCTGCCCCGAATGCTGTCGCAGATGCGAGGCCCGCTGCGTCAGGAGGACCGAGGGACCCTCCGGATGGGCGATCACGGGCACGAGCACGGCCGCGATGCGGGGCGCTTCGCTCAGCGTCGGCCAACTCTCGGGATTGAGCGCGTGGTCACCCCTCAGATCCGCCCGCGTCTCGCTGAATCCCGGCGGATCCTGGCGCAGCCGGCGGGCGGCGCGCGTCTCGAACTCGGCCTCGGGCGATGCCTCGGCGATCACGGCGCCTCGCCCTGGCGACCGGCCGGGATGGGGAAGAACGCGTCGCCGATCGCCACCCCGAAGGTAGCGCGGCCCTCCACGGGCCGCTCCTCGCCGAGATCGACGAGATCGTAGGTGAGCGCCCGGGTCACCCTGGCCCAGAGGCCGCCCCGCACCAGCACGTAGGGCTTGACGCCGCCGCCCTCGTCCTCGTCGAAGCGCAGCGGATGATCCGGCCCGACCGCGACGAGGTCGTCGACATTGGTCCGGAACGCGATCTCGCGCGTCGCCCCTTCGCCCCGGACAGCCATCTCGACGGCCGTGAACGGCGCATCCGTGACCGAGACCCCGACACGCTCGACCGGCGTGACGAGCACGAAGCGGTCCGGATCGCGACGAAGCACGGACGCGAACAGCTTCACGAGGGCCGGCCGGCCGATCGGGGTGCCCATGTAGAACCAGGTCCCGTCGGGGTCGATGCGGATGTCGATGTCGCCGCAGAACGGCGGGTTCCACTTTTCCACAGGGGCCGGACCCCTCGTGCGCCCAACCTCGCCCAGCACCCGTCCGAGACGCGCCAAGGGGTCGTCTTGCCGCGCTCCGGCGCCCGCCGCGCCTCGATCGTTCGTGGTCATGTCGACCACGTAAGCCGGGACGAGACGTTTTGCGAGTTCATCGCATTCCGGCTCAAAGGTCGGAACGCCGACCGCGCCGTGCCATGAGGGTGTCGGCCGCCAAGTGTGCGCCGTACACCGCGCGGCGCCAGCGCCGGAGGAGGACGGGATGCCGGATGAAGACAGGCGCCCGATGGCCGAACCGGCACGATCGCGGCGAGGTCGCGCGACTCCCGTCCTCATCGCGGCGATCCTGGTCGGCCTCGGCTCTGCCGGATTGGCGGCGTGGCATGGCGAGCTCGGCCTGCTGGCCTGCAGCCTGGTTCAGACGGGACTCTGCGCGGCGGCGCTCCTCGTCCGGCCACGCCGCAACCCGGCCTTCGCGTCCCGGACGGCGAGCCGCCGGGCGGAGAGTCAACACGACCTCCTGGCCGCCAGCCCCGATCCGGTGGTGGTGGTCGACGCTCGCGTGGTGGTGGCGAGAGCCAATGCGGCCGCCCGCGCGATCATCCCCGGCCTCCGCCCGCATCAGCCCTTGTCCTTCGCGCTCCGGGCTCCCGAGGTGCTCGACGCCATCCGGCGGAGCTTCGCGTCCGGCGAGCCGGCCAGCGCCGAATACGGGGGTCGGGCCGCCACGGACCCGACCTACGAGGTCCGGCTGCGGCCCCTTGCCGCCGGCCACGATGGAGCCGCGTCGGTCGTGCTGTTCTTCCGTGACCTGACGGCCGAGCGCCGGCTCGAGCAGATGAGGGTCGATTTCATCGCGACCGTCAGCCACGAGCTCCGCACCCCGCTCGCCTCGCTCGCGGGTTTCATCGATACCCTGAAGGGCGCCGCCCGGAACGACACGGCGGCGCGCGAGCGCTTCCTCGACATCATGCGGGCGCAGGCGAACCGGATGACGCGGCTCGTCGACGACCTCCTCCAGCTGTCCCGGGTCGAGCTCCGGGCGCATATCGCGCCCGCGACCCCGATCGACCTAGGGCCCCTGGTCGGCCACATGGTCGAGATCATGGCGCCGCTGGCGCGGGAGCGGGGCGTGGCGGTCTCGCTCGCGTTCGATCCCGGTCCGCTCGTGGTGCTCGGGGATCGCGACGAGCTTCTGCGCGTGGTCGAGAACCTGGTCGAGAACGCCATCAAGTACGGCGGCGGCGGCAAGCAGGTCGAGGTGGAGCTCATGCGGCCGCAGGGCGGGCGCTGGGTGGACCTCCTCGTGCGCGATCATGGCCCCGGTATCGCGCCCGAGCACCTGCCTCGGCTGACCGAGCGCTTCTACCGGGTCGACGTGGCGGAAAGCCGCTCCCAAGGCGGGACGGGACTCGGCCTTGCCATCGTGAAGCACATTGTGATGCGGCACCGCGGCAGGCTCGCGATCGAAAGCGAGCCGGGCTCCGGAGCGGTCGTCCGAGTGCAGCTTCCCGCGGCTGCCGACCCAGCTCCGCCCGCCTGACTGGCTCCGTCATCCAACTGTCATATCGGCGTCATACAAGCGCGGCGGACCGGCCGTATCCCTCAGCAACCCTAGTTTCGGACGCGAGCACGTGTCCGCAAAGGGCCTCGGCAACGACTGCCCGCGGGCGGGTCGCATGGAGTTCCTCATGACATACCCTAAACTCATCGCGGTGGCGGGCCTGGCCGTTGTCGCTTTCTGCGGGGCTGCGTCCGCGCAAGAGATCACCGGGGCGGGCGCCACCTTCCCGTTCCCCGTCTACGCCAAATGGGCGGAAGCCTATAAGGCCGCGAGCGGCGTGACCGTGAACTACCAGTCGATCGGGTCCGGCGGCGGCATCCGCCAAATCAAGGCCCGAACGGTGGATTTCGGCGCGACGGACGCGCCACTGACGGGCACGGACCTCACGGAAAGCAAGCTCATCCAATTCCCGACGGTGCTCGGCGGCGTCGTGCCTGTGGTGAATCTGGCGGGGATCCAGCCGGGTGGGCTCAAGCTCACGGGCGAGGTGTTGGCCGACATCTACCGAGGCCAGATCAAGAAATGGAGCGACGGCAAGATCGCGTCTCTCAATCCTGGCGTGAAGCTGCCGGACGCGAACATCACTCCAGTGTACCGGTCCGACGGATCGGGCACGACCAGCATCTTCACGACCTACCTGTCGGAATCGTCGGCTGCCTTCAAGACCGAGCTTGGCGTCAACACCGCCGTGAACTGGCCGATCGGACAGGGCGGCAAGGGTAACGAGGGCGTCGCCGCGACCGTGAAGCAGGTCACGAACTCGATCGGCTACGTCGAGTACGCCTATGCCAAGCAGAACAAGATGACTTTCGCCATGATGCAGAACAAGGCCGGAAAGTTCGTTGCTCCCGACGCGAAGGCCTTCGAGGCGGCCGCCGCAGGCGCGGACTGGAATTCACAACCCAGTTTCGGCATCTCGCTGACGAGCCAGCCCGGCGACGAGTCCTGGCCGATCGCCGGGCCCACCTTCGTGCTGATCCCAACGAATGCGACAGACCCGAAGAAGACGGCCGAGGTCATCAAGTTCTTCAGATGGGCCTTGGACAAGGGTGACCAGCTCGCGGCCGACCTCGATTACGTGGCTCTGCCCAACAAGCTCGTCGGCGAGATCGAGTCGAAGGCTTTCGGCGCCATCAAGACGCAGTGATCGTCATTGGGAGGTTAGAGTTCGCCGTCTCGGGAACGACGTCGCCGCCGCGGGCTATCATCCCCTGGCGGCGACGGTGAGGGAAGGGAGCGTCCGGTGTCGGTTGTAGCGTCAGAGCGCGTCATGGCTCATTCCCAAGCATCCGCAATCCGCATCTCACATCATGGTTTCGACCGCGTCTTTCGACTGCTGAGCTTCGCCAGCGCCGGGCTCGTCCTGCTGGTCCTCGCCGGCATCCTCGGATCGACCCTTTACGGGGGATGGCCCGCCTTTCGCCAGTTCGGCTTCCTCGGCTTCCTCACGGGCTCCATCTGGAATGTCGGCACGGAAACGTTCGGAGCTTGGCCGGCCGTCGCCGGAACGCTCGCGTCGTCGCTCATCGCGCTCCTGATCGGGGTGCCGATCTCGCTCGGGATCGCGATCTTCCTGACCCAGCTCTCCCCGAGATGGCTGAAAGGCCCGATCGCGACCGCGGTCGAGCTCCTCGCCGCGGTGCCGTCGATCATCTACGGCATGTGGGGCTTGTTCGTGTTCGCCCCGCTCGTCGCCAACTACGTGCAGGTGCCGCTCAACTCCGTCGTCGAGGGCGTGCCGCTCGTCGGCACCGTCCTGTACTCCCGCGTGCCCTCCGGCACCGGCATCTTCACCGCCGGGATCATTCTCGCGCTGATGATCATCCCGTTCATCGCCTCCATCACGCGCGACATGCTGGACCAAATTCCGCCGATCCTGCGCGAGAGCGCCTACGGGGTCGGCTGCACGACCTGGGAGGTGGTCCGCCACGTCCTCGTCCCCCAGACCGGCGTCGCCCTGATCGGGGCCATCATGCTCGGGCTCGGGCGCGCGCTTGGCGAGACGATGGCGGTGACCTTCGTGGTCGGCAACGCCAACCGGCTCTCCGCCTCCATCTTCGATCCGGGCTCCACCATCGCGTCCCGCATCGCGAATGAGTTCAACGAGGCCTCCGACCTGCAGCTCAACGCGCTGATCGCGCTCGGCTGCATCCTGTTCCTGGTGACCTTCGCGGTCCTGGTCACGGCGCGGCTGCTCATCGCGCGCGTCGGGAGGATATAAGGCCATGACGATTGCAGCCTCAGGGAGCGGCGCTGCCGTGACTGCTCCCGCCCAAGCTCTATGGGGACGAGTCCGGAAGGGACGCCGCATCGCCGACCAATCCCTGAAGATCATCAGCGTCCTGTTCACGATCATCGGGGTCTTCGCTCTCGGCTGGATCCTCGGCATGCTGCTGCTGCAGGGTCTCTCGGCGTTGCGCCCCTCCATCTTCACCGAGATCACGCCGGGGCCGGGCTCTGTCGGCGGGGGCCTCGCCAACGCCATGGCAGGCTCGCTCATCCTGACGTTTCTCGGCATCGTCGTCGCAACACCGGTCGGCGTGATGGCCGGCACCTACCTGGCCGAGTATTCCGGCCGCTCCAAGCTCGGCGGCACGATTCGGTTCGTCAACGACGTCCTGCTCTCGGCTCCCTCCATCCTGATCGGCCTATTCGTCTACACGCTCGTCGTGTCGCCCCTCGGCAGCTATTCCGGCTGGGCCGGCGGGCTCGCGCTCGCGATCATAGCGGTGCCTGTGATCGTGCGCACGACCGAGGACATGCTGCGCCTCGTGCCGAACGGTCTTCGCGAGGCAGCGGCCGCGCTCGGGGCGCCTCCCTCTCGGGTCATCACGCTCGTGAGCTGGCGGGCCGCGAAGGCCGGCATCGTGACCGGCATTCTGCTGGCGACGGCCCGCATTGCGGGCGAGACCGCGCCCCTCCTCTTCACGGCGCTGAACAACAATTTCTGGTTCAAGAGCTCGCTCCTAGGCGGCGTCTCGAATCTGCCCGTCACGATCTACCAGTTTGCCCTCTCCCCCTACGGCAACTGGCAGGAGCTCGCCTGGGCGGGTGCGCTCATCATCACCGTGACCATCCTCGGGCTCTCGATCGTGGCCCGCCTGATCATCAGCAAGGACAGCGCGCGATGAGCACCGCCACCGAACCGGTTCGCCTGGACGCCGTCAGGCGTCCGCCGGACGGATCGCAGGCGGCCGGAAGCGACAGGCTTGCCCGCATCGCGGTCCGCCGGCTCGATTTCTATTACGGCGAGTCGATCGCGCTGAAGTCGATCACGATGGATTTCCAGGACCGAAAGGTGACGGCGCTGATCGGGCCGTCGGGGTGCGGCAAGTCAACGCTGCTGCGCACCTTCAACCGCATCTACAGCCTCTATCCAGACCAGCGTGCGACGGGCGAGATCCTGCTCGACGGCCGCAACATCCTCGATCCCTCGACGGACGTGAACGAGCTCCGCTCCCGGGTCGGCATGGTGTTCCAGAAGCCGACGCCCTTTCCGATGTCGATCTACGACAACGTCGCTTTCGGCATCCGGCTCACCGTGCGGCTCGGCCGGGCCGACATGGACGAGCGCGTCGAGCAGGCGCTCCGCAAGGCGGCGCTCTGGGGCGAGGTGAAGGACAAACTGAAGGGGTCTGGCATGGGCCTCTCGGGCGGCCAGCAGCAGCGCCTCTGCATCGCCCGCACCATCGCCCAGAAGCCGGAGGTGATCCTCCTCGACGAGCCCACATCCGCCCTCGACCCCATCTCGACCGGCAAGGTCGAGGAGCTGATCGAGCAGCTGAAGAGCGAGTTCACGATCGCGATCGTGACGCACAACATGCAGCAGGCGGCCCGCATCTCGCAATTCACGGCCTTCATGTATCTCGGGGAAGTCGTCGAATTCGGGCCGACGAACCAGCTCTTCATGAACCCAACGATGAAGCAGACGCACGACTACGTCACGGGCCGGTTCGGCTGAGGAAATCTTGATGTCCGATCACATCGTTTCGTCTTTCGATACCGACCTCGAGCATCTCCGCTCGTCCATCGCCGAGATGGGCGGCATCTGCGAAAAGATGCTGGCCGATGCCGTCACGGCTCTGGCGCGCCGCGACGAGGGTCTGGCCCAATCGGTCATCGCATCCGATCCCCGGCTCGACGCACTCCAGCGCCAGATCGAGGAGGCCGCGATCATGACGATCGCTCGACGGCAGCCGCTCGCGATCGATCTGCGCGACGTCGTGTCGGCGATCCGCATCTCCGGAGACCTCGAGCGTATCGGCGACCTTGCCAAGAACTGCGCCAAGCGGACGCTCGCCATCAGCGACGGCTTCCAGGCTCAGAAGATCGTCGCCGGCGTGCAGAACATGTCCGATCTGGTCATGGTGCAGCTGACCGACGTGCTCGACGCCTACGCCCAGCGCAACCTCGAACAGGCGCTCGACGTGTGGCGGCGAGACGGGTCGATCGACGCCCTCTACACCTCGCTCTTCCGCGAGCTCCTGACCTACATGATGGAGGATCCGCGCAACATCTCATTTTGCGCTCACCTTCTCTTCTACGGCAAGAACGTGGAGCGCATCGGCGACCACACGACCAATATCGCCGAGACCGTGAACTACCTGGTGACGGGCCAGAACCTGACGGAAGAGAGGCCGAAGAACGACCGCGCGAGCCAGGCCCGGATGGACCTCGACCCGGCGGTCTCCGGAGGCTGACGAATGGCCGCCCGCATCCTCATCGCCGAGGACGAGGAGCCGCTGATGCTTCTCCTGCGCTATAACCTGGAGGCGGAGGGATATCGGGTCGACGGCGCGGCTCGCGGCGACGAGGCCGAGCTCAAGCTGCGCGAGACGACGCCCGACCTTCTCCTCCTCGACTGGATGCTGCCCGGCCTGTCCGGGATCGAGCTCTGCCGGCGCCTCAGGGCGCGCCGCGAGACGGAGCGGCTTCCCGTGATCATGCTGACGGCGCGCGGCGAGGAAGCCGACCGGGTCCGCGGCCTCGCGACCGGGGCGGACGACTACATCGTGAAGCCGTTCTCGGTGCCGGAGCTCCAGGCCCGCGTCAGGGCACTGCTGCGCCGCGTGAAGCCGGCCGAGATCGCGGACATTCTGGCACAGGGCGACGTCGAGCTCGACCGTGTGCAGCATCGCGTGCGCCGGTCGGGGCGGGATCTCCATCTTGGGCCGACGGAGTTCAAGCTCCTCGAGTTCCTGATGCGCAACCCCGGCCGCGTCTTCTCGCGCGAGCAGCTGCTCGACGGGGTCTGGGGCCGAGACGTCTATATCGACGAGCGGACCGTCGACGTCCATGTCGGCCGGCTGCGCAAGGCCGTGCACCGGGACGGGATGTCCGACCCGATCCGGACCATCCGGGGCACCGGCTACTCGTTCGACGAGACCTATCGGTAGCCCCTACGCCCGAAGCCGCCTGCGCTCCGTCGCGGGCTGGTAGGCGATCTGGCAATGGTGATCGCAATAGGGAAGGCCGCTCGCCGATCGGGCGCCGCAGAAGCCGAAATCCGGTCGGGTCGGATCGCCGAGCGGCCATCGGCACATAGTTTCGCGCAAGTCGAGGATCGATACGCGCGCCGAGACCGGGATCGCTGCGTCCCTGACTGCGACGGCTGGGCCCGGGCCGGCCTTTCCCGGCTCTGCGGCCTGGGGCGCGGCGGCGCGGATCGGCTCCACTGCCGCCGCAGGCGCGAGACGGGGCTTCGCCGGACGCGGCACCGTCGGCTGGCCCGTCTTGCCCCGCCCGGAGAGACCGAGCCTGTGGACCTTGCCGATGACGGCATTGCGGGTGACGCCTCCTCCCAGCGCGGCCGCGATCTGGCTCGCGCTCAGCCCCTCGCCCCAGAGCCTGCCCAGCCGCTCCACGCGTTCCTCCGTCCAGCCTGTGACCGCATCCGCCATTCTGCCGCCTCCTTTGCCTCGGCACCGGACCGAATCCCTCGCCTCGCACGGCCGAACGAGATGTTCGACCGCGCTGATGAGAACGTTCGGTGATCGAGGTTGCCGGACCCAGTCCTCATGTCCGACGTGGCGAAACTAGCTGACCGGCTGACTCGGGCGCAAGAGTCGGGCGAATCACCGGGCAATTAATCCCCAGGCAATGGCTGCATTCCCCGGCGACGCTCATGCGGCGCGGGCCGGGAATATCGACGGCCAGCCGACGTCTTATGGTCGATCAATCAGGATCTCGGAGTTTAGGCTATGTCGAAATCGGTATGGGCAATTGCTCTCGTCAGTGGAGGTCTCCTCCTCGGCGGCAGCGCGTTCGCTCAGGCAATGGACCCGGCCAAGGTGGCCGATACGGCCAAAGGGAAGACGCTCGTCGATATGAAGGGGATGACGCTTTACGTTTTCGACCGCGACGCGGCCGGCAAGTCGAGCTGCAACGGCCCATGCGCCACGAACTGGCCGCCTCTCGCGGCCGCTGCCGACGCCAAGGCAGCCGGCGAGTGGACGATCGTCACCCGGGAGGACACCTCGAAGCAATGGGCGTACAAGACGAAGCCGCTCTACACCTGGAGCAAGGACACGAAGGCCGGCGACGTCACCGGCGACAACTTCAACAACGTCTGGCACGTCGCTCAGCCCTGATCGGCCGTACACCCGAATGGACGAGACCGCAGCACTGATCGAGCCGCATGTTCCGGCGCTCCGGCGATACGCCTGGGCGTTGGTCCGCGACCACGAGGGAGCCGACGACCTCGTCCAGGACTGCTTGGAACGAGCCGTCGGCCGCTGGAGGCTGCGGCGACGCGAGGGGGACCTGCGCGCCTGGCTCTTCACCATCCTGCACAACCTGTTCATCGACGGGGTGCGGCGGACGCGTCGGCAGGGCCTGCGGGTCGGTCTCGACCAGGTGGCCGCGTTCGCGGCGCCGGGCCTGGAGCAGGACAGCCGGATGGCCATGCGCGACATCCTGCATTGTCTCGACGAACTGGCCGAGGAGCAGCGCGCGGTCATCCTGCTCGTGGGCGTCGAGGACCTCTCCTACGAGGCGGCGGCGCGGGTGCTCGGCGTGCCGATCGGAACCGTCATGTCGCGGCTGAGCCGCGGGCGCGAACGCCTGCGGCGCCTGCTCGAGCCCAGTGCCGTGCCGGCCTTGAGGAGAGTGAAGTGAGCGGGTCCGGCCAGCCTGTCGGAGACGACGACCTCTCGGCTTCGGTCGACGGCCGTCTCGCGCCCGGTCGCCGCGATGCGGTCGCGACCTACCTGTCCTCCCGGCCCGACCTCGATGCCGCGCTTCAGCTCGATCGTGCCGCCAATGCGGCCCTGCGCGAGCGTCTCGCCGCCAAGGCGGCGGAGCCCGTTCCCGCGCGCCTGCGGGTCGCCTCGATCGAGGCTGAACGCCGCCATGGCCGGCGTCACGTCGTGGCTCTCGCGGCTGCCGCCTGCCTGTGCCTCCTGGTGGGTGGGGTCTCGGGCTGGCTCGCCCGCGACTTCGTCGGAGGTCCGCGTCCTCTGACGGGACGAGCCTGGGCCGCGATGGCGCATGATGCACTTTCGGCACACCGGACCTTCGCGGTCGAGATCGCTCACCCGGTCGAGGTCAAGGCGAGCGACGAGGCCCATCTAACGCAGTGGCTGTCGAAGCGGTTGAAGCGGCGCCTCGTCATTCCGGATCTCGAGGAACGCTTCGGCCTGACCCTGGTCGGGGGCCGCCTGCTGCCGGCCGGGAAGGATGTCGCCGCTCTGGTGATGTACGCGGATGCGGCCGGATCACGCCTGACGCTCTATGTCAGGTCGGGCGAGAGTGGCGAGACGGCGCTGAAATACCTCCACCAGGGCGAGCTCTCTTCCTTCTCCTGGGTGGACGAGGGCTATGGCTACGTGGTCTCGGCCGGGATGGATCGCGAACGGCTGCAGAGCGTCGCCCGGGCGGTTTCGCAGGACGTCGACATGGATGCGGCCAAGCGACGTCGCGCCTTATAACGGCAGGGATGAAGGATCGCGGCAAGCCGAATTGCAGCGCCGCAACCGCCATGGGACAGTGGAGAACGCCCGCGCACGGCAAGGACGTCCATGGCCGCGAACAAGCCCCCGACCACGATCAAGAAATATGCCAATCGTCGCCTCTACCACATGGGCACGAGCACGTATGTGACGCTTGAGGACCTGGCCGGGATGGTTCGCCAGGGCGAGGATTTCGTCGTCAGCGACGCGAAGTCCGGCGACGACATCACGCGGTCCGTGCTGGCTCAGATCATCTTCGAGCAGGAGAACAAGCAGGGCCAGAACCTGCTGCCGACGACGTTCCTGCGCCAGCTCATCCGGTTCTACGGCGACAACTTGCAGGCGCTCGTGCCGCGTTACCTCGAGTTCTCGATGGACCATTTGACCAAGGACCAGGCAAAGCTCCGCACCCAGATGGAGAAGACCTTCGGGCCGGCCGCTATCCACGCGGTCCAAGATCAGGTGAGGGCGAACATGGCCTTCTTCACCGAGGCAATGCGGGTGTGGACACCTTTTACGGGCACGAAGAACGAGACGCCGGAGCCGCCCACCACCGCCGCTCGCGAGCGCCCTGGGGGTGAGCTCGAAGAGCTGAAGCGGCAAATGGGTGAGATGAAGGAGAAGCTCGAGCAGTTGAGCCGGATGAAGGTCTCAGGCGACGAGTGAGGCGAGCCCGGTCAGCGGGGCAATCTCGGGCTGCAGGAGCTCCGGGCGGCCGCAATGATCGCCCTGGAGATAGTCGACCCCCCAGGAGGCGAGAAGCTGGGCGCTCTCCTCGTCTTCCACCCATTCGGCGACGGTCTGGATGCCGAGGTGGCGGCCGAGATCGATCAGGGTACGGACGAAGAAGCGATCGTCCGGCGAGCGCGACAGGTTCTGCACGAAGGCGCCGTCGATCTTTACGAAATCGATCGGGAAGTTCCGCAGGTGACGGAATGAGGTATGGCCGGCCCCGAAATCGTCGATCGCGACCGCAGCGCCCAGCGCCTTGACGGCGTCCAGCACCCGGCGGGTCGCGTCCGGGTCCCGGATGGCGGCCGTCTCGGTCACCTCGACGATCACGCGCGACGCGATGCCGGGATGCACTCCGAGATGGGCCGAAAGCGTCGTGATCCAGTCCGGCCGTTCCATGCTCATCGGTGAGACGTTCAGCGAGACGCGCGCTTCCGGATTCCGGGAGAGATGCCCGGCGACGAGCTCGAGCATGCGAGCATCCGCCAGATGAACGAGTCCGGCCCGCTCCAGCGCCGGCACGACATCCCCCGCCGGACGCACACGGCCGTCCCGGCCCTCGATACGCAGCAAAGCCTCGCAGAAGGCGATCTCACGCGTGCCGGCTGCAACGACCGGTTGGCAGGCGAGGGTGATGCGCCGGGCGTTCAGCATCTCGACGCTCTCGAGAAGGGGCTCGCGCCGGTCGACACGCGCGCCCGCCCGGAACAGCCCGGGATCGTACATCAGGAAGGGAGCGCCGGCACGGCGCTTGGCGAGGCCGAGGCTCGCCTCCGCGCGCCGGAGCAGGGTAGCGGCCTCGAGCGCGTGGTCCGGCGCGGTCGCGGCCCCGATCACGAGACGAACCGCCTTGGGCCCGCGCAACGTCCCGACCGGTTCAGCGGTGACGGATTGCGAGATCCGTTCCGCGGCGATGTCGGCTTCGGGCTGACCGCATCCCCTGAGCGCGAGGGCGAAGCGATTGCCCGAATACCGGATAAAGCGGTCCCGTCCGCGCATCGTTCCGCAAAGCCGGGCCAGCACCGTTCCGATCAACCGATCGGCGGCTTCGAACCCGAGTTCGTCGTTCAGCTCCGACAGGTTGGACACCGAGATAGCAAACATCGTCAGCGGACGTTTGGTGGTCGTGGCCTCCGCGACATCGGCGCCGGCCTGCGCGAGAAATGCCGCCCGTGCCCGGCCCGCATCGGTGCCGTCAGGCTCCGCGCGCCGAAGCCGCATCGTCCCGTGTGCGGTCGCGGGCTGTCCGGAGGCATCGGCAAACCAGCGTCCGGTATCGTCAACGGTGACGAGGCATCCCGACCCGAGCCGGAGAACGTAGAAGGCCGCATAGGCGGCGCCCGATCCCTCGTCGCGCTCGGTCGCGCCCGCGACTGCGTCCTGGCGGCTGATGCCGTCTGCCGAGTCGATAATCGAAGCGAGGTCGCGGTCACAGGCCCAGGCCGCCATGTCCGGATATCCGAGCACCTCGGCGGCGTTGCCGCCCCAGGTGATGCGGTCGGATGCGAGATCCCAATCGTAGACGACGAGACCAATCGAGGTCAGCGTGCGACGCAGGTCCGGCGGATTGCCTCCGCCAGGAGGCAGGTCGCGGGGCAAGGGTCCGGCGGTCACCATCCGTAAACTTTCCCCGGGCCGCGAGCGCCGGAGAGCGGAACGGGCGGCAGCCGCGCGACGTTCTCTGGTCGCCCTGTGCCCGAACGATGCAGGCTGTCGCTTAAAAGGACGTAAATCGCGGCAGGCGACTTGCTGCGCAGCAGGGGGGACCTGGGAAGCGCGAAATGGCGAAGGACGAACTCCGAAGTGACGTAAGCCAGCCACTGCCCTCAACGTCAGAGTGTAGGGCGCTCGCGGTCGTCAAACGCCGAGACGAGCTTCGTTAGAATGAACAGCCTTCTGCCGGATTTCTCACGCACCTCATCGCCGGCTCCCCGCGTTCCGGCGCGCCGGGCGAGCGGAGCCTGCGACTGCGGCAAGCGTCTATCGTCACAACGAAGGTCGCAGCCGAAGCCGCGTCAATCTCGCGGTGTGACGGGCCGGTCTGGCTGGATTCAAGCCTCGGACTTGACCTTCAGCACCTGACGGCCGCGATACATGCCGGTCTTCAGGTCGACATGGTGGGGACGCCGCAATTCGCCCGAATCTTTGTCCTCGACATAGGTCGGGGCTTTCAGCGCGTCCGCGGAGCGGCGGAACCCGCGCTTCATCGGCGAGGTCTTGCGTTTCGGAACGGCCACGATGGTCTCCTGCAACCCGCCAGGGGTGGGTTCACGACGGCCTTCAGGTCCAGACAGGCGTCGTGCGGCGTCGGTAAGTCGAAGCGCGGGCTTATATCGATCCCAGCCGCGAATGGCTAGTCCGGGATCACCCGAGCGCCTCGGCCACGTTCCGGCCGCAGGTCGCCGTATCGGCGTTGCCGCCAAGGTCGCGGGTGCGGAGCGTGCGCTCGGCCAGCACGCGCTCGATGCCGGAGACGATCTCCCTTGCGGCGTCCGCCTCCCCGAGATGCTCGAGCATCATCGCGCCCGACCAGATCTGCCCGATCGGGTTGGCGAGTCCCTGCCCGGCGATATCGGGTGCGGAGCCGTGCACCGGCTCGAACACGGACGGGAAAGCTCGGGCCGGATTGATGTTGCCGGAAGGCGCGATCCCGATCGTGCCGGTGCAGGCCGGGCCGAGGTCGGACAGGATGTCGCCGAACAGGTTCGAGGCCACGACGACGTCAAACCAGTCCGGATGCAGCACGAAATGCGCGGTCAGGATGTCAATGTGGTACTTGTCCCATTTTACGCCCGGGAACTTCGCCGCCATCGCCTCCACCCGCTCGTCCCAGTAGGGCATCGAGATCGAGATGCCGTTCGACTTCGTGGCGGCGGTGAGATGCTTCTTCAGGCGGCTCTCGGCGAGCTTGAAGGCGAAATCCAGCACCCGGTCGACGCCGATCCGGGTGAACACGGATTCCTGCAGGACGAACTCGCGCTCCGTGCCCGGGAAGGCGCGGCCGCCGATGGCGGAATACTCGCCCTCAGTGTTCTCGCGCACGACCCAGAAGTCGATGTCGCCCGGCTCGCGGCCGACCAGCGGGCACTTGACGCCCGGCATCAGCCGGACGGGCCGGAGGTTGATGTACTGATCGAACTCGCGCCGGAAGAGGAGGAGCGAGCCCCAGAGTGAGACGTGGTCCGGGATCTTGGCCGGCCAGCCCACGGCGCCGAAGAAGATCGCGTCGTAACCCTCGATCTGCGCCTTCCAGTCCTCCGGCATCATGCGGCCATGCTTCTCGTAGTAATCGTACGAGGAGAAATCGAACCAATCGAGCTGGAGCTCGAAGCGGTGCCGCTTGGCCGCGGCCTCCAGGACCCGCACGCCTTCCGGCACGACCTCCTTGCCGATCCCGTCGCCGGGGATCACAGCGATCCGGTAGCTTCGTGCGCTCATCATTCCCTCCGGACGGCCAAGGATGGACCTTGGCCGTCGGCATCCTCGATCGGTCCGCCGGGGTCAACCGCTCAGATCGACTGGAAGCTGCCGGTCGACCTGTATCGCCGATAGGCGTCCAGCGTTCGGGTCATGACCGGGAGGAGGTTGGGCAACGCGTCCGGGTGGAACCAGCCGACCTGAAGGCTCTCCTCGTTCCCAGTGATCGGCTCGCCCGTGAAGGAGCGGGCGGTGTAGAGGAGCGTGAAGTAGTGGCAGCGATCCCCGTTCGGGTAGGTCCAGACCTCGTGGGCGGGATCGGACGCGAAGCCGAACGGGACAGGGTCGAGCACGCGGATGCCGGTCTCCTCGAAGGTTTCGCGGATCACGGTCGCGCCCGCGGCTTCGCCCTCGTCCGGCACTCCGCCCGGGAGGCCCCAGAGGCGGTAATCGGAGCGGAGCTGCAGCAGCACCGCTCCGGCCTCGTTCTCGACGACGATCCGCATCCCGGGCACCAGGAGCAGCCGGGAGCCGACCACCGCCCGAAGTTGGCCGAGATAGGATCGAGCGAAGTCCGACATGAACGTCCAGGAGCGAGCGAAGGCGCTCCTTAGCTTAGCCGGCCGACCGCCGGAACCGCTCGGCCTTGTTTTCGACCGGTCGCGGCGCTACAGCGCCCGCTTGTGCCGCCATAGCTCAGTTGGTTAGAGCGCTAGATTGTGGATCTAGAGGTCCCCCGTTCAAGCCGGGGTGGCGGTACCATCTCGGCTCGGCTCACGCGGCGCGCCGGAGAGCAGCCTCCCCGTCCCGTTCGAGTCGCGCGGCAGCGGCGAGGTCCGGCCGGGTGGCGCCCGTCGCCTGAACCAGGCCCTGCGCCCCGGAGAGGGCTCCCGGCACGAGCTCAAAGCCGAGAAACCGCTCTGGCTCGTACGGTCCGGGCAACCAGAGCCGGCCGACGGCCTCGTGCGAGAAGCCGAAGCGCCGGTAATAGGGCGCATCGCCGACCAGCAGCACGGCCCGGCGCCCCAGCGCGGCGGCGCGCGCCAGCGCCTCGCGGATCAGCTTCGAACCGATGCCGAGCCCCTGGAGGGACGGGTCGACCGCGACAGGCCCGAGGAGGAGGGCCGGCCGGCTGGGTCCGGCCGCGACGTCCCACAGCCGGATCGTGCCGACCAGCGTATCCTGGCGCGCCACCGTGAGCGCGAGCCCGTCCGCCGGATCCCGGCCTTCACGCGCAGGCGCTCGCACGTCTTCGCATGTCGGGACGGACCGAAACACGCATCGAGCAGCGCCTCGCGGCCGGGATGTCGGACGGGGTCTCGTGATGGATGGCGAACATGGGCGCGACCTCCCCCGCGGCGGCGGGAAGAAGCCCTCGCACCTGCCGGAGCAGGCCGTTCGGGGGTGGGTGGTTTCGTTGTCATGGCCGGGCTGTCCCGGCCGCCCCGGTCCAAGACAGCACGACGGTCGGGGTCCCCGGGGGCGAGCCCGGGGATGCTGACAGGGCTCGCGCCCTGTCAGATGACGTGCGTTCGGAGCGGCAGCAGGCCGTTGAACGCGACGGACGAGTAGGTCGCCGTGTAGGCGCCCGTCCCCTCGATCTGCACGAGATCGCCGATCTCCAGCGACACGGGCAACCAGTAGGGCGTCTTCTCGTACATCACGTCCGCGGAATCGCAGGTCGGCCCGGCGAGCACGCATGGGACGCGGCGATCCTCGTCGTGGTCCGTGCGCACGTCGTAGCGGATCGACTCGTCCATCGTCTCGGCGAGGCCGCCGAACTTGCCTATGTCGAGATAGACCCACCGGATCTCGTCCTCGGCCTTGCTCTTCCGCGAGACGAGCACGACCTCGGATTCGATGATTCCGGCATTGCCGACCATTCCGCGGCCCGGCTCGATGATCGTCTCCGGGAGACGGTTCCCGAAATGCTTCGAGAGCGCCCGGAAGATCGACTCGCCGTAGGCTTCCACGGCCGGCACGTCCTTCAGGTACTTCGTCGGAAAGCCGCCGCCGAGATTGACCATCGAGAGGTGGATGCCGCGTTCGCTGAGCTCGCGGAACACCCACGACGCCGAGCCCAGCGCGCCCTCCCACGCCTCCGTGTTCGGCTGCTGCGAGCCGACATGGAACGAGACCCCATAGGCATGGAGCCCGACCCGGTGGGCGTGTTCGAGCACGTCGATCGCCATCTCGGGCACGCAGCCGAACTTGCGCGACAGCGGCCATTCGGCCCCCACGCAGTCGGACAGGATGCGGGCGAAAACCCGAACGCCCTCGGCTCTCGTGAGAGCCTTGGCGCGCCCGATCTTCTCGACCTCCGCTTCGCAATCGACCGCGAAGAGCCTCACGCCGAGCTCCAGCGCCCGGACGATGTCGCGCTCCTTCTTGATCGTATTGCCGAACGAGATGCGGTCGGGCGTGGCGCCGGCCTCGAGCGCCATGCCGATCTCGGCCACGGACGCCGTGTCGAAGCACGAGCCGAGCTCGGCCAGGAGCGCAAGCAGCCTCGCTTCCGGGTTCGCCTTGACGGCGTAGAAGACGCGGGTGTCCGGAAGGGCGCGCGCGAACTTGGCGTAGTTCTCGCGCACGACCTCGAGGTCAACGACGAGCACGGGCCCGTCCTCGACGCCCTCGCGGCGACGCTCACGCAGGAAATCACGGATGCGCTCGGTCATGGCGCTCTCCCCAAAGGTCCAAATCGAGGCGCGACGGCGGGCCGTCTGTCCTCGGATTGAGATCAGGCGGTTGCCCGCCCGGCGTCTTCGGGGTTTGAATCGAAGCGGCGCCCGTGCGTTGGAAACACGGAATCGACTCGGATCCTCAACCCGACGATGCTGCCTTAGTTTGGATAGGGAGACCCCGTCCGCACGCCTGGCAAAGAGAAACAAGCCTCTTCGGTGCCGACCTTTGGAGGGTCGACGAGACCAAAAAAGCCCGTCCGTCGTTGCTTCAAGCTACGTCCCCCGTGGAGATTCGGGGTTCGCCGGTTTTCCCTCCGGCTGCCGGTTGTTGTCGGGTTAGGTGTCGCCACCCGGACCGCCGCCTTGGGGCTCCCGCCCGTCCGGCATCGATCCTGAAACCCTGGCGGCTGTCCGGCCTCTTGTCCGGATGCCCACCAACCGGCACGCGGCCACAGGCACGTGCGAAATTGGGCAAGGCAGTACATATGCCAGACCGGCCGGAATCGCAAGGGATTCTTACCGGCGCGATCGAGGCCGGCTCAGCGGAAGAGGATCGGCACCCACGGCCGCACCAAACACCTCCGCTCGTATCAGATCATCCTCTGCGCCGCCCCCTCGCGCAGGCGCGCGTCACCGACACGGAGACGCGCCGGAGGATCGGTCCAGGGAGGCGTATTCCCGCGACCTCCGCATCGAGCTGAAGCTGATGGAAAGGTGAGAACGGCGGAGCGGGCTAGAAATACCTCAGCCAGACGTAGACGTGGCTGATGGCGATCGACATCAGCATCAGTGGAAAAGCCTGGATCGCGTAGGGCAGGAACCGGAACTGCACGCCGTTCCGTTCCCCGATCCCGGCGACCGTCAGGTTCGCCGAGGCGCCGATCAGGGTGCCGTTGCCGCCAAGGCAGGCGCCGAGCGAGAGGCACCACCAGAGCGGCTGGATCGCGTCCGGCCCGCCGAGGGCGGGCGCCATACTCTTGATGATCGGGATCATGGTGGCGACGAACGGAATGTTGTCGAGGATCGCCGACAGAATGGCGGACGCCCACAGGATTGAATAGCCGGTCCACGCGAGGTCGCCACCGGTCGCGGCGACCAGCATGTCGGCCAGCAGGCGCAAGAGCCCGCCGACCTCCACGCCGTGCACGACGATGAACAGCCCGATGAAGAAGAAGATGGTGATCCACTCGACGTCCGAGAATGTCTTGTGGATGTTCTCGCTTGCGCGCTCGTTCTCGTGCGCCTTGTTGTCGAGGAACATCAGGATCGCGGCCCCGAAGAGCGCGACCGTGGCCGGCTCGACATGGAACTGCCGGGCGAAGGCGAAGCCCGCGATCACGCCCACGATGACGAGGAGCGACTGCCGCAGCAGAGTCCAGTCCAGGATCGCCTCGTGGGCGTGCATAGCCATCACCCGCGCCTTGGCATCCGGCGTCGCCCGCATGCCCTTGCCCCAGATGAAATGGATGACGACGGTCTGGACCGCCATGATGACCATGATGACGGGCGCGAGATGGATCAGGAAATCGTTGAACGACAGACCGACGAGGGAGCCGATCAGGATGTTCGGCGGATCGCCGATCAGGGTCGCGGCGCCGCCGATGTTTGAGGCGAAGATCTCGGCGAAGAGGAACGGATAGGGTGCGACCTCAAGCCGGCGCGTGATCGCGAGCGTGATCGGGACGGCGAGCAGCACCGTGGTGACGTTGTCGAGGAGCGCGGATAGGACAGCGGTCGTCACCTGCAGGAGGAGCAGGATTCCGGCCGGGTGCGCCCGCGCGGTCTTCGCCGACCACACGGCCAGGAACTCGAACATGCCCGAGCGACGCGAGATCGAGACGAGGACCATCATCCCGGTCAGAAGCCCGATCGTATTGAAATCGACGCCGCGGATCGCCTCGGCCTGATCCAGCACGCCGACGATGATCATCAGGCTCGCGCCGAGGAGCGCGATGATGGCGCGATTGACCTTCTCGGTGATGATGAGCCCGTAGGTCACGAGGAGGAGGCAGGTCGACACCCATATCGGGGAGAGGCCGAGCAGCACCTGTCCGGCTTCGTGCCCACCCATCCCGTTCGCCCCCGGACGCGCCTTGCAGCCGTGCCTAGCGAATGAAGAGGATCGTGACTAGCACGAACAAGGGCAGCAGGATCGTGCCGGACCACGCCATGTAGCCGAGAAAGCCCGGCATCCGGATCCCGGCCTGCCGAGCGATGGCGTAGACCATGAAGTTCGGGGCGTTGCCGATATAGGTGTTGGCCCCCATGAAAACGGCGCCCATCGAGATCGCTGCGAGGGTGCCCGCGAGCGGGCCCATGAGGCGGGCCGGATCGCCGCCCGCCAGCTCGAAGGAGACGAGGTAGGTCGGGGCGTTGTCGAGGACGGAGGAGAGGAGCCCGGTCAGCCAGAAATATGCGATCTCGTTCGGCGAGCCGTCGGCGCGCGATACGAGGCCGAGAAGCGGCGCGAAGGCTCCGTCCTGCCCTGCCGCCAGCGCCGCCGCGACTGGCACGATGCAGATGAAGATGCCGGCGAAGATCGTCGCGACCTCGACGATCGGCCGCCAGCTGAAGTCGTTCGCCGCCCGGTTGCGCCGGCTGGTCAGCATCAGCGAAAGAAGAGCGAGAGCGACAACGGTCGCGTCCCGGACGACGTTCTGCAACTCGACGGTGGTCGAGCGCACCGTGAAGCTGACGCCTGGACGCCAAAGCCCGCTCAGGAGGACCGCGCCGAGGAGCGCTCCTATGAGGAGGATGTTCACGTTGCCGCGGACGCGCAGCTTTCGGTCGCTCGGCGTCGGGTCCCGCCCCCCGCCCTCGCGCGCAAAGAGATATCGGTCGAGGCCGTAGAAGAGCCCGAGCAGGCACCCGGCCATGAACAGCGTCTGCGGCAGCAGCGCTCGGGTCGTCCAGAAGAAATCCACGCCGCGCAGAAAGCCGAGGAAGAGCGGCGGGTCGCCGAGTGGGCTCAACGCCCCGCCGATGTTCGACACGAGGAAGATGAAGAACACGACGATGTGGACGTTGTGCGGACGACCGTCATTTGCCCGAATGATGGGCCGGATCAGGATCATCGAGGCGCCCGTCGTGCCGATGAAGCTCGCCAGCAGCGTGCCGAAGGCGATGATGGCCGTGTTCAGCCCGGGCGAGCCACGCAGGTTTCCGCCGATCACGAGGCCTCCGGCGATCGTGTAGAGGGCGAAGAGGAGCAGGATGAAGGGCAGGTACTCGGTCAAGAGCACGTCAAGCGCTGCGTCGAACGCGGTCCCGGAACCGAAGGCGAGCGCAAGCGGCACAAGGACCAGGAGGGCCCAAAAGGTCGAGAGCGCCCCCATGTGGCGGTCCCAGAACCGGTGCGAGAGTTGGGGCAGGATGGCGATCGACAGGAGGATGCCGACGAAAGGCAGAGCCCAGGCGGCGCCGAGCGAGGCACCCTCGAGTCCCGCGGCCGCATGGGCCGGCGATGCCGTGAGCGCAATGAGCGCCGCAGGCGCGGCCCCGATGATGAACAGCAAGGAAGCAGCCCCGTCCCGTCGACCCGAGCGATGCGCTAGCGGGGATCCAGAGCTGGTTCAACGCCCCGGGACGACGATGAGGGCTCGCCGTGCCGCTCCGGCCTCGCTACGCTCCAGCCAATCTGGAGGAAACCATGAATCAGATCGACCTGAACGGCCATGTCGCAGTGGTGACCGGCGGGGCGCAGGGAATCGGGCAGGCGATCGTGGAGCGGTTCGCGGCCAGCGGCGCGACGGTGGAGATCTGGGATCTCGACGGCGAACTCGCGGCTGAGACGGCCGCCTCCGTCGGGCCGGGCGTCACCGCACGGACGGTCGACGTCACCGATGCGGAAGCCGTGATGACGGCGGCGCGTGCCGCCGAAGCGGCGCGCGGCCCGATCGACGTGCTCGTGACCTCGGCCGGCATCGCGGGTCCGAACACGCGGACCTGGGACTATCCGCTGGCCGATTGGCAGCGGATCATGAAGATCAATGTCGACGGCACCTTCCATTGCTGCCGCGCCGTGGTGCCCTCGATGATCTCGCAGGGCTACGGTCGCATCGTCACCGTCGCGTCCGTGGCCGGCAAGGAGGGCAACCCGAACGCCTCGGCCTATTCGGCGTCCAAGGCGGCCGTGATCGCGCTCACGAAGTCGCTCGGGAAGGAGCTCGCCGGCTACGACATTGCGGTCAACACGATCACGCCCGCCGCGGCCCGGACCCGCATTTTCGACCAGATGACGGAGGAGCACGTCAACTTCATGCTGGCCAAGATCCCGCGCGGCCGTTTCGTCGAGACCCGCGAGCTCGCCGCCATGGTGGCTTGGCTCGCCTCGGCCGAGAATTCCTTTACGACTGGCGCGGTCTTCGACGCGTCTGGCGGCCGGGCCACTTATTGACGGCCGCCAGGGATCGACGCCTCGCCGCGAAAAGGGCCATCCTCCGGGGTAGCACCGGCATGAACGGCTCCACCCGTATTGTGGCGCTCCTCGCGCTCGTCCAGGCCTTGTTCATAGGACAATTCGCTCGCGCCGAGAATGAATCCGGGCCCGCCTGCGCCGATAAGGCCGCCCTCTATGCGACCGATAAAGGGCTCCAGGTCTGGGTCATGCGGCGTGGCTCGATGGAGCGCGACAACCCGCTTCGGCCGCTGTCGCGCGACCGGCTTATCGTGCTGCAGGTTGCCGTGAACGGACGGCTCGCGAGCGCGTACGGCCCCGATTTCGGGAACCTTCGTCAGGGGGCGGCACCCCAACAGCTCGAGCGCGAAGGAGCTGGACAAATCCTCTGGGACGCGGGATTGGCGGAGCTTCCAGCCGCGATCAGGGTCGTGGCGGAGGACGGGTCGGTACTCTTCGGCCCGATCCGGTTTGGCGGATGCGTCGATCCTCCGCAGGTCGCGGCGCCCGCCCCGCGGCGGTCCGACACGAAGACCGGTCCGGACCGGAGAGCAGGGCCGGATCGGCGGATCGGCGGTGCCACGGGGGATCCGTCGCGGCTCCCTCAAGGCGCGTTGCCGAGCCTCTCGATCCCGCGGAATGCCGACAACTCACGATGAACGCGGGTGGGAACGCGGAGCGCCCCCTCGGACGGCGATGCGAAACAAACCGTTGGGCCACGCCACCCCACCCGATGCGCCTCGTCGCGTCGCTCAGACGGCGGCCGATGGCAATCGGAGGCCGATCAGCGACTCGGCGGACGAATGGTCGCGAGGTCGCGCATCTCGGCGACGTCGAATGCTTCCAGCAGGACGAGCCCATCGCCAAACACGATCGTTTTGACACCTTTGTCAAAGTCGAAGGTGACGGATCGAGGGATAGGCGGGGACGTTGAGCCGGAATTCGGCGGGGTCGGCGCTCGGGAAGCCTGATCCGACAAGGGCTGGGAGGCCAGCATCCGGGCATGCGCCTCGAGCGCGGGCCGCATTCCCTCGATCTTCATCTCCCCCGCGGCTGGCGCGATGGACGAGGTCACGGCCGAAGCATCGGCGGGGCGAGCCGGCCGCGGAGGCGGCGCTGCCTGGTGGCTCTCGCGGGGTTCTTCACCCCGGGACCGCGTCGCCAGGAGATGGCGAGCCCGGCCCCGAACCGCTCCCGATTTCGGGAAGACACCCGTGATCCAGCGGCCATTCACGCGCTTGCGCGTGTAGACGTCTCTCGATGGTGCAGCGATGGCCGCAGCTTCCAACAGGGGCGGCACACTTGGCGGCAGCGTGACGGCCGCTCCGGCCATGAGACCGCACAGGATGGATGCCCTTGACGGCATGACGTGTTCCTTAAACTCGACGCGACAGCCCTCCCTGTGCACAGGAAAAAGGGCGTAAATGTTGCAGCATCGAGATTGCCCTCCGGGCAGTGACCGGGGCGGAGGCGATCCGCCCGGACGGTCGGCGAGTCGGCCGGCTACTTGATCAGGGATAATACATCCCTAAAGCGCGCGTGCTCGGAGCTGCCAAGCCACTCGAAAGCCACCATTTCGGTGGTCACGATCTCGGCGCCGTGGCGAGCCATGCGGGCGAGAGCCGCGTCGCGGTTCTCGACCCGACGCGAGGCGATTGCGTCGCGCACCACGTGAACGCGCCGGCCGGCGCCGAGGAAGCCGAGCACCGATTGCAGGACGCAGACATGCGCCTCGCAGCCCGTGACCACAAGCTCTGCGCCGTCCGGAATGGCGGCCCGCATCTCGTCCGAGCGCCAGGCATCGAAGGTCATCTTAGACACGACCCGCGCCGTTGCGGCGGGCGCGAGTTCCGCAACGGTGCCGCCGAGCCCCTTCGGGTTCTGCTCCGTGTAAACGACAGGCACATCAAGTAGCTCGGCAGCCCGGAGCAGGCGGCGGGCGTTGGCGACAGCCGCGCCGCCCTCGACGATGTCCGGCATGAGGCGCGCCTGGAAATCGATCACGATGAGCGCACTTCGCGCCGGAGGGCTGACCAACATGCCGCAGGTCTCTCGATACTCAGATAACTTCTCTTTCTATCCGCGGATCCCGGGTCAAATCGCAAGTTTCAACGCTGTCAGTTCAGCGCCACGCCAGCGGGGCGCTTCTCCTGGCCGACCGTCACGTCGCCCATTGTTAGGCCCATTGGACCGAGCCGCACCGGGACGGATTCCCCGTCGTTGATCTCGCCGGCGAGGATCAACTCGGCCAGGGGGTCCTGGATGTTCTTTTGGATGACGCGCTTCAGCGGGCGCGCGCCGTAGGCCGGGTCATAGCCCTTCTCGGCGAGCCACCCCCGCGCAGCCGGGTCGAGCTCGATCGTGATCTCGCGCTCGGTGAGGAGCGTCTGCAGCCGCCCGAGTTGGATGTCGACAATCGCGCCCATCTCCGAGCGCTTGAGGCGGTGGAACAGGATGATCTCGTCGACGCGGTTCAGGAATTCCGGCCGGAAATGGCCGCGCACCACCGCCATCACCTCGTCCCGGACCTCGCCCGTGTCGTGACCCTCGCCCTGGTTCACCAGGTACTCGGCCCCGAGATTCGAGGTCATGATGATGAGCGTGTTGCGAAAATCGACCGTGCGGCCCTGACCATCGGTGAGCCGGCCGTCGTCCAACACCTGAAGAAGGACGTTGAACACGTCCGGATGCGCCTTCTCGATCTCGTCGAAGAGGACGACCTGATAGGGCCGCCGGCGCACGCGTTCCGTCAGCGCTCCGCCCTCCTCATAGCCGACATAGCCTGGGGGCGCGCCGATGAGCCGGGCGACGGAGTGCTTCTCCATGTATTCCGACATGTCGATGCGGACCAGCGCCGCCTCGTCGTCGAACAGGAAGGCGGCCAGCGCCTTCGTGAGCTCCGTCTTCCCGACGCCGGTCGGGCCGAGGAACATGAACGAGCCGATCGGCCGGTTCGGGTCCTGCAGCCCGGCCCGCGCGCGGCGGACCGCGGTCGCGACGGAGCGGACGGCCTCCTCCTGGCCGACCACGCGACGCCCGAGCGCCTCCTCCATGTGGAGGACCTTCTCGCGCTCGCCGGCCAGCATCTTGTCGACCGGGACGCCGGTCCAGCGCGACACGACTCCCGCCACGTGGGAGGGCGTCACCGCCTCCTCCATCATGCCGGACCCGTTGTCGCGCCGGCCGTCCTCCCCAATCGCTTCGATGGCGGCGAGCTCGCGCTCGAGCTCCGGGATGATACCGTAGGCCAGTTCGCCCGCGCGCTGGTATTGGCCGGCCCGCTGCGCCTGCGCGAGCTCGTTCCTCGCCTCGTCGAGCTTCTTCTTCAGCTCCGCGGCGCGGCCGAGCTTGTCCTTCTCTGAGCGCCAGCGGGCCGTGATGGCGGCCGACCGCTCCTCGAGGTCGGCGAGCTCCTTCACCAGCCGCTGCAGGCGGTCGCGCGACGCGGAATCCGTCTCCTTCTTCAAGGCCTCGCCCTCGATCTTCAGCCGAACGATCTCGCGATCGACGTTGTCGAGCTCCTCCGGCTTCGAATCGACCTGCATACGGAGCCGCGACGCGGCCTCGTCGATGAGGTCGATCGCCTTGTCGGGCAGGAAACGGTCGGTGATGTAGCGGTTCGAGAGGGTCGCGGCCGCGACCAGCGCCGCGTCCTGGATGCGGACGCCGTGGTGCTGCTCATATTTCTCCTTGATGCCCCGCAGGATCGAGACCGTGTCCGCGACCGTCGGCTCCGACACGAAGACGGGCTGGAAGCGCCGCGCCAGCGCGGCGTCCTTTTCGACATGCTTCCTGTACTCGTCGAGCGTGGTCGCACCGACGCAATGCAGCTCGCCGCGGGCGAGCGCCGGCTTCAAGAGGTTCGAGGCGTCCATGGCGCCGTCGGCCTTCCCGGCACCAACCAGCGTATGCATCTCGTCGATGAAAAGCACGATGCCGCCGGCCGCCGCCGTCACCTCGGACAGCACGCCCTTCAGGCGCTCCTCGAACTCGCCCCGGTACTTCGCGCCCGCGATGAGCGCGCCGAGATCGAGGGCGAGAAGCTGCTTGTCTTTCAGGCTTTCGGGCACGTCGCCGTTGACGATCCGGATGGCGAGCCCCTCGACGATCGCGGTCTTGCCGACGCCGGGCTCGCCGATCAGGACGGGGTTGTTCTTGGTGCGCCGCGACAGGACCTGGATCGTGCGCCGGATTTCCTCGTCGCGGCCGATCACGGGGTCGAGCTTGCCCTCGCGCGCGGCGGCGGTCAGATCGCGAGCGTACTTCTTGAGCGCGTCATAGCCGTTCTCGGCCGTGGCATTGTCGGCCGTACGGCCCTTGCGGAGGGCCTCTATCGCGCCATTCAGGCCCTGGGCGGTGACCCCGGCGGAGCCCAGAATGCGGCCCGCATCCATGTCCTTCTCGACAGCGAGCGCGAGGAGCAGGCGCTCCACCGTGACGTAGCTGTCGCCTGCCTTCTCGGCCGCCCCTTCGGCGGTCTCGAACAGCCGGAGAAGGTCACGAGTCGCCTGCGGCTGCGAGGCGGCGCCCGATACCTTCGGCTGCTTGCCGAGCCACGTTTCGACCGCGACGCGAGCATCCCGCGAGCGGCCGCCGGAGCGGTCGATCAGGCCCGCGCACATCCCCTCGGGATCGTCGAGCAGGACCTTGAGCAGGTGCCCTGGCGACAGCTGCGGGTGACCTTCTCGCAGCGCCAGCATCTGAGCCGACTGGATGAAGCCGCGTGCGCGTTCCGTGTATTTCTCGATGTTCATGAGACACCCTCGCCCGGATGCGGCGCCCGCCGGGCGGCGCGCCGAACCGAAACAGTCGGTCGCCGCATCGACCGGATGCGACGAGCTCCGGCACCTGTCGGCTGCCATTGAAAGCTATGTAGTGTGGCATTCGGGTGACACAAGAGGGCAGCACGGATCCGGAACGGGCTTGCCGCTTAATCATTGTCCTGAGGCGAATGGGAGCAAGAGATGGCGGCCACCCCCCGTGATGCTCGAACCGTGGCCGAGAAGGCGAGAGCCGATCTCAAGCGCAATGATGAGATGGGTCTCGCGGTCCCGGAAAGCCCGGTGGAAGAGCGACCCTCGGTCACCTCGGACACGTTCGGTCAGCACGAAAACGTGGAATACGAGATCGGTCCCGTGGACCGCGAGAACAGGGACGATCCGCTGCCCGAGGCGCCCTGAATGAGCCGGCCGGTCGCTAGCTGGACGCAGGGGCTAGCTGCGCGGCTCGCCCGCCCTTGAAGGTCGTCTCCCTCCACCGCTACCCAGTGAAAGGCCTCTCGCCGGAGCGGCTGGACCGCATCGCGCTCGAGCCGGGTGAGTACGTCCCGGGCGACAGGCTCTACGCGATCGAGAATGGGCCGGCCGGGTTCGACCCCGGCGAACCGCGTCATCAGCCCAAGATCAAGTTTCTGATGCTGATGCGCAACGAGGCCCTGGCGAGGCTTCGGACGAGCTACTTTGATGACAGCACCGTCTTCGTGATCAATCTCGACGGCCGAGACGTGGTGGAGGCCGATCTCTCGCAGGCGGGGGGGCGCTTAGCTGTCGAGTCCTTCTTTCGCCGATACCTTCCGGCCGAGCTGCGCGGCCCTCCGAAGGTGTTGACAGCCCCTGACGGGTTCAGGTTCACGGATTCGCGCCGGGGCCACGTGTCCATCCTCAACCTCGCCAGCGTCCAGGCGATCGAGGCCGTGCTCGGCCGTCCCGTCGACCCGTTGCGCTTTCGGGCCAATGTGGCCGTGGACGACCTCGCCCCCTGGGCCGAGTTCGACCTCGTCGGGACCGAGCTCGCCACCCGGTCGGGCCTTGTCATGAAGGTGACCAAGCGCATTGTGCGCTGCGCGGCCACGAACGTCGATCCGGTCACGGGCGAGCGGGACCTCGATATCCCGCGCACGCTGTTGGATCGTCTCGGCCATTTTGACTGCGGGATCTACGCCGAGGTGGTTCGGCCCGGCACGCTGTCACCGGGTGACGGGCTCCGCCCGAGGGAGCCCGAACAGCCGGCCTTGCCGCTTTAAGCGGCCGTCGGGCTTAGTCGGACGCCGGGTCTGTGCCTCCGGCCGATGCGTCGCTCCCGGTCTCGTCCCCAGCTCCGACCTTGCGGACGCGCCGCCGACGGGGCCGGATACCGCTCACGCCATTGACATCCCTCTCGGCCGCACCCTCCTGATCCGCCTGTGTGCCGTTCTCGACAGCGATGACCTGACGGACCGGGGTGGTGAGAAAGGCCGGGAGGGCTGCCGCCAGCGGCTCCCGTTCGTCATCGGCGCCGGCGAAGCGTCCCTCGGCCCTGAGCGGCGGGGCCGGGCGATCGCTGCGGGGCTCCCGCTCGGGACGCGGTTCGCGTTCGGGACGGGCATCCCGCTCCGGGCGCGCCTCACGCTCCGGCCGAGCTTCACGGTCAGGTCGATTGTCCCGCTCGGGCCGAGCTTCCCGCTCGGGCCTGGCGTCGCGAGGAGGCGTTCCTTCGCGGGGAAAGCGGTCGCGCCGGTCTTGCCGGTCGTAGCGTTCGCCGTTCTGCCGGTCAAAACGCTCGCCGGCTGCCCGTTCGCCGTTCGGGCGATCGTAGCGTTCACCGCCGGCAGACCGATCGTAGCGCTCACCCCCGCGCTCAGGACCTGCGGCACGCTCGGGACCGGCTGCTCGATCGGGAGGCCCGCCACGATCGGGCGCGCCGCCGCGGTCGTATCGGTCGTTTCCGCGGTCGAATCGCTGCGGACGATTCTGCCTCTCGTTCCGGTCAAAACGAGGCTGTGGTGGCCGTTCGGGGCCGCCGCGCGGGTCGTAGCCTTGAGGCGCAAAGGCGGGAGCCTCGCCGAAATCGTCGCTGGATACTTGTCCACGATCGCTCCCGGCCGGGCCGTAGCCGCCGGGACCCTCCTCATCACCGTCCTCGCTGTCATCGTCGAAGGCGCGCGGAAGCCCGCCATATTGCTGCTTGAACTGCTCCTGCGCGGCCGCGATCATGCGATAGTAATGCTCCGCGTGTTGAAGGTAGTTCTCGGCCGAAACCGGATCGCCGCTCGCCTGGGCGTCACGCGCGAGCTGACTGTATTTGTCGGCCACATGCTGGGCCGTACCCCGTATCTTCACGTCGGGACCGTTCGACTCGTAGGCCCGGGTCAGCGGATTCGGGCCCTTGTTGCGGTTGCGCCCGCGCATCCGCCTGTTCTGTCCTGGTCTCATCGATCTGTTCAGACCTTCGCTGGTTGGTCTCGCAGGCGCGAGTCGTCGCGCGAGCCGAACTCCGCCGCCCGCGCCGTCCTGTCACTTCAGCGACGAATCGGGACCCGCTGCCGCGACCGCCCGTCAGTGTCGGATCTCAAAGGGCCCAACCGGAACTCAGGTCCCTCGGCGAGGCCTCGTTCGTCCCTGCGTGGCCCCGGCCCCCTGCCGTCGCGCCGCGCCCATGCCGGACCGTTCTGGTTGGCGGCTCACACGCTAGCCGTTTCGGCCCAAAGCAACAAGCGGTTTTTTTCTCTGTGCGTAAGACGCCAGAACGCGCCGCTCGGTCGCCCGCGTTCTGCCGGCGCGCGACAGCACGACGACCCGGTCGCGGCCGCCGAGGTCGCGCAGAACGGCGTCGAGCGTCAGGCCATGGTCTCGACCGAGGCTCGCGACGGATACGGCCTGATCGTGCCCGACTTCCAGGACGGCGCTCGCGCCGGGGGCGAGGAGACGAGGAAGGTCGGCCAGGATCGACCGATAGGCGGAGAGGCCATCCGATCCCCCATCGAGCGCTGCCCGTGGATCGTGGCGTGCGACCTCGGGGTCGAGCCGGGCGATGTCGGGGCCCGGAATGTAGGGCGGGTTTGCAACGACGAGATCGACGGGACCCGTGACCGCCTCGGCCCAATCCGAGACCGCGAACAGGGCGCGCGACCCGGCCCCGTTCGCATCGGCGTTCCTGCGCGCGGTCGACAGGGCATCGAGGGAGCGGTCGATGCCGAGCCCCGTCGCGCCCCCGAGTTCGCCGAGGAGCGCGATCAGGATGCAGCCCGACCCGGTGCCGAGGTCGAGGATCGAGAGGGCGGCAGCGCGATCGGGCGCCCGCGCGAGCGCCGCCTCGACTACGGTCTCCGTGTCGGGCCGCGGTTCGAGGGTGCCGGCGGACAGGAGGAAGGGCAGCCCCCAGAACTCCCGGCTTCCGAGGATGCGGGCGACGGGCTCCCGTGCGAGACGTCGCGCGGCGAAGTCCGCGAGCCGTTCGCCGCCCGCCCCGACCGGCTCGCCCCGCGAGGTCACGAGCCGCGCCGCGTCGATCCCGAGCGCGGCCGCGACGAGGATGCGGGCGTCCATCCCGGGCGTCTCAATGCCGGCCTCGGCGAAAGCGGCCCTCAGCCGCGAGACCGCCTCGCCGCGCGACAGCGCGGACCAGAACGCCGGCTCGCCCGCCCCTCCTAGGATCGCGGCTCTTTCCACATTCAACCTCACGATACGTCTTCCCAATCCGACCCACACCGTCAAGGAGCCATCGGCGCGCGGCCCTTCGCGGGGGCTTTGCGGCTTCGTAAGGACCGTGGACGCGAGGGACGCCGGTGTAGCGGGATCACCCTCGCTTACCTGAACGCGCTCAACCTCCAGGCGCTCGCGCTCACAGATGACGAGATCCTGTCCACGGTCGAGAATGCGCTGGCGCGCGCACGACCGGGGCGAAACGGTGATCGAGCCCCGCATGCACCTTAAGCCGGATGCCGGCCAAAACGGCCATCTCAACGTTCTGCGCGGCGCCTTCCGCCGCCGAACTGCGGCGTTAAGTTGCGCGCCGGTCGAGCGGGGCGCTTCGATGTGCCGCTGCGTCAAGCGGCGGACCCGAACTTGCCGGCTACCGCGTTCCCGGCTGAGCTCCGGGCGGCCCGCGCGGGGTCGGCGGAGGTCTCGGTGCGGGTGCCGGCTGCAGCCGGTCGACGGAGAGCAGGTAGGCCACGAGAGCGTCGCGATCGGCCGCCGAGTAGCCGGCCTGATCGTCGGCCCAGAAGGCATGTCCCTCGCCGGTCACCTGTGAGGCGCGGGCCGCCGGCGACGCCCTGTTAGCCGCGACGACCCGAGCCCGCCAGGCCCGATCGACAAGCGCGCGCAGGCTGTTGCCGGGGTCGGGTGCGACGCCTGCCAGTACGGTTTCGCCCAACCCGGATGCGCGGCCCGGGTCAGGCCCCACCGCGACGCCGCCGTCATGGAGGTAGGGCGCGCTCCAGGCGAGGCCGATCAGGCCTGGAACCTTGTAGCCGCCGCCCGTCCGGTTATGCGCCCAGCCGAGCTTCAACTGGCCCGCGTCCGGCACCGGTACGTCGACCAGCTGCGGGTCCGGGGGAGGCGGGAACGGCGTGTCGGGCGCGAAGAGCTGCGGCGCCGCGACCGTCGCCTCCGTGGCCGCGAAGGCGCGCGCTCGGGTCGGCTCGGTCCCGATCACTGCTGCCGGCCAAACTCGGTGAGAGGTGAGCGCCGGCCCCGAATGGCAGGCCGCGCATCCGGCGCGCTCAAACACGGCGCGACCCTCCAGGGCCGATTGAGACACGGCCGCGTCCGGCGGCCGTAAGCTGTTCTGGAAGGCCGACATGCCGTTCATCGAATAGCCGACCGGCTCGCCCGCCCGGGCCGCGATCAGTCCGTTCGACGTCATGTAGTTCGCCCGCGGATAGGTCGGCAGCACCGCGTAGCTGTTCACGCCGGGGGTGCCGGGCGTCGGGTCGGCCTCCGCCAGGACCTCGGACGGCTTCCGGCCGCTCGACGGATCGAAGCGGAAGTCGGCGGACGGCGCGCGCTGCAGGATCGTCCCGAGATACACTTCCGGATCGAGCCCGAACAGGGTCGCGGCCGCCGCCCACTGGGCGGTTGTGTCCGAGTTCAGCCCGTGCACGTTGTTGTTCAGCGCCGACAAGCCGCGGAACGGCCCGATCGCGGCGTGCCCGCTCCAGCCGTAGGGGTGGCCCTCCGCGGTGAAGCTGGACGGGATCGAGGTCGGATTGTTGACGAGGTCCGGCGTCGAATCGAAGCTTCCCGGCGGCCAGGCGCCGAGCATCGCCCGGACGTCGCGCTCGAGCATATCAGGGTCGGGAAGGAGATCGGTGCGGCCCGTCGAGGTCCGGACGAAGTTGTCGGCCTTCGTCCGGTAGGGATCGAGAATCCGGATGCCGGTATGGGAGAGATAGGCCGTTGGGTTGCCCGAGAGGGCCATCAGGAGCCCGACATTGAGGTCGGTATTCGGTGCGCCCTCGACGACCTTGCCGGAAGCCGGGTCGAAGGCCACGTGGCAGAGCGCGCAACTGATCCCGATCCGGACCTGACCCTTGTCGTAGAACACCCGCACCCCGAGCGGAACGACCTCGCCCTTAGGCACGTCGAGACCGGTCGGAACGAGCTCTCCCGCCCGGAAGGTGCGATCCCCGACCGTCACGTCGCGCGCGAGCCGGATGCGAAGGTTGGAGGTACCGCGCCCGCCAAGCTCGATCAGCGCAAGCGAGACTCGGGCGAGGGTCAACCCGCCGTCGAGAAGACCCATGATGTCGGTGAGGAACACCTCGTTGCCGTAGGTCTCGCGGTAGAAGGCCTCTCGGCCCGTCGCGACGAGTGCGTCGTCGATGCGGATCGCGCCTGAGGCGGGCGAGAGACGCCGACGCCCGTCCGGTGTCTGCATGAGCGCGTCGGCTTCAGCCGCCGTGACGCCGTGGCCCATGATGTCGTAGGCCGCCGCGAGCGGGAGCCGCGCCCTGTTCAGGATCTCGCCTTCCGGCGGCATGGGGGCGTGATCGAAGCGGAGCGTTGCGGCCGCGATCCCGACGGCGATCAGGACAATGGCGAGCAAGCCGAGGGCGCCGAATGCGAGACGCTTCATCCGATGCGGCTCGAACCGCAGGTGCTGACGACCGATGCCATAAGCCCACTCTCGTCCGCCGATACGGCGCTCGCGCGCTCCGTTCGCGCATTCGGGCCCTGCCTTGGTTAACCAAAGCTTAAGAGATCGCTCGACAGAACAACGCTTTGCTGGCTGACGGGGCCGGTCAGCCGACACCCACCTCGGCCGCCGTCGGTTCGCCGGTGCCGGTTTTCTTTGCCCGGGCGGCTGGTTGACCCCGGTGCCGCCGCCTCCCAAGAAGCCGTGACACGCAAGCCGTGACACGCCTGGAACGCGCCGCGGTCAGGCTTCCCCTACCTCGGAGCGCCTGCCGCATGACCACCTGGCCCGTTCACGGCCGCATCAGCGGTCCGATCGTCATGATCGGCTTCGGCTCGATCGGGCGCGGCACGCTGCCGCTCATCGAACGTCATTTCGAGGTCGACCGGAGCCGCTTCGTGGTCATCGATCCCGAGGACACCGACCGTGGACTGCTCGACGAGCGCGGAATCCGCTTCATCCACCGGGCGATCACCCGCGAGAACTACCGCGAGCTCCTCACGCCGCTGCTGACGGAGGGGGGCGGCCAGGGCTTCTGCGTCAACCTCTCGGTCGACACCTCCTCACTCGCCATCATGGAGCTCTGCCGCGAGATCGGCGCGCTCTACATCGACACCGTCATCGAGCCATGGCTCGGCTTCTACTTCGATAAGTCGGCCGGCCCGGAGCAGCGCTCGAACTACGCATTGCGCGAGACGCTGCTGGCGGCGCGGCGCGCGAACCCGGGCGGGACCACGGCCGTGAATTGCGGCGGCGCGAATCCCGGCATGGTGTCCTGGTTCGTGAAGCAGGCGCTCGTCGATCTCGCGGCCGAGCTGAAGGTCGAGGCCGGCGAGCCGGCGAGCCGCGAGGATTGGGCGCGGCTCATGCAGCGAGCGGGCGTCAAGGGCATCCACATCGCGGAGCGCGACACGCAGCGCGCCCGGTCCCCGAAACCCTGTCAGGTCTTCGTGAATACGTGGTCGGTCGAGGGGTTCGTCAGCGAAGGCATGCAGCCGGCCGAGCTCGGCTGGGGCACCTTCGAGCCTTGGATGCCGGAGAACGGGCGGCGGCACGAGGAGGGGTGCGGAGCGGCCATCTATCTCCTTCAGGCCGGCGCCAACACGCGTGTGCGCTCCTGGACGCCGACCGCGCGGGCGCAATACGGGTTCCTGGTCACCCACAACGAGTCGATCTCGATCGCTGATTACTACACCGTGCGGGACGGGTCGGGCACGGTCGCGTTCCGGCCGACCTGCCACTACGCCTACCACCCCTGCGACGACGCGGTGCTCTCGCTGCACGAGATGTTCGGCCAGGCGGGAAAGCGCCAGCCGGACTGGCACATCCTGGACGAGGACGAGATCGTGGACGGCATCGACGAGCTCGGCGTCCTGCTCTACGGCCACGGCCGCAACGCCTATTGGTACGGCTCGCAGCTCTCGATCGAGGAGACGCGGCGGATCGCGCCCTACCAGAACGCGACCGGGCTCCAGGTCAGCTCCGCGGTCCTGGCCGGCATGGTCTGGGCGCTGGAGAACCCCGAGGCCGGGATCGTCGAGGCCGATGAGATGGACCACCGCCGCTGCCTCGAGATCCAGATGCCGTATCTCGGGCCCGTGATCGGCGAGTACACCGACTGGACGCCGCTCGCCGGCCGGCCGGGCCTGTTTCCGGAGGATCTCGACCGGGCCGAGCCGTGGGCGTTCCGGAACGTGCTGGTTCGTTAGGGCTGGCGACCGCCCGATCACGTGATCCGTTTCGCGCAGGAGGGTGCCTTGGGATGAGCGCCGCGTGACCAAGACCAGGCGGATGACCGTCTCCGGATTCATCGACATGATCCGGCCCTATCCCGACGAGTAGCGCTGGGAGCTTCTCGACGGCGAGGCCGTGCTGATGGCGCCGCAGAGCGAACGCCATCAGATCATCGTCATGAATCCTCTGCGTCACTGCGACTGCCTGCGCGAGCACGCGAGCACGCGAGCACGCGGGTGCCGGGCGCTTCCGGGCTTCGGCATGCTCAACGATGAGGTGGACGATTACGCGCCGATCCCGGACGTCGTCGTCCGGTGCGGGCCAATGATCGAGGGCGGCTATGCTCGGGATCCCGTACTGCTGGCCGAGATTCTCTCGCCATCCACCATGAACAACGCGGCCGAAAGCGCGACTTCCATCGCTCGATCCCGACGCTCCGGACCATCCAGGTCGTCTACCCAGGACGAAGTCAGGGTCGAGGCCTGGCAGCGGGAGGGCGGCGGTTGGCGGCGCTCGGTCCTCAAGAGCCATCCGGAGGCCCTCGCGCTTCCCGAGCTCGGCGGCGATCTCGCGCTGTCCGACCTCTACGAGGACCTCCCGCTCTCGGCCTGAGACACCTCGGGCGTTCCCGCGCTCACCCGCACGTCGACCTGGATGCCGAGATAGTCCTCCGCCCGGCCCGTCCAGGTGCCGAGCAGCGGCACCGCCTGCTTCGGGTCGCGCACGACCGCGACCCGGATCAGGTCGCGGTTGCCGACGATGCCGTTGGTCGGGTCGAACGAGATCCAGCCAGCGCCCGGGAGGTAGCATTGCATCCAGGCATGGGTCGCGCCGCCCCCGACATGGCCCGAGCCGCCCGCGTTCGGCGAGTAGATGTAGCCGGACACGAAGCGGGCCGCGAGGCCGAGCGCCCGCACCGCCTCCATCATCAGGAGCGCGAAATCCCGGCAGGTGCCGGACCCCTTCCGCAGGGTCTCGACCGGCAGCTGCGTGCCCTCCTCGTCCCGCGCCTCGTACCGGAACGTCGTCTTGATCGCCCGGGTCATCCAGACGAGCAGGTCCTCGGTCACCGTCGGGGCGTCGATCCGCACGAAACCCTTGGCCCAGCGGTCGACGTCGCGGTTCGGGTCGGGATGGTGACGCTCGATCGAGCGGGCGAGATCAGGGGCATCCTCCATCGCGTAGGCGAAGGGATAGGTGCGGGCGTAATCCTCCGTCGAGAACTCGGGCAGCGCGGTCACGTAGTGGACGAGGTCGAGCTCGCTCACGAATTCGAGCCGGTCGGATCGGACGCCGTCCGGGAAAGTCGCGATCGCGATGGAATTGCCGAACACGTCGTAGACCCACCGGATGTGGGCCGGCTCCGGCCGGATCGAGAGCTGGGTCGACACGAGGCGAAGGTCGTGGCTGTCGCGGGGCCGGAACATCATCCGGTGCGGCCCGAACGCGACCGGCTGGGCGTAACTGTAGACCGTCGAATGACGGACCTTGAGGAGCGGCACGGGCCGTCCGCTCGCGCTCAGGCCGAGCGGAGGACATCGGCGCGCCGGCGCCGGGGCACGAGACGGCGAAGCATGCGGGACAGGAGGAGGAACAGGCCCCAGCCGGCCACGAAACCGGCCCCGCCCGTCACGACTCCCTCGGTCGTGGCCGGCCAGGCCGGCTCGTAATCCAGGTAGGCGGCGCGGGCGAGACCCGGATCGGCGTCGCGGATGAACGTCAGGATGCGGGCGAAGGGGCCGGACTCCGCGAAGTCTAGGCGCTGCTGCTCCAGCCGCCCCAGGCGGTCCACGACCTTCTCGTTGTCCTCGCCCTGCCGCCGCACCGCCGGGTCGGCATCGCCGGTCAAACGCCGGATCAGCTGCTCGCGCGACATCCCGGAAGCGTGCGCGTTCTCGTCCATGCGGGTGACGACGCGCCGAAGCTCGTCCACCGCGCCGCCGAGGCGCTGCCGGTATTGCTGGGCGAATTCCGGCACCTGCGAGGCCGCGAGCCCGCTGAAGATCCCGATCGCCATCGCGAGCACGCGCCCGATCATCCCACCACCTCGAGACCCGCCTCGACAAGAGCCGATCGCAGCTCTTGTTCCGTGACGGCGGCGGCCGGCTGGGCGACCTTGGCGGCGCGGCTCCGCTTCCCCGAAGCCATAACCAGCAGGACCGTCTCCGTGCCCGGGCAGGCAGGATCGAGGCAGACGATCTCGCTCACGGTGAGCTCGAAACCGTCCGGGAGGGCCAGCATCGCACGGGCGAGCGCCTTCACCCTCTCGGTGTCGGCGCGGTCCGGCGCCTCGCGCCGCTGCATCCTCGCGAACAGGCCCCGCAGCACGGCCCGTCAGCCGGGCAGCGTCAGGATGCCGGCCGCTCCGTCCCGGCACCCGAAGGCGAGACGGCCGCCGCGCCTGTCCCAGGCGAGCGCCGTCACGCCGCTCTCGGGGACCGGGCGCCGCACCAGAAGCTCGGCCCCATCGTCGAAGCGGACGAGGAGCACGCATCCATCCTCGTACCCGACGGCGAGCACGTTCACGTTTGGGTGGAAGGATACGCGCGTGACCTTGGCGTGCCGGACCCCGCATTCCCGCGGCGCCTTCCCGGTCGGGCCCTCCTTCGAGTCGAACGGCCACACGATGGCGGCGTCCGCGCCCGATGTCGCGAGCCACGCCCCGCCGAAGGACCAGCTCGTCGAGCGCGGCTTCGCCGAATAGCCGGACATGCGCATATGGCCCTTGTCCGGCGCGAGCCGCCAGCCGTGCAGAGAGTTCTCCTGCATGACCGTGACGACGAAGCGATTGTCGGGGGACCACACGACGTCGAGATGCGAGCCCTTCCAGTCGAGCGCCTCCGGCTTGGCGTCGAGGTTCGGGAACCAAAGGGTCGCGCCGTTGTAATGCGCGATCGCGAGCCGGTAACCCTTGGGCGCGAAGGCGAGGCCGCGCGGGGTGGAGGGCGCTTCGAACAGCTTCGTCCGGCCCTTGTCGTCCCGTGCCGTGACGGTCCGGCCGGCCGCGTACGCGTAGGCGCCGGACGGGTGCAGCGCGAGCGCGTCGACCCAGGATCCGCCGGTTTCGGCGAGCGTCGCATGCGCGCCGTCCGGCCCGGTTGCGACCACGCGGCCGTCGTCGCCGCCGGTGAGGAGGCGCTTGCCGTCCGAGACGGCGACCAGGACGGCCCCGTCCGGATGCGCGTCCACGCGATGGGTCGCGCCGTCCTTCGCGAGCAGCACCGCGCCGTCCCCGAGGGTGAGCGCCGCCGTGTCGCCGAGCCAGCCGATGCCGGTGACCTCGGCGGCGGCCTCGACGGCCATAACGGCATCAGTGAGGGAGGCGAGGGTGGCGCTCACGGCGCCATGCCCCGATTCCACAACCGCGTCACGCTGAGGAGCAGGCGAAGCCTGCGTCTCGAAGCACGCTCAACGGCGGTGCGTCCTTCGAGACGGCGCTTCGCGCCTCCTCAGGATGATGCTGGTGGTGGAGGGCGCCGCCTGAGGCGGGCAGTCCCTTTATGCCGCGCACGCCAAAAAGCCCTTCTCGTAGCTCTCGCGGTCGAGGTCGCGGCCGATGAAGACCACGCGGCTCTCGCGCGCCTCCTCGGGCTTCCATTCGCGCTGCAGGTCGCCGTCGAGGATCATGTGCACGCCCTGGAACACGAAGCGTTTCGGCTCCTTCGGGAAGGCCACGATGCCCTTGCAGCGCAGGATGTTGACGCCCTCGCGCTGGGTCAGGTCCGAGATCCACGGCATGAACTTGTCCGGGTCGACCTCGCCGGCCCGGAACGAGAAGGACATCATCTCGTCGTCGTGATGGTGGTGGTGCCCGGTCTCGAGGAAGTCCGGCTCGACCTCCATGATGCGGTCGAGGTCGAAGGCGTTGCGGTCCAGCACCTCGGCGATCGGGACCGCGCAGTTCTGCGTCCGGTGGATGCGGGCGCCCGGGTTGATCGACCGGATGCGGGCCTCGACGGCGTCGAGCTCGGCCGGGGTGACGAGGTCGACCTTGTTCAGCAGCACCACGTCCGCAAAGGCGATCTGGTTCTTGGCCTCCGGGGCATCCTTCAGCCGATCGAGGAGCCACTTCGCGTCCGCGACCGTCACCACCGCGTCGAGCTTGGCTCGCTCCGCCACGTCCTGGTCGACGAAGAAGGTCTGGGCGACCGGCGCCGGGTCGGCGAGCCCGGTCGTCTCGACGATGATCGCGTCGAACTTGCCCTTGCGCTTCATCAGCCCCTCGATGATGCGGATGAGGTCGCCCCGCACGGTGCAGCAGATGCAGCCGTTGTTCATCTCGAACACCTCCTCGTCGGCCCCGACGACGAGGTCGTTGTCGATGCCGATCTCGCCGAACTCGTTGACGATGACGGCGTAGCGCTTGCCGTGCTGCTCGGTCAGGATGCGGTTGAGGAGCGTGGTCTTGCCGGCCCCGAGATAGCCGGTCAGCACGGTGACGGGGATCTTGTCGGTCATCGGGGTCTCACCTCGGGCGGTCCCACCAGGGCGAAACAAGGTGGCTCGCAACCCCTATATCGCGATCCGACCGGGACTTGAGAACCCCGAAGCAGGTCGAACCGGCGCGATGCGAATTCGTTGTCGCGCAAACCAGGAGACCCGCGTGATGATGCTTCGCCTCCCGATCCTCGCTGTCATGGCCGCGCTCTCGGGCGTCTCGGCCGCCGTCGCTCAGCAGCCGGCCTCGGCCCCGAACGTGCCGCCCATCGCGCCTTCGACGGGCGACGGCTCCATGATGATGACCGTGTTCATGCGGCACGATCAGTCGAAGAACCTCAAGGACATCAATGAGATCATCCATAAGCAAGGCTATTTCGACCAATGGCCGCCGGCCGGGGTCGAGGTGGTGTCCTGGTACGTGGTGATGGGGATCGGCCAGATCATGACGCTGAAGTTTCCGCCCGAGAAGCTGCGGGAGGTCAATGTCGTGCTCGAGAACACGATCTGGGGTCCGTACCGTACCGACTTCTACCCGACCTACGAGTTCAAGTCGGTCTACGAGGCCCAGAAGAGGATGATGCAAGCGCGGCCGAAGCCGCAATGACGGCCGCCCCCGCCGGGCCGGCCACTACCCCGGCTGGTCGGCCGACCCTTCGAGGCCTTCCGGCCCGCTGACGGTGACGTCGAGGTCCGTCACGAGGCCGGTCGCCAGGGAATAGACCCAGCCGTGCACGCAGAGCGGCTGGCCGCGAGCCCAGGCATCCTGCACGAACACGTCTGACGCAACGTTCCGGGCCTGCCGCCGAACGTTCAGCTCACACAACCGATCGAGGCGCGCACGCTCGTCCGGAATGGCGTCGAGCTCGCACCGATGGGCGCGCGCCACCTCGCGGATCGGGTGCAGCCAGTGGTCGACGAGCCCGCGCCGGCGCCCATCGACCGCCGCCGCGATCCCGCCGCAGCCGTAATGGCCGACGACCAGGATGTGCTTCACCCGGATGACGTCGACGGCAAATTGCAGCACCGAGAGGTAGTTCGCGTCCTGCGGCGGCGCGAGATTAGCGACGTTGCGGTGGACGAACATCTCGCCGGGGTCGAGATCGACGATCTCGTTGGCGGGCACCCGGCTATCGGAGCAGCCGATCCAGAGGTATTCCGGCGCCTGCTGGCCGAGAAGCCGCTTGAAGAAGCCCGGGTCGGCCGCGACCTTTCGGGCCGCCCAGCCGCGGTTGTTGGCCTTGAGGTGATCGAGCATGGACGCCGGCCTAGAGCGTGCGCCGGGTCCCGGCAAGCCGTCGAGGCGAAGCGAAGGCTCCTTGCTCCGCATGGGCGGCGGCGCAAGACTTGCGGCTCCACTCGAACCGTATCAGGAGACCGCCATGACGTTGCCTCCCTCCGCCGCGACGGCCTGGCCGCACCGGATCGCCCGGGCAGTGACGGCGGTCGCCGCGACGACTCTGGCCGTGATCGCGCTTCTCGCCGCCGCCCCGGCGGCCGCCCAGGAGGAGGCCGGCTGGCCGAGCCGCCCGATCCGCGTCGTCGTGCCGTTCGCGCCGGGCGGCGTCACGGACACGATCGGGCGGCTTAGCGCGGAATGGCTGCGGGGCCGCCTGGGCCAGCCGGCCATCGTGGAAAACCGCACCGGGGCGAACGGCATCGTGGCGGCCGAGGGCGTCGCCCGGAGCGCGCCTGACGGCTACACGCTCCTGACCGCGAGCGCGTCCCAGATGGTGATGCTGCCCGCGTTGAAGAAGCTCAGCTTCGACCCCGTGGCCGATTTCGAGCCGATCAGCATCGTGGCCTCGAACCCCATGGTGCTCGCCGTCTCGGCGAAGCTCGGGATCGCGACCCTGGCCGAGTTCATCGAGCTTGTGCGCCGGCAGCCCGGCAAGCTCGACTACTCGACCGCCGGGATCGGCTCCTCGAACCACCTCGCAATGGCCCTCCTTCTCGCCAAGGCCGATGCCAGGATGCAGGCGGTGCCCTATCGGGGCGGGGCGCCCGCCATGCAGGCGCTGCTCGCCGGCGACGTCGCGGCCTATTTCGCCAACCCGATCGATGTCATCCCGCATGCCGGGAGCAACCTCGTCCGCATCCTCGCTGTCGCCGGAACCGAGCGGCTGCCGAACCTCCCGGGCGTGCCGACGGTCGCCGAGGGCGGCTTCCCGGGCTTCCGGGCTGAGACCTGGAACGGCCTCATGGCCCCGGCCGGCACGCCCCGCCCGATTCTCTGGCGGCTGGCCAAGGCCATGGAACAGGCCTGCGCCGACACGGAGTTCCGCGCCATCCTGGAGCGCGCCGGCACGACCCCGCTCTGCAGCACGCCGGAGGCGTTCCGGCAGGCGATCGCGGCCGACGCGCCGCTCTGGCGGGAGGCGGTCAGGATCTCCGGCGCGCAGCTGGAGTGAGGGGAGCGGCGGCGCGAGTGCAGCGGGCCTGCCTCTCCCTCTCGGGAGAGGCAGGAGCTCGTCCATGACCGAGCGCGTGCTGATCGCGGGAGCGGGACCGGTAGGGCTCGTGGCGGCGCTGCACCTCGTGCGGGCAGGCGTCCCCGTGACCGTGCTGGAGGCGGGCGAGGCCCTTGCCACGGAGTCCCGCGCCTCGACCTTCCATCCGCCGACCCTCGACATGATGGACGACCTCGGCGTGGCGGGCGCGATGCTCGCCGAGGGCCTCCGGGCCCCGACGCTGCAATATCGGTCGAAGCGCGACGGCGTCCTCGCCCGATTCGATTACGGGGCGATCGCGGGCGAGACCCGGCACCCTTTCCGGCTCCAGCTCGAGCAGTCGCGGCTCACGCGACTGCTCCTGGAGGCGTGCCGCCATGAGCCAGGCTTCGCTGTGGCCTTCGGCTCCCCTGTGACGGCCGTGGAGCAGGACGTCGACGGCGTCCTGGCGACGGCCGGGACGGAGGCGTATCGCGGCCGCTACCTGGTCGGCGCGGACGGGGCGAGCAGCGCCGTGCGGCGCGCGGTCGGCGTCCCGTTCGAGGGCTTCACCTGGCCGGAGCGCTTCCTCGTCCTCAGCACGCCTTTCGACTTCGACACGGCGCTCCCCGACCTCTCCTCGGTGACCTATGTGGCCGATCCGGAGCACTGGCACTTCCTTCTCCGGATCCCGGGGCTGTGGCGGGTCATGTTCCCGGTGGCCGCGGCCGTGAGCGACGAGGCCGCCCTCGACCCGCCGTTTGGCCAGAGCCTGCTCGCCAAGGTCGTCCCAGGGCTTGGCGGCTACGAGATCGCTCACCGGACGCTCTACCGGGTGCACCAGCGGGTCGCGGAGCGCTTCCGGGCCGGGCGCGTGTTCCTGGCCGGCGACGCCGCTCACGTGAACAACCCGCTCGGCGGCATGGGCATGAACGGCGGCATCCACGACGCCGTGAACCTCGCCGCGCGGCTGGCCCATGTCTGGCGGGACTCCGGTGCCGAGTCCGAGCTCGACGGCTACGAGCGGCAGCGCCGCGCGATCACGCTCGACGCGGTTCAGGTGCAATCGATCCAGAACAAGCGCGATCTGGAGGCGAGGGACGACGTGGCGCGCGACGAGTTCCGCGACCGCCTCCGCGGCATCGCGGCGGACCCGGAGCGCACGCGCGAGTTCCTGCTCCGGGTGTCGATGATCTCAGGGCTCAGGCGGGCGGCGGTGTTGTGAGCAGAGGCCTATCCCTCTCGGGAGAGGCCGGGTCCCCACGATCGGCGCGTCATCCGTCCCCCATCATGAAGTCGAAATCGCAGCCCTGGTCGGCCTGGGTGATGGTGTCGTGGAAGAGGCGGGCGTAGCCGCGCTTGGCCCAGTCCGGGCGGGAGGTCTCGGGCATCGCGGCGCGGCGGCGGGCGAGTTCCGCGTCGTCGACCAGGAGGTCGATCGTGCGGGCCGGCACGTCCAGCCGGATGGAATCGCCGGTTCGGACGAGGCCGAGCGGGCCCCCGACCGCGCTCTCGGGCGCGATATGGAGCACGATGGTGCCGAAGGCCGTGCCGCTCATTCGGGCGTCCGAGATGCGCACCATATCCTTCACGCCGGCCCGTCCGAGCTTCTTCGGGATCGGCAGATAGCCCGCCTCGGGCATGCCCGGGGCGCCGACCGGTCCGGCGTTGCGCAGCACCAGGACGTCGTCCGGCCCGACCTCGAGGTCGGGGTCGTCGACCCGCGCGATCATGTCCTCGACCGATTCGAACACGACCGCCCGGCCAGTATGCTGGAGAAGCCGCGCCGTCGCGGCCGAATGCTTGATCACGGCGCCGCGCGGCGCGAGGTTGCCCGAGAGGATCGCCATCGCGCCCTCCGGCTTGATGGGCGCGCCGCGCGGCCGGATTGCGTCCTGCCCCGGCACGTCCTCCGCGGCCGCCACAATCTCCCGCAGCGTGCCGCCCGCGACGGTCGGCGCGTCGAGATCGAGCAGGTCGCCGAGTTCGCGCATCAGCTTCGGGACGCCGCCCGCGTGATGAAAATGCTCCATATAGTGCTGGCCGGACGGTTTCAGGTCGATCAGCACCGGCACCTCGCGGCCGAGCTGGTCGAAGGCCTCCATGTCGATCCTGTGCTCGGTCCGGTTCGCGATGGCGGTGAGGTGGATGAGGCCGTTGGTCGAGCCGCCGATCGCCTGCAAGATCACCTGCGCGTTCCGGAACGCGGCGTGCGTCAAGATGGCGGACGGGCGCGGGCCACCCTCGCGCGCCATCGTGGCCGCTCGCCGGCCGCTCGCCTCGGCGATGCGGATGCGCTCGGCATGGGGCGCCGGGATGGTGGCGGCCGTCGGCAAGGACAGGCCGAGCGCCTCCGTGACGCAGGCCATGGTGGAGGCCGTGCCCATCACCATGCAGGTGCCAACGGAGGGCGCGAGCCGGCCGCTGATCACGCCGATCTCCTCCTCGTCGATCTCGCCGGCCCGGTGCGCGGCCCAGAGCCTCCGGCAATCCGTGCAGGCGCCCAGGACTTCGCCCTTGTGGTGACCGACCACCATCGGGCCGACCGGGAGGACGATCGTGGGCAGGTCGACGGAAGCCGCCGCCATGATCTGAGCCGGCAGGGTCTTGTCGCAGCCGCCGATGATCACGACCGCATCCATCGGCTGGGCCCGAATCATCTCCTCCGTGTCCATCGCCATCAGGTTGCGGAGGTACATCGAGGTCGGGTGCGAGAAGCTCTCATGGATCGAGATGGTCGGGAACGCCATCGGCATGGCGCCGGCCAGCATGACGCCGCGCTTCACGGCGTCCACCAGCGCCGGCACGTTGCCGTGGCACGGGTTGTAGTCGGAATAGGTGTCGGTGATGCCGACAATCGGCCGATCGAGGGCGTCGTCGGAATAGCCCATGGCCTTGATGAAGGCCTTCCGCAGAAACAGCGAGAAGCCTTCGTCGCCGTAGCTGGCGAGGCCCTTGCGCAGGCCACTCTCCGCCATCGTCTCCTCCCGCCTGCCCGTCAGCGCTGTTTCCGGCTAGGACAGTTGGGACAAGGCGACTATCCCGGTCCCCAGGCCCGGGCAAGGGACCGCTCGAGGGAGGACGAGGCATGATGACCGACGCGATCTATGGCGGCGTGAACGCCGCGGTCCTGACCCCGATGCGGGCCGATCTCTCGATCGACCTCGACCGGATGGCCGGCCACTCGCGCTGGCTCCTCGCCAACGGCTGCAACGGCCTCGGCATCCTCGGCACGACGGGCGAGGCGAACTCGATCGGCATCTCGGAGCGCATCGCCGTGATGGAGGGGCTCGTCGAGCGCGGCATCGCGGCCGCGACACTGATGCCCGGTGCCGGCACCACGGCGATCACGGATACGGTGCTGCTGACCGAGAGGGCGATCGCGCTCGGCTGCCCCGGCGTGCTGGTCCTTCCGCCCTTCTTCTACAAGAACCCGAGCGAGGACGGGCTCATGGCCTATTTCAGCGAGGTGATCGAGCGGACGGGCGGACGGGCGAAGCTCTACCTCTACCATTTCCCGGCCCAGTCGGCCGTGCCGATCACCGTGCCGCTCATCGCCCGCCTGATGAAGGCCTATCCGGGCGTGGTGAAGGGCGTGAAGGACTCGTCCGGCGATTTCGCCAACACCAAGAGCTATGTCGACGCCTTCGCGAAGGACGGTTTCGAGGTTTATTGCGGCGACGACGGGCATCTTCATCAGTTGCTGAAGGTGGGCGGCGCGGGCTGCATTACGGCCGCGTCGAATGTGGGCTGTGGGATTTCGGCGGAGGTCTATGGTCATTGGGACCAGGAACTCGGCGCAGCCGCCCAGGAGACGCTAAGCCAGATCCGCAAGGCGGTGACCTCGGCGGCGCTGATCCCCGGGCTGAAGGCGCTCGTCGGCCGCAACACCGGTGACGGGGCCTGGCTCCATATGCGCCCGCCCCACATGAGGCTCTCGATCGAGGCGGAGCGCGCCCTATTCGCCGCGTTCGACGCCTGCGGGGTGACGCTGGCGAAGGCGGCGTAGGCGGAGCCTGCGCCAACGCGCAGCCGGACACCGCCCGTGTATGCACGCAGACGCTCTGTGCGGGTCGCATCCCAGGGGCGTGCCGCGCCGAGCCCTGTCCTGATCCGGCCGGCTACCCGCCCGTCACCCCCTGCGTGTTCACGTAGAGCGAGTACACCGACTGGCTCGCGGCCATGAACAGGCGGTTCCGCATCGGGCCGCCGAAACAGACATTGGCGCAGCGCTCGGGCAGCCGGATGCGGCCGATGAGGCGGCCTTCGGGGTTGAACACCATCACACCATCGAGCTCGGGCGATCCCATGCCCCATCCGCACCAGAGGTTGCCGTCGACATCGACCCGGAACCCGTCCGGGGTGCCGGGTCCGGCATCGATGAAGGTCCGCTTGCCGGCGAGGCGCGCACCGTCCGCGACGTCGTAGGCGAGGATCAGCCGCGTCGGGGTCGCGCGCGATTCAACGACGTAGAGGATGCTCTCGTCGGGCGAGAAGGCAAGCCCGTTCGGCCCCTGCACATCGTCCGCCACCACGGCGAGCTCGCCCGTCGCGGCATCGATCCGGTACACGGCCTGCGGCGCCTCCGGCGCGGCGATCCGGCCCTCGTAATTGCCCAGGATGCCGAAGGGCGGATCGGTGAACCAGATCGAGCCGTCGCGCGTCACGACGACGTCGTTCGGCGAGTTCAGCCGCCTGCCCTGGAAGCTGTCGGCCAGGACCGTGGCCGTGCCGTCATATTCGGTGCGGGTGATGCGCCGGCCATGCTCGCAGGTCACGAGTCGCCCCTGCCGGTCGCGGGTGTTGCCGTTGGCGAAGTTCGAGGGCTTGCGGAACACGGAGACGGCCCCGGTCTCCTCGTCCCAGCGCATCATGCGATCGTTCGGGATGTCGCTCCACAGGAGCTGGCGGGTGTCGCCGAGCCAGACCGGCCCCTCGCACCACCGGAACCCCGTCGCGAGCCGCTCGACCGCGGCGGAGAACAGGCGGTACTTCGCGAAGCTCTCGTCCAGGATCTCGATGGCCGGGTCGGGATAGAGAGACGCGGGCTGCCACATGGAGTGTCCGAAGATTGAGCGGGTGTGCGTGCTTCGAGACGCGCCGCTCCGCAGCGCTCGTCAGCGTGACGCCCTAGGTGGATTCCAAAACATCGTCATCCTGAGGAGCCGCGAAGCGGCGTCTCGAAGGATCAAGCGTTGCCGCGATCCTCGCGGAACAGGTCGAGCTTCTCCTGGATCGGCCGATCCGAATAGCTGAACAGCACGGCCTCGTCGTCCGCCTCGTGCGTCACCCATTTCCAGCTCGGCGCGACGAACACGTCGCGCGGCCCCCATTCGAACGTCTCCTCGCCGATGCGCGTGCGCCCGCGCCCCTCGACCGGCACGAACACGGTCGCGTCCGTCGCCCGGTAGCGCGAGGTGTGAAAGCCCTTGGGCAGGAGCTGGATGAAGGTGCCCATCGTGGGCATGGCATGGTCGCCGGTGACCGGGTTCGTGTAGCGCATCTTCAAGCCGTGGCAGGCGTCGAGCTCGCCGCTCAGCTTCATGCGCTCCAGCGCCTCCCGGCTATGGGCATAGGGGTAGTTGAAGATAGGCGACGTCTTCGAGCTTCGCTTCAGGTCGACCGGCAGGAGGTTGTGGCCATAGCGGGCGAAACTGTCGCCAGCCGGCCTCGTGATCGGCTGCTCGTCCTCGCCGAGCCCTTCCGCGAAGGAGGCGTCGAGGAACTGCACTACCGGGATGTCGAGCCCGTCGAGCCAGAACATCGGGTCGGGCGAGGCGTTGCCGTGGTCGTGCCATTGCAGGGCGGGCGTGATGACGAAGTCGCCCGGCTCCATCATGGTCTTCTCGCCCCCAACCGCCGTGTGGGCGCCCTGGCCCTCGAGGACGAAGCGGATCGCCGATTGGGTGTGCCGGTGCGCGGGCGCGACCTCGCCCGGAAGGACGAGCTGCACGCCGGCATAGAGCGAGGTCGTGACCTTGGACTGGCCGCGCAGGCCCGGATTCTCGAGCACGAGCACGCGGCGCTCGGCCTCTTTGGCGGTGATTAGCGAGCCGGCCTCCATCATCCGCTCGCGGATGGCGTCGAAGCGCCAGAGAAAAGGCTGGCAGGCGCTCTTCGGCTCCGGCGTGATCAGCGCCGCCACGTTGTTCCAGAGCGCCGACATGCTCTCGCCGTCGATCTTGGCGTAGAAGGCGGTCCGTTCGGGCGTCTCGCGTACGGCGTGGTCCATCGCGTCCTCCGGCTCAAGCCGCGGCTTCGGTCATCATTCTAGTCGTATCAGCGCCTGCCGGTCGATCTTGCCCGTCCCGGTCTTCGGCAGTTCGTCCACATACGCGACCTGGCGGGGGTACTTGTGCGGCACGAGCGTGCGCTTCACGTGCTCCTGCAGACGAGCGGTCGCGGCCTCCGGCTCGAAGCCGGCCTCGTTCATGACTACGAAGGCCTTCAGTGTCGTGCGCCGGTCCGGAAGCTCGATCGCGAGGCCGCGCATTCGCGCACCTCGGGATGGTCGGCGAGGCAGAGCTCGACTTCTAGCGGATAGACCCATTGGCCCGAGACCTTGACGAGGTCGTCGGCCCGGCCGCGAAAGACGTGGAAGCCGTCCCGGTCGCGCGTGAAGCGGTCGCCCGTATAGATCCAGCCGCCCTCCCGCATCGTCTCGGCCGTCTTGTCCGGCCGGCTCCAATAGAGCGGCGCGTTCGAATCGCCCCGGACCCAGAGGATGCCCTCCTGGTCATTGGCGACCGGGCGGCCCTCCTGGTCCTTCAGCTCGATCTCGTAGCCCGGGACGCGGAGGCCCGCCGCCCCGAGCTTCTTCGCCTCCGGCCGGTTGGACAGGTAGATGTGCAGCACCTCGGTCGAGCCGAGCCCCTCGACGATCTCGAGCCCGGTCAGGGCCTTCCAGCCGTTGAAGACCTCGGCCGAAAGGATCTCGGCCGCCGACACCGCGAGCCGGAGCGAGGCGAAGCCCGTGCCGGCCGCCTCCGGCGCCTTCGTGAGCGCGGTGTAGAGGGTCGGCAAGCCGAAGAAGATGGTCGGTCGATAGCGGGCGATCGCGTCGAAGATGGCGGCGGGCTTCGGCTGGCCGGGCAGGAGCACGGCAGCGGCCCCGACCGAGAACGGGAACACGAGCGAATTGCCGAACCCATACGCGAAGAAGATCTTCGGGACCGACAGGCAGCGATCGTCCGGCCCGATGGCAAGGATGTGCCGGGCGTAGGACGCGGCCGTGTAGGCCATGTCGTGATGGAGGTGGACGATGCCCTTCGGCCGGCCGGTCGACCCGGACGAGTACATCCAGAACGCCATGCCGTCCCGGTGCGTGTCGGCGGGGTCGAGGGTCGCGGGCTGCTCCGCAAGCAGGGAGGCGGCGTCGCGCTGGATTGGAACTGCCGCGGCCGCCTCGGCAAAACTCCCTTCCTCCTCAGCATGAGGAGCCTGATTGACGACCACGATCGTCTCGAGCGCGGTGCCGGCACAGGCTGCAGCGTCGAACCTGGCCGCGAACCCCCCGTCCGCCACCGCGACCCGGGCGGAGGAGTCCGAGAGGTAGAACTGGATCAGGTCCGGCGGCGTCAGCGTGTTGATGAGGAGCGGCACGAAGCCGGCCCGCATCGCCCCGAACAGGGCCGCCGGGTAGGCCGGCGTGTCGTCCATGAACAGGAGGACGCGCTCGCCGGGCGCGAGCCCGAGCGAGCGGAGGGCGTGGCCCCATCGGGCGGCTTCCGCGCAAAGCTCGGCGTAGGTGACGCGCCCGCCGGGTCCGTCGAGCGCGAGCCGATTGCCGCCGCCCCGGTCGAGATTGTCGAACAGGATGGCGCTGCCATTGTAGCGCTCCGGGACCGAGAAGCCGATCTCGCGCGCACCCGCAGCGTCGCGCGGCACAGGGTCGTGAACGGCCAGGCTCAAGCGACCGCCTTCGCGCGCGCGTCGTAGCGGGCCATGAAGGCCGGCGCCATGACACGCAGGCGCTCGTCGTCGATCCGGCCGGAGCGCGTGATGTAGCGATGCGCGAAGTCGAGCGGCGGGAGCCGCATGTGGTCGCCGAAATGCTCGTACCAGGCGGCGCTCGTCTTCGAGGCCTGCACCAGTTTCTCGACCACCGGCCGCCGCCCGGCCTCGAAGGCAGCGAGCCCGGCCGGGAGGTCGCCCGGATGGGCCTCGAGCGCACCCGCCAGCGCGAGCGCGTCCTCTAGCGCGAGCCGGGTGCCGGACCCGATCGAGTAATGCGCCGTGTGCAGCGCGTCCCCGATCAAGACCATGTTGCGGTAGGACCAGCGCCGGCTCCAGAGCCAGGGGAAGTTGCGCCAAGCCGACTTGTTGGCGATCAGCGGGTGGCCGTCGAGCGCATCTGCGAAGACCTGCTCGCAGCGCAGGCGCGAGGCGTCCGGGTCGAGCCGGTCGAAGCCGGCCCGGAGCCAGGTCGGCCGGTCGCACTCGACGATGAAGGTGCCCATGCCCGGGGCGTAGCGGTAATGGTGGGCGTTGAAGACGCCATCGGGTGTCCGCACGAAGGTTTGCGTCAGCGTCTCGAAGCGCTTCGTGGTGCCAAACCAGGCGAACTTGTTGTTGAGGTAGTCGACGGAGGCGCCGAAATCGCCCTCATAAGTTCGGCGCACGAGCGAGCTCACGCCGTCGGCGGCGACGATCAGGTCGAAGCCGTCGAGCTCGTCGGTCGTCCGCACAAGCGTGCCGTAGCGCAGCTCCACCCCGGCGGCGCGGGCCCGCGCCTGGAGGAGGAGGAGGAGGTCGAGCCGGCCGATCGCCGAGAAGCCGACCCCGTCGATGACGACGGGCTCGCCGCGATGCACGAGCGTGATGTTCGACCAGGTCTCCATCCGGCCCGAGATGAGGTCGGCCGTCTCCGGATCGTCGGCCGAGAGGAAGTCCATGGCCCGGTCGGAGAAGACGACGCCGAAGCCGAAGGTGGCATCCGGCGCGTTCTGCTCCAGCAGCACGACATCGTCCTCGCGGCGCCGCGAGCGCCAGAGAGAGGCGAAGTAGAGACCGGCCGGCCCGCCGCCGAGCACCGCGACCCGCATCACGCGCCCATCTCGGGCCGCAGCATCGGCTCGATCGCGGCCCGGACGGCGCCCTCGAGCTGCGTCGGCCGGCGCGTCCCTCCGTCCATGGCGACCGTCACGGCTTCCGAGGTGGCGACGAGGCGTCCCGCATCGTCGAGGAGCGCCTGCCCGAAGGTGACGGAGCTGCGCCCAAGCGCCAAGATCCAGGTGCCGCAGTGGACCCGGCCGGGATAGTGCAGCTCGGCCTTGAACTCGATCGTGAGCTTGACGATCACGAAGAAGCCGCCGCGCTCGCGCACCGGCGCGAGGGCGTCGTGCAGGAGGTTCACGCGCCCGCTCTCGCAGAAGACCGCGAAGGCCGCGTTGTTGATGTGACCGTTGGCGTCCGTGTCGCCGAAGCGCAGGATGTCCTCGGTCCAGACGACGCGGCCGTCCTCCCGAAGCGCCGCGAGGTCGAGGTCAGGCCGACGGCTCAACGCCGCACCATTCCGCCACGAACAACGCCATCGCGGTCGTGATCCGCTTCAGCGAGGAGAGGCTGACGCACTCGTCGAAGCCGTGGATGTTGCGGCTGACCGGGCCGTAGCACAGGGCCGGGACGCGGTCGTAGAGGGCGTGCACGCGGGCGTCGAGGTAGCCGGCCGTCATGAAGCTCTCGAGCTCGGAGCCGGTCGCGGCCCGGTGCGCGTCGCCGAGGATGCGCTCGGCCTCCGAGCCCTCTTCCAGCACGTAGCCCTCGGCGAAGAAGCCGTCGAAGGTGACGCGGGGAGGGTTGTTGGCGAGGAACGGGTCGGCCCGCGAGAAAGCGGTCACGGCCGCCTCGACCTCGCGCGCCGCGTCGGCCGCCGAGATGCCGGGATAGAACGAGATCCGGCAGGAGAGCCGGCACCAGGCCGGGACCGAGGAGGCCCAGTCGCCCCCCTCGATGCGGCCGATATTCAGGTTGATCGGGTGCTCTTTGCCCTCGAAATGCGGCCGGCCGGCCTTGTCGGCGTTCCAGCGCGCCTCGAGCGCCCGAACCGCGCCGACGACCCGGTAGGCCGCGTCGATCGCGTTCGCACCGGCGCCCATCTCCCGGACATGGACCGGCATCCCGCGCACCTCGAGCTCGAACCAGAGGACGCCGGTATTGGCCCGGACGAGCTTCTCGTCTTCCGGCTCCGGGATCAGCACGGCGTCGGCCCGGTAGCCGCGGAGATGCGTCATTAAGGCGCCGTTGCCGGTCGATTCCTCCTCGACGACCGACTGCACCGTCACGGTCGCGGCCGGCTGCAGCCCGATGCGCCGCAGCGCATCCAGCACGAACAGGTTCGCGGCCGCCCCGGCCTTCATGTCCGCGCCGCCGCGGCCATAGAGCCAGTCTCCCTGGATCACAGGATCGAAAGGCGGATGCGTCCACATGTCGGTCGGCCCCGAGGGCACGACGTCCACATGCGATTGCAGGATCAGCGAGCGGCCGCCCTCCTCGCGGGGCCTGTGGATGCCGACCACGATCGGGGCCTCTGAATGGACGGGCGAGATCTTGGAGCCGCCGGGGTGGCGCGCGATGGCGTCGCGATCCATGGCGAACCGGTCCATGGCGAGGCCGCGGTCCCGGAAGGCCCGGAACAGGTGATCCTGGATCGCCTGCTCCTCGCCCCGAATCGACGGAAAGCGGATCAGGTCCTGCGTGAAGGCGATCTGGTCCTCGAATCCGGCCGCGACGGAGGCCGTGATGCGGTCGCGGAGCGTCGGGTCGAGGGACATGCGGTCTCCTTGTCACGCCCGGCACGGGCCGGACAAGCCTCCGCGCCGGGCAAGGCCCGGGCATGACAGGCCGGACCGCCCGGTATAGGTCGAACCGCATGGAATCCGCGCTCCCAGGCGCTTCGCTCGCGGCGGGATTTCGACGCCGCGCGACGCCCCGCAATCTCCGGCTCGCGACAGGCCTTGTGCTGTTCGCCTACGTCCTGATCCATCTCGTGAACCACGCGCTCGTCAACATCTCTATGGACGTGGGCGAGGCGGCCCTCGATTGGGTCAGGTGGTTCTGGCACATGCCGCTTCCGACCGGGCTCCTCTACGGATCGCTCCTCTGCCATCTTGGGCTCGGCCTGTGGTCTCTCTACGAGCGCCCGCGCTTCGCCTGGAAAGCGAGCGAGGCCGCGCAGCTGACGCTCGGGCTCGCCATCCCGCTTCTCCTCATCGGCCACGTGGCCGCGACGCGGCTCGCCTATACGCTGTTCGAGACGAGCCAGGGCTATGCCAGCATTTCTACTATTTCTGGATCGTGTCCCCGACCGACGGCGCGCTGCAGGCGCTGGCGCTCCTGGTCGCCTGGGGACATGGCTGCCTCGGGCTGTTCTTCTGGCTCCGGCTGAAGCCCTGGTTCCCGCGCGCCGCCCCCCTCCTGCTGACGGCGGCCGTGCTCGTCCCGACCGCCGCCTTGTTCGGCTTTCTCGGGGGCGGGCGCGCGGTGATGGCGCTTGCCGCGGACGAGAACTGGCGGATCGAGAACGTGCCGGTCGGCGCCACGACCCCGGCCGGGGCCGCGCAGGTGGCGAGGCTCGGCGAGGTCCGCTCCCTCATCCTGGCGAGCTTCCTAGGGCTCGTCGGAGCGGCGCTGGCCGGACGGGTGGTGCGCCGCCTCGGCGAGCTCCGGCGGGGCCTCGTGCGGCTGACCTACCCGGACGGGCGGATCGTATCCGTGCCGGCGGGCACGAGCGTCCTCGAGGCGAGCCGGCGCTTCGGGATCCGGCACGCGAGCGTGTGCGGCGGACGGGGACGCTGCTCCACCTGCCGGGTCCGGGTCGCGGGCGCGCTCCGGCTCGCGGCCGCAGGTCCCGACGAACAGGCCGTGCTCGACCGCGTCGGGGCTGGGCCCGAGGTGCGGCTGGCCTGCCAACTGAAGCCGGCCTGCGACCTGCAGGTCTTCCCCCTGGTCGCGGTGCAGGCCGCCCTCAGCGCGGCGCGGCGGGATGGCGGCGCGTCCGGGGAGGAGCGTTTCGTCGTCGCGGTCTTCGTCGACATGCGCGGGTCGACCCGTCTCGCCGAGCAGCGCCTCCCCTTCGACACCGTGTTCCTGATCAATCGCTTCCTCGACGCCGTCGTGCGGGCCGTGGTCGCGTCGGGCGGCTCTCCGAACCAATTCCTTGGAGACGGCTTGCTGGCGCTGTTCGGGCTCGCGACGGACGGCAGGACCGCGACACGGCAGGCCTTGCGGGCCGTCGCCGGCATCGGGGCGGAGATTGCCGCCTTGAACACGTTGATGGCGGCGGATCTTCCGGAACCGATCCGCTTCGGGGTCGGCGTCCATGCCGGCACCGCCATCTTGGGCGAAATCGGCAGCCGCGAAGGCGGACATGCGGTGTTCACGGCGATCGGCGATCCGGTCAATGTCGCGGCCAGGCTGCAGGCGATGACCAAGCGCTGGGGCTGCGAGGCGCTTGTCTCCGACATCGTCTTCGAGGAGGCCGGCATCGAGCCGGACCTGCCCCGGCACGAAACCGCGATCGAGGGCAGGGACGGCCAGCTCTGGATGAGGCCGCTCGCGACGGTCGGCTTGGCCTGGCGAGAGGCCGCGCGGCAGGACACCTGAGCGACCCTGCTCGGGCACGACGACGCCGGAGCGCCGCGTCGACTCCCGCGGGCGAAACTGCCGGGAGCGAGCCTCCGCGGAAACTTAAACCCCGTCGGTTGCGTAGACGTGCTGGGAGCCAGGAGCGCGACGCGACATGAGACATTCATCGGGCCGGATCATTCGACGGGGCTTGCTGATCGGGCTGTTCGGCATGGGCGCAGTGGAGATCGCCGCCGCGCAGCCTGCTCCGACGCGGGTGCGGGGCGCGATCGAGCGGCTCGACGGGACGGAGCTCAAGGTCAAGTCGCGCGAAGGCGCGGACGTGACCTTGACGCTACCGGAGAGTGCCCGCACCGTCGCGGTCGCGCGGGCGCAGCTCTCCGACATCAAGCCCGGCAGCTATGTCGGAACCGCCGCCATGGTTCGGCCGGACGGCACGCTGATGGCGCTCGAGGTCCTGATCTTCCCGGACACGATGCGGGGCGCAGGCGAGGGCCACCGTCCGTGGGACCTCCTGCCGGAGAGCACCATGACCAACGCCACCGTGTCCGAAACCGTGACGCGCGTCGACGGCCAGACGCTGACGCTCACCTACAAGGACGGCCAGAAGACCGTGATCGTGCCGCCCGAGGCCCCGATCGTGACCTTTGTGCCGGCCACCCGGGCCGATCTCAAGCCCGGAACCCGCCTGATGGCGACGGTCACCAAAGGCGCCGACGGGATCGCGACCGCGAACAGCGTGGTGGTCGGCAAGGACGGCGTCGACCCGCCGATGTGACCCAGCGTGCTTCGCGCCGCCTCAGCTTGACGAGGATCTTCTCCCTCCACCGGGAGCGTCGTGCTGAGGAGCATTGCGAAGCGATGCGTCTCGAAGAACGCCCTACGGCTTCAGCCGATACCCCGTCCGGAACATCCAGGCCACGATGCCGGCGCAGATCGCCAGGAACGCCAGCGTCATCGCGAGACTGATGCCGACGCCCACCTCGGCCCGGTCAAAGAAGCTCCATCGAAAGCCGCTGACCAGGTAGAAAACAGGGTTGAATAGGCTGATCGTGCGCCAGACCGGCGGCAGCATGTCGATCGAGTAGAAGCTGCCGCCGAGGAAGGTCAGCGGCGTGATGATCAGGAGCGGGATCAGCTGCAGGCTCTCGAAACCCTGCGCCCAGATGCCGATCACGAAGCCGAACAGGCTGAAGGTCACGGCGGTCAGAACCAGGAAGGCCAGCATCCAGACCGGATGCGCGATCTCGTAGGGCACGAACAGCCGCGCCGTGACCAGGATGATTACGCCGAGAATGATCGATTTCGTGGCCGCCGCCCCGACATAGCTCGCGGTCAGCTCCGCATAGGAGACCGGGGCCGACAGGAGCTCGAAGATCGTGCCCGTGAATTTCGGGAAGTAGATCGCGAACGAGGCGTTCGAGACGCTCTGCATCAGGAGCGACAGCATGACGAGCCCGGGCACGATGAAGGCGCCGTAGCTGACCCCGTCCACCTCGCTGATGCGGCCCCCGATGGCGGAGCCGAACACCACGAAATAGAGCGAGGTCGAGATCACCGGCGAGACGATGCTCTGGAGCAGGGTGCGGCGGGTCCGTGCCATCTCGAACAGGTAGATGGCCCGCATCGCGTGCAAGTTGGCGTGGAGATTCATGCCCGCCCTCCCACGAGGCCGACGAAGATCTCCTCGAGCGAGCTCTGCTCCGTTCGGAGGTCCGCGACCTCCAGTCCCGCCGCGGCTAAGCCCTGGAGAAGGTCCGAAACGCCAGTGCCATCGCCCTTGGCGTCATAGGTGTAGACGAGCTCGCGACCGTCCGACGAGAGCTTAAGGCCGTCGGCCGGGAAGCCGAGCGGCAAGGCCGCCGCCGGCTGGCGCAGCTGGACCGTGAGCTTCTTCCGGCCGAGCTTTCGCATCAGCTCGGCCTTCTCCTCGACCAGGATTAGCTCGCCCCGGTCGATCACGCCGATCCGGTCGGCCATCTCCTCGGCCTCGTCGATGTAGTGGGTGGTGAGCACGATCGTGACGCCCTGGTCCCGGAGCGAGCGCACGAGCGCCCACATGTCGCGCCTGAGCTCGACATCGACTCCGGCCGTCGGCTCGTCGAGGAACAGGATTTGCGGCTCGTGCGACAAGGCCTTGGCGATCAGGAGCCGGCGCTTCATGCCGCCGGACAGCGTCATGATCTTCGCGTTGCGCTTGTCCCATAGCGACAGGTCGCGCAGCACCGTCTCGAGGAAGGCGGGGTTCCGAGATTTGCCGAACAAGCCGCGGCTGAAGCTGACAGTCGACCACACGGACTCGAAGGCGTCCGTCGACAGCTCCTGCGGCACGAGGCCGATCCGAGATCGCGCGTCCCGGTAATCCGTCACGACGTCGTGGCCGTCGGCCAGGACCCGACCAGTGCTCGCCGTCACTGTCCCGCACGCGATCCCGATCAGGGTCGTCTTGCCGGCGCCGTTCGGGCCGAGCAACGCGAAGATCTCGCCGCGGCGGATCTCGAGGTCTACGCCCTTCAGGGCCTGGAAGCCGGACGCGTAGGTTTTCGACAGGTTGATGATCGAGAGAGCGGGCGACATGGGTCTCGGTCGGGGAGGGGCGGCCAGCCATGCCCCGCTTTCGTGCGGCGGTCCACCCGGACGGTATGGCTGGAGGGCGCCTGCCGGCGCGGGAGGCCGATCAGCGCTGCGTGAAACGGATCGGGATGTTGAAGGTGAGCGATCCGGAATAATCGGCCGGCGGCGGCGGTACGGCGCCGCGGAAGATCGCCATGGCGGCGGAATCGAGGATGGGATTGCCTGACGAGCGCGACAGGCTCGCCGATAAGACCCTGCCCTGCCGGTTCACGGAGAAGCTGACCGAGGCCGCGCCCGGGCTGCCCGATCCCGGCGGGTAGCGAAGGCTGCGCTGGAGATAGGCGACGAGCTGGCTGCGCCAGGCGGCCGAACTCGCCGCGGAGGCTCCCGTCGAGGCGGACCGTTCGGCATCCCTCGTCGGCGCTCCGGATGCCTGAGACGGCGGTCGTCGCTCCACGCGGCGCTCGCCGCGAATCTCCGCCTGCACCGGCCGGGGCGGCTTCGCGTCCGCGACCTTCTTGTCCGGGTTCGGTTTCGGGGCGGGTTTCGGCGCCTCGGCTCTCTTGGGAGGGGCCCGGAGGATCACGGTCGGGTTCGGGGGTACGACCGGCGGGGGCGGAATCTCGGGAACCGCCAGATCGAGCGCGGGAGGCGGCGTCGCGTCCGCGACGATCGGGGCCGGTGCCGCGGGAGTGGACGTGGTGGGCGGCGGCTCGACAACCGGATCCGGCACGTCCGGCGCCTTCTCCAGCACCGGCTCGGGCGCGGCGCTGGTCGGCACGAACTCGCTCGGGCTCGCCGCGGCGGCCGGCTCGGCCGGAGCGGATGCCGGAGGGGCCATGTCGATGATCACGGCCGGCAAAGGCTCGCCCGTGGTCGCCGGCGCGGGCGGACGGAGGAGAAGGTACGCGCCGAGCGCCGCGTGGGCCGCGAGCGCGACAGCGAGCGCTCCGCCCCAGAGCACCCCGTTCCGGCCGTCGCCCGCGGGCTCGGGCGAGAGCGCGACCGCGCTCACCGTGACGGCGCTCCATCGAGACCCACCAGCGCGATCTTGAGGTAGCCGGCGTTCCGGAGAGCGTTCATCACCTCCATGAGGTCGCCGTAGCTCACCGTCTTGTCGGCCCGGAGGAAGACCCGCTGCTCGCGGTCGCGGCCCGTCACGGAATCGAGCTCGGGGCCGAGATCGGAACGAGGCAGGACCGCCTCGCCGAGGTTGAGGCTGCCGTCCGCCTTGACGGTCAAGAAGAGCGGCTTGTCGGGCCGCGGCTGCGCGGCCGCGGTCGAGGTCGGGAGGTCGACCGGCACGTCGACGGTCGCGAGCGGCGCCGCCACCATGAAGATGATGAGGAGGACCAGCATGACGTCGATGAACGGCGTCACGTTGATCTCGTGACTCTCGGCGAGGTCGTCGCCGCTCTCCTTCAGTCTCGCGGCCACCGGGTCACTCCGCGGCGCGGAGCACGGGCCGGCGCGCCCGGTCGAGATCGCGGCTCACGTGCCGCAGCACCTCGGCCGAGGCGTCGCCGAGCAGCATCCGGTAGCCCGCGATCCGGCGCGCGAAGACGTTGTAGATGACCACCGCCGGGATGGCGGCCACGAGCCCGATCGCGGTCGCGAGCAGCGCCTCGGCGATGCCGGGCGCGACCACGGCGAGGTTCGTCGTCTGCGCCTTCGAGATGCCCACGAAGGCGTTCATGATCCCCCAGACCGTGCCGAAGAGGCCGACGAACGGAGCTGTGGCCCCGATGGTGGCGAGAAGGCCGGTCCCCCGCGTCATGCGGCGACCGGCCGCGAGCTCGACCCGGTCGAGCCGGGAGCCGACCCGCTCCTTGAGACCGTCCGCCGCCATGCCGACGGACAGGTCGGCTTCCTGCGACGCGGCCTCGGCCAGCCTCGCCACGGCGGACCGTGAGCCACGGCACGCGTCCAGCGCCTCGTCGAGGGAGCGCGCGGCCGCGATCCGGGCGAGGAGCGCCCGCCCTGACCGGAGCGCGGCCAGGAGCTCGACCGTCTTCGCGAGCCAGACCGTCCAGGTCACGACGGACGCGATGGCGAGGCCGACCATCACGGCCTGCACGACGATGTCCGCATTCAGGAACATGCCTACGGGCGAGAGGTTCTGGGGCAGGATGGCGGTCATGGGCGAGACCCGCCCCGGCGCATCGGTCGTCTGCGCCAACGAGGCATGGACGCTCGCGGCCAGGATCAGACAGGCGATGGCGGCAGCCATGCCGCGAACACGTCGCACGTGCAATGTCAATTTCAGCGATCCTCCCGAGAAACCTGCCTCCGCCCGCGGTTCCTGCTTTCGAATTGGAACGCGTCTAGAATAGAGCCGAGTTTCAGGCAACTGGACTACTTGCCAAAAGCCTGACGCGCAAGCCGCGCGTCATGTGTGACCTCCTCTCGTCGGCGGGCTCGATCACGCAGTCCGGCCCAGGCCGCGACGATTCCGGCCTCGGCCAGGACCTGTCGCCGAACGCTGGCGATGCCGACGCGGGCTCCGGTCGGCCGCTGATTGACGCCTATGCCGCCACCCGGTCTAATCCTTGCACGATGGCTCCGGTCCGGCGAATGCCGGACGCGTGCCCTATTCAGGATGTCCGAATGTCGCAACCCTGGCTCATTTGCGCGTCCCTCGGCCTGGCCGTCTGCCTGGCGGCCGCGAGCGCGACCGCACAGCCGGCCGCCACCGCGCAGCCGAAGCGTGGCGGCACGCTTCAGGTCGTGGTGACGCCCGAGCCCCCGATGCTGATGCAGGGCCTGAACCAGAACGGCCCGACCAACATGATCGCGGGCAACATCTACGAGTCGCTGCTGCGCTTCGACGAGAAGCTCACCCCCATGCCGTCACTGGCCAAGAGCTGGGAGATTTCGCCGGACCAGACCGCCTACACCTTCAAGCTCCAGGAGGGCGTGACCTGGCATGACGGCAAGCCGTTCGGGGCCGACGACGTCCTCTTCACGCTCGACACCTTCCTGCGCGAGGTGCATCCGCGCTGGCGCGGCATTGCCAACGCGCAGGTCAAGGCGATCGAGAAGGTCGACGACCTGACCGTCCGGGTCACCTTGAAGCAGCCGTTCGGACCCTTCCTGCTCTCGCAGGAGGTCGCGTCCGCGCCCATGATCCCAAAGCACATCTACGCGGGCACGGATTATCGCGCCAACCCCGCCAACGCGATGCCGGTCGGCACCGGCCCCATGAAGTTCAAGGAGTGGCGGCGAGGCTCCTACGTCCACCTCGTCCGCAACGAGGCCTATTGGGACAAGGGCAAGCCACATCTCGACGAGGTCTATTTCCAGTTCATTCCCGACGCCGCTGCGCGCGCGACCGCCTTCGAGACGGGCCGGGTCGACGTGCTGACCGGCGGCGCGGTCGAGATCTTCGACGTGGCGCGGCTCGCCAAGCTGCCGAACGCCTGCGTGACCACCAAGGGCTGGGAGATGTTCGCGCCGCACGCCTGGGTGAGCGTCAACACGAAGAACGGCATCCTCGGCTCGAAGACCTTCCGGCAGGCGATGATGTATGCGATCGACCGCGAGTTCGGCCGCGATGTCGTCTGGTCCGGCTACGGCAAGATCCCGACCGGCCCGATCTCGTCGAAGACGAAGTTCTACTCGGCCGACGTGCCAAAATACACCTTCGATCCGAAGAAGGCGAAGGAGCTCGTGGCCGCATCCGGCTACAAGGGCGAGACGATCAGGTTCCTCGGGCTCCCCTACGGCGAGACCTGGGCCCGCTGGGCCGAGGCGATCAAGCAGAATTTCGAGGATGTCGGCATCAAGATGGAGATCGTCTCAACCGACGTGCCGGGCTGGACGCAGCGCACCTCCAACTTCGATTTCGACCTGACCTTCAACTTCCTCTACCAGTTTGGCGACCCGGCGACGGGCGTCGCCCGCTCCTACGTCTCGACGAACATCGTCAAGGGGAACCCCTTCGGCAATGTCGGGCAATACGCGAACCCGGAGGTCGACCGGCTGTTCGCGGAAGCCGCGATCGCCCCGGGCGAGAAGCGGCAGGACCTCTACACCAAGGTGCAGCAGATCCTTGCCGACGAGCTGCCGGTCTTGTGGCTCCTCGAGATGGACTTTCCGACCATCTCACGCTGCAACGTCCAAGGCCTCGTCACCACCGCGATCGGCATCAACGATGCGATGAAGAATGCCTGGAAGCAGTAGGGATGAACCCGGTCTGCCGTGATCTCCACGAGGAGCTGAACTGGTGAGGGTTGTGCGATTGGGATCGGGATGGCGGGGGCAAGCCCGGCCATGATCCGGTAGCACCTCAATGGTCCGCTTCCTCTCCGGCCGCCTTCTCAAGGGCGTCGCCGTCCTGTTCCTCATCGCGACCTTCAACTTCATGCTGATCCGGGCGGCGCCCGGCGACCCCGCCATCGTGATGGCCGGGGAGGCGGGGGCGGCCGACCAGGTGTTCCTCGACCAGCTCCGCGTCCGGTTCGGGCTCGACCGTCCGCTCCCCGAGCAGCTCGCGATCTACCTCAAGGGGATCGCGACGGGCGATCTCGGCTTCAGCTACCGGCAGAACCGCTCCGTTGCGTCGCTCATCGCCGAGCGGCTGCCCGCGACGCTACTGCTCACCGGCGCGGCCTTCGTGATCTCTCTCGCGCTCGGCATCGCGGCGGGCGCGCTCGCGGCGGCCCGGGTCGGGCGCTGGTCGGACACCGCGATCACGACACTGGCCCTCGCCTTCTATGCGACGCCGCTCTTCTGGATCGCGCTGATGAGCCAGATCGTCTTCTCCCTAAAGCTCGGGCTCCTCCCGAACGTGGGCTACGAGACGATCGGGGCCGGCTATACCGGCGTCACCCGCGCGCTCGACATCGGGCGCCATCTCGTCCTGCCCGCGATGACGCTTGGGCTGTTCTTCACAGCGCTGTATGCCCGCATGATGCGGTCCGCCATGCTGGAGACGGCCGGCGCCGATTACGTCCGCACGGCCCGGGCGAAAGGTGTCGCTGAGGGCCTCATCAGCCGCCGCCACATCGCCCGGAACGCCATCCTGCCCGTCGTGACCCTGGCCGGGCTGCAGGCCGGCCAGATCGTCGGCGGCGCGGTCCTGACCGAGACGGTGTTCGCCTGGCCGGGCATCGGCCGCCTCATGTTCGAGGCCCTGGCGCAGCGAGATTACCAGCTGCTGCTCGGGGTGTTCTTCGTGTCCTCGGCCATGGTGGTCCTGTTCAACCTGGCGACGGACCTGATCTACCGTCTCGTCGATCCCCGCATCGAGGTGGCGGGATGAGGAACTTCGGCTCTCAGGGGCGGTCACCTCTCCCAAAGGGAGAAGTCGAGTCTCGACGGCAGGCGCGACCGGGTGAGGGGCGAGGACCTCTCCGGAGAGCGCACGGCCCTCACCCGGCCGGCTGCTGTCGCAACCGGTCGACCTGCCCCTTGGGGAGAGGTGACGGCGGCCCATGACCTTCCTCGCGCGTTTCGCCCGCAACCGCGGCGCCCTTCTCGGCCTTCTCATCTTGCTTCTGGTGATCGCGGCCGCTGCGCTGGCGCCGGCCCTCTTCCCGCAATCGCCCTGGCGGATGGTGTCGCGACCCTTCCTCGGCCCGCTCGTCAACGAGCGCTACCTTCTCGGCACCGACGCGCTCGGCCGCGACGTCACGTCCGGGCTGATGCATGGCGCCCGAGTTTCGCTGATGATCGGGCTCGTCTCGACGGCGGTCGCGCTTCTCATCGGGGTGCCGCTCGGCGCCGTGGCGGGTTATTTCGGCGGGCTCGCGGACGATCTCGCCATGCGGTTCACGGAGCTGTTCCAGACCATCCCGTCCTTCGCGCTGGCGATCGTGATCGTCGCGATCCTGCAACCCTCGATCACGTCCATCGTGCTCGCCATCGCGCTCGTGTCGTGGCCGCCTGTGGCGCGACTTGTGCGCGGGGAGGTGCTGTCGCTCCGCTCCCGCGACTACGTGCTGGCGGCCCGCACGCTCGGCCAGCGCTCCGGCCGCATCATCTTCGGCCAGATCCTGCCGAACACGGTCGCGCCAGTGATCGTGATGGCGTCGCTCATGATCGCGTCCGCGATCCTGCTCGAATCCGCCCTCTCCTTCCTCGGCCTCGGCGACCCGAACCTGATGACCTGGGGCTACATGGTGGGGGCGGGCAGGACCCGGCTGATCGAGGCCTGGTGGATCTCCTTCTTCCCCGGCCTCGCGATCTTCCTCACGGTGCTGGCCCTGAACCTCGTCGGCGAGGGCCTTTCCGACGCGCTGAACCCGCGCCTCGCGCGCGAGGGGAGATGAGATTGTCGCCCGTCCTGTCGATCGAGAACCTGTCGCTCGCTCTCCCGGCCATGGCCGACCGGCCCTTCGCCATCGAGAACCTGTCGCTAAGTGTGGAGCGCGGCGAGACGCTCTGCGTCGTCGGCGAATCCGGGTCCGGCAAGTCGATGACGGCGCTCGCCGCCATGGGGCTCCTGCCCCGCTCGGTCCGGGCGACCGCCGGCGCCATCCGGCTCGACGGGCGAGACCTCCTCGGCCTCTCCGAGCGCGAGATGCGGGACGTGCGCGGCCGCGAGGTCTCGATGATCTTCCAGGAGCCGATGACCTCGCTCAATCCAGTGATGCGCGTGTCCGACCAAATCGTCGAGACCTTCGAGGCGCATGGGGCGCTGGACCGTCGCGGCCGCGCGGCCCGAACGCTGGAACTCATCGCGGAGGTCGGGCTGCCCGACCCGGCCTCGATCGCCCGCGCCTATCCGCACGAGCTCTCCGGCGGCCAGCGCCAGCGGGTGATGATCGCGATGGCGCTGGCCATGGAGCCGAAGCTCATCATCGCGGACGAGCCCACGACCGCGCTCGACGTCACGACTCAGGCCCAGATCCTGAAGCTCCTCGACGTCCTGCGCAAGAAGCACGGCACGGCCGTTCTCTTCATCACCCACGATTTCGGCGTCGTGGCCGAGATCGCGGACCGGGTCGCGGTGCTGCAGCACGGGATCTGCGTCGAGACCGGCCCGGTCGACGCGGTCTTGCGCGCGCCGCAGCACGATTACACGAAGCGGCTTCTCGCGGCCGTGCCGTCTCTCGACCCGCCGCCGCCGAAAGACCTCGCGGGCGCCGCCAACGCGTTCGAGGTCAAAGCCCTGTCCAAGGTCTATCGCGGCCGCGGCTTCTTCCGCAAAGGCCGGGAGGTGCGGGCAGCCGAGGACGTGACCTTCTCGATCCAGCGCGGCGAGACCTTGGGCCTCGTCGGCGAATCGGGCTCGGGGAAGTCGACCGTCGGGCGTTGCGTGCTCCGCCTGATCGAGCCTGATACTGGGACCATCCGGGTCGGCGACATCCAGATCGAGGCGCTGTCGCAGGCCGCCTTCCGGCCGCTTCGGCGTCGCATCCAGATGGTGTTCCAGGACCCGTTCGCCTCCCTCAACCCGCGCCGCACCGTCGGGCGCATCATCGCGGAAGGCCCGATCGCGCAGGGCATGCCGAAGGCCGAGGCGCTGGCAAAAGCCCGCACGCTGCTCGACCTCGTCGGGCTCCGGGCCGAGGTCGCCGACCGCTACCCGCACGAATTCTCCGGCGGCCAGCGCCAGCGCATCGGCATCGCGCGCGCGCTGGCGCTCGAGCCCGAGGTGCTGGTCGCGGACGAGCCCGTCTCCGCGCTCGACGTCTCCGTCCAGGCGCAAATCCTCGCGCTGATGCGGGATCTGCAGACGCGGCTTGGGCTCGCGATCCTGTTCGTGACGCACGATCTCAGGGTCGCGGCCCAGATGTGCGACCGCATCGCGGTGATGCAAAGGGGCCGGATCGTCGAGCTCCAGCCGACGGCGGCGCTCTTCGCCGACCCTCAGCACGCCTACACGAAGGCGCTGCTCGCGGCCGTGCCGGGGGGCCGCGAGGTCGGGGCCGCCCTCCCGACCGCCTGACCGCGGATCGCGCGGGTCGGCTGCGCTTATGTGACCAGCGGCTTCAATCCGGCCTCGATCTCCTCGCGCCGCCCCTCCAGGAACGGCGGCAAGGCCAGGCGCTCGCCGAGGCTGTCCTTCGGCTCGTCGGCATGGAAGCCGGGACCGTCGGTCGCGATTTCGAACAGGATGCCGTTCGGCTCCCGGAAATACAGGCTCCGGAAGTAGAAGCGGTCCACCGGTCCACTGGAGGGGACGCGGCTCTTCACCGACCGGAGGCGGTCGGCCCACGCCTCGTAGTCCGAATCCGGGATGCGGAAGGCGACGTGGTGCACGGCGCCCGCGCCCTGGATCGCGGGCGGCAGGCCCGGCTCGATCGCGACGTGGAGCTCGGCCGAAGGCCCGCCCTCGCCCATGGCATAGACCAGGGTCTTGACCGCGCCCGCGCCGTCATAATCGCGCGCCAGCCGCATACCCATGAGGTCCCGGAGGACTGAATCGGTCGAGCCCGATGCCGGCACGCTGATCGTGATCGGCCCGAGGCCCCGGATCTGGTGCTCCGCCGGGACAGGGCTTCGCGCCCAGGGATGGCTCGGGCCCGCGCCGCAGTCGTCGAGGAGGCTCAAACGCTGCCCCTCGCCGTCCTCGAAATCGAGGGCCAGGCGACCGTCGCGCTCGTGGATGGCGCCGTGCCGGACATGCTCCGTCGTGAAGCGCTCCGCCCACCAGCGCAAGGTCGGCTCACCCGCCACCCGGAGCGCGGTCCGGGTGATCGCGTGCGTGCCCCGCCTCTCCGGCCCGACCGGGAAGTCGAAGAAGGTGACGTCGGAGCCCGGCGAGGCTTCCCCGTCGGCATAGAAGAGGTGATAGGTCGAGACATCGTCCTGGTTCACAGTCTTCTTCACGAGCCGCATCCCGAGCGTGCCGGTGTAGAAGGCGTGGTTGCGGGCGGGCTCCGCCGTGACCGCGGTGAGGTGGTGGATCCCTGTAAGCTGCATGGCGCCCGTCCCCTTGTCGGCAGGGATGTCGTGCCGGCCCCTGGCCGTCGGCAAGGCCGCGTTTCGTGGGCTCAGCTATGCGCCCGCGATGCGCCTGTGGAGATCAGCCCGCCCGCTCATGGCAAACGGCCAGCGCCTCGTCCGGCGACGCGCGACGAACCTGGAGAGCGCGGCAAGGCAGCCGCCGTTGCGACTCAGAGCGGGTTCGCTGAACTTGGATGCCCGGCAGCGACGAGGCGGTCCTTGGCTGCGAGGGATCAACTCGCCGACGGGATATCCACGGGGCTGGCCCGTTGCGCGGATGCCTCTTGTGCCAGTAGGCTCCGGAACGGGAGGATGTCCCGCATGCTGATGACTCCGATGACACCGTAACCCTCGAAGACCGGGACGTGCCGGATGTGGTGATTTTCCATCAGATCGAAGACGTGGCCGAGATCGTCTTCGGGTTGGCACGAGACGATCGTGCGGGACATCAGCTTGGACACCGGGATCTTCAGGGCGCCGGCGCCGTGGTCGACGAGCGCCTGCAGCACGTCTCGTTCGGAAAACATGCCAATGGGCGTGTTCCCCTCGGTACGGACAACGTCCTTGACGACGAGGGCTCCGATATTCTCGCGTCGAAGCAGGCGAGCCGCCATCTCGACCGTTTCATGGGCGCGGATCATGATGATCCGGGTGCCCTTTTTTTGCATCAGATCTGCGACTTTCATAGCGTCACCTCCACCTTTGCAATAGCCGACCGGCCTTTTCGGCGGCCGGTTCGATCGAGTTCAAACAACCAGTCGGGGAGTTGCCGACCAATCCAGCCAGGGTGCCCCGTGACGCCCGGCTCGGCTCTTCACCGAGCCGCTGCTACGCGACCAGCGCGCTCTCGACGGCCTCGAGCCGGGCCGCGCAGAACTTGAATTCGGGGATCTTGCCGACCGGGTCGAGCTGGGGGTTCGTCAGCACGTTGGCGGCCGCCTCCGCATACGCGAACGGGATGAAGATCAACCCGGGCGGAATGGCGCCGTCGATACGGGCTTTCAGGCGGATCGAGCCGCGGCGGGTCGAGACCTGGATGAACTCGCCCGTTCGGGAGCCGAGCCGCTCCATGTCGCGGGCCGACACGTAGGCGACCGCCTCGGGCTCGAGGTCGTCGAGCACCTGGGAGCGCCGGGTCATCGAGCCCGTGTGCCAGTGCTCCAATTGGCGCCCGGTGGTCAGCACGAACGGGTACTCGGTGTCGGGTTCCTCCGCCGGCGAGACGAGCTGCGCCGGGACGAAGCGGGCGCGCCCAGTCTTGGTCGGGAACCCATCGCCGAAGACGATGTCGTGGCCGGGCTCGTCCGGACCATCGCAGGGATAGGTCACCGACTCCTCCCTCGCGATCCGCTCCCAGGTGATGTTGGCGAGCGACGGCATCATCGAAGCCATCTCGGTGAAGACCTCGCTCACGTGACCGTAGGACCAGCCGCAGCCGAGCCGGTTCGCAAGGTCGATAATGATGTCGAGATCCTGCCGGGCTTGGCCGGGAAGCGGGATGGCGGCCCGGCCCATCTGAACCTGTCGATTGGTATTCGAGACCGTGCCATCCTTCTCGGGCCAAGCGGAGGCCGGCAGGACGACATCGGCGTATTTGGCCGTTTCGGTCAGGAAGATGTCCTGGACGACGAGATGCTCGAGCTTGGACAGAGCCTCGCGCGCATGCTGGACATCCGGGTCCGACATCGCCGGGTTCTCCCCCATGATGTACATGCCGCGAAGCGAGCCGGAATGGACCGCGTCCATGATCTCGACGACAGTCAGGCCGCGTTTCGGGTCGAGCCGCACCCCCCAGAGATCCTCGTAGCGCGCGCGTGTCTTGGGGTCTTCCACCGATTGATAGTCGGGAAAGAACATCGGGATCAGGCCGGCATCCGACGCTCCCTGCACGTTGTTTTGGCCGCGCAACGGATGCAGGCCCGTGCCCGGCCGGCCGATCTGCCCGGTCGAGAGCGCGAGCGCGATGAGGCAGCGCGTGTTGTCCGTGCCGTGGATGTGCTGCGACACCCCCATCCCCCAGAAGATGATCGCGGCCTCCGCACGAGCGTAAAGTCGGGCGACTTCGCGCAGCGTCGCGGCGGGGATGCCGCAGACCGCCTCCATCTCCTCCGGGGGATAGTTCTTCACGTTGGCGACGAGCTTGTCCCAATCGTCCGCGTTCGCCTGCACGTATTGCTCGTCGTAGAGCTTCTCTTCCACGATCGCGTTCAGCATGGCGTTCAGCATCGATACGTCGCGTCCCGGCTTGAACTGCAGCATGTGGGTCGCGAAGCGCTTCAGCGCCTGCCCGCGCGGGTCCATGACGACGAGCTTGGCGCTGCGCTCGACCGCGTTCTTGAAGAAGGTCGCTGCGACAGGATGGTTCTCGATGGGGTTCGCGCCGATCACCACGATCACGTCCGCATCCTTCGCGGCCATGAAGGGGGCCGACACGGCGCCCGAGCCGACCCCTTCGAGCAGGCCCGCGACCGACGAGGCGTGGCAGAGCCGCGTGCAATGGTCGACGTTGTTCGTCCCAAATCCGGTCCGGACGAGCTTCTGGAAGAGGTAAGCTTCTTCGTTCGAGCCCTTCGCCGAGCCGAAGCCGGCGAGCGCGCCGCCGCCATGCTGGTCGCGGATGCGGGCGAGCCCGCCCGCGGCGCGCTCCATCGCCTCCTCCCAGGTCGCTTCGCGGAAATGCGTCGACGGGTCGAGGGGATCGATGTCGGTGTCGTATTTGGACACGCCATCCCTGCGGATCAGGGGCATCCGCAGGCGGTCGCCGTGATGCACGTAGTCGAACCCGAAGCGGCCCTTGACGCAGAGCCGGTTCTGGTTCGAGGGGCCGTCGCGACCCTGCACGGCGACGATGCGGTCGTCCTTGATCTCGTAGGTGAGTTGGCAGCCGACGCCGCAATACGGGCACACGCTGTCGACGGTGCGGTCGGCAGGGTTCGCGAAGCGGCCCGCGTCGTCAACGTGGCTCTTCTCCAGAAGGGCGCCCGTTGGACAGGCTTGCACGCACTCCCCGCACGCGACGCAGGTCGAGGAGCCCATTGGGTCGTCGAAATCGAACACGATCTTCTCGAGCGCCCCGCGACCGGCCATGCCGATCACGTCGTTGACCTGGACCTCGCGGCAGGCCCGGACGCACAGGTTGCAGTGGATGCAGGCGTCGAGCTGCACGGCCATCGCGGGATGGGTGAAATCGTCGGCCTTGTTCGGCCGGTCGATCGCCGGAAAGCGGCTCGTCCCGACCGCGACCCGATCGGCCCACGTCCAGAAGGCGGAATTCGGATCATGCGCAGTCTCGCGGGCCGGCTGATCGGCGGCCAGAAGCTCGAAGACGAGGGAGCGCGAGGTCCGGGCCCGCTCGGACGACGTCGTGACGTTCATGCCGGAGGTCGGCTTGCGGATGCAGGACGCGGCCAAAACCCGCTCGCCGTCGACTTCCACCATGCAGGCGCGGCAATTGCCGTCGGGGCGATAGCCCGGCTTCGGCCGATGGCAGAGATGCGGGATGTCGGTCCCCAGCCGGGACGCGACCTGCCAGATCGTCTCGCCCGGTCGGGCCTCCACCTCCCGCCCGTCCAGCGTGAAGGCGACGCCGGCGATCATCGCAATCCCGTCGGACATGATCGTCTCCTTACGGCCTGACCAGCGACGGGGTTCGAAGCCCCAACCTCCTCATCCTCAGGTGCCCCGCGGAGCGGGGCCTCGAAGGACGCACAGCCGTGATGCGTGCTTCGAGGGCCGGCTGCGCCGGCCACCTCAGCATGAGGAGGGAAGGAGGGCTCATCGGAGCCTCAATACCGGGCCGGCTTGCCGGGGATCGGCTCTTCGGCCGCCACGGCCGCCGGAGTCGTTGAGACGAAATCCGACCGGAAGTGCTTCATCACCTGCTTGACCGGGTTCATGGCGGCCTGACCGAGGCCGCAGATGGAGGCGTCGGTCATCACCTTGGTCAACTCGTTCAGGAGCTCTTCGTCCCACCTCTCACGGTCCATGATGGCGACCGCCTTCTCCGTCCCGACCCGGCAGGGCGTGCATTGCCCGCACGATTCGTCCTCGAAGAAGCGCATCAGGTTCAGCGCCGCGTCGCGCATGTTGTCCCGGTCGGAGAGGATCACGACGGCGGCCGAGCCGATGAAGGAGCCGTGCGGCTCCAGCGTGCCGAAATCGAGCGGGATGTCGCCCATCGAGGCGGGGAGGATGCCGCCCGAGGCCCCGCCCGGGAGATAGCCCTTGAAGCTATGACCCTCGGCCATGCCGCCGCAGAACTCCTCGATCAGCTCCCGGACGGTGATGCCAGCCGGCGCCAGCTTCACGCCCGGCTCCCTCACGCGCCCCGAGACCGAGAAGCTGCGCAGGCCCTTGCGACCGTTGCGGCCACGGGCGGAGAAGGCCGCCGGGCCTGCCTCGACGATCTCGCGCACCCAGAACAGCGTCTCGACGTTGTTGATCAGCGTCGGCCTGCCGAACAGCCCGACCTGGCTCGGGAATGGCGGCTTGTGGCGTGGCAATCCGCGCTTGCCCTCGATCGATTCGAGCATCGCGGATTCCTCGCCGCAGATATAGGCGCCCGCGCCGCGCCTGAGATCAATGCGCACGTGGCGATCGAGGCCGGCCGCCGCGAGTTTGGGGATCTCGCGCTGCAGGATCCCGCGGATATGGGGGTACTCGTCGCGGAGATAGATGTAGACCGCCTCCGCCTCGACCGCCCACGCGCCGATCAGCATCCCTTCGAGGAAGCGATGAGGATCGGTCTCGAGGTAGTGACGGTCCTTGAACGTACCCGGCTCCCCCTCGTCGGCATTGACGGCCATCAGGCGCGGGCCCGGCTCGGCGCGGACGAAGCGCCACTTGCGCCCGGCCGGGAACCCGGCGCCGCCGAGCCCGCGAAGGCCGGAATCCTCCAGGGGAGTGAGAACCTCTTCGACCGAGCGCGTGCCGTCGAGACACTCGGCGAGGAGCCGGTAGCCGCCCTCGGCCCGATAGCGGTCGAACTCCAAGACCTCGTACGGGTGCGGATGCATGTCGCCGGACCGCGCGGCCGTCTCGACGCTCGCGGCTGTCGCGTGCTCGTGCAGGGAATGGCCGATCGCCGCCGCGGGCGCATTGTGGCAGGCCCCCATGCAGGGCGCCCGCACCACGCGGATGCCGGGCTCGAGCGACGTTTTCAGCTCGGCCAGGAGAGCGTCCGCGCCGACGAGCGCGCAGGTGAGGCTGTCGCAGACCCGGACCGTCAGCCGGGGAGGCGCGGGCTCGCCGTCCATGACGATGTCGAAATGGGCGTAGAACGACGCCACCTCGTACACCTCGACCAGAGCGAGCCGCATCAAGTCGGCCAGCGCGGCGAGGTGGCGCGCGTGCAGGCAGCCGTAGCTGTCCTGGATCAGGTGTAGATGCTCGATCAGGAGGTCCGCCCGGCGCGCTCGGTCGCCCAGCAGCGTCTCGACGTCCCGCAAGGCCGCCGGCTCGACCTGCCGGCCTTTCGGCGTGTCGCGCGACTTGCGCCGGCCGGAGCCCGGATGAACCGAGCGGGCGGCGGACGTCCCGGGCATCGCGGGAGCGGACATGCTCACCCCACCACCTCATCCTGAGGTGCTGGCCTGGCGAAGCCAGGACGGCCTCGAAGGAGGGCTCTAGAGGGCAGTGTTGTGCGTGCTTTGAGGGTCGGCTTCGCCGACCACCTCAGCATGAGGAGGTCGGCGTGCGCCCCGGTCACAGCAGCCCGGCGCCCCGGGCCCACTTGTACTTGGCGCCGAGCACCTCGACCGGCAGCTCGGTCGAATAGGCGTAGGCAGGGATGCCGTGCTGGTAGAGGTAGTCGGCGGCTTCCTCGACCTCGACGTCGCCTGCGAGCGAGGCGACCACGGGCTTGTTCTTCCCCTTGGCCTTCATCTCCTCGTAGACCTCTACCATCAGCCTCGCGAACACCATCGGGGGCGTCACGATCGTGTGCCAGTAGCCGA
>JAABUN010000537.1_pt1 | contig 97311 bp, 79 predicted proteins | sample 5559311 | NCBI WGS metagenome assembly JAABUN01 (sample SAMN10711877, study PRJNA513370) | rock metagenome | isolation source: Antarctica rocks | place: Antarctica: Victoria Land, Siegfried Peak sud | reverse complement strand
TACTTGATGATTTGACGCATTTTGCGTTCGCTAATTTTCGACCGCCGATAATAGCGGTTTAGTTGCTGCATTTCAGTAGCTTACCACTTCCAAATAAGCAGTTTGCTACACTAGAGCCTTAATTTTTTATTCGGCGATAATTCTGTAATTCGTTTTTTCAAACTTCAAACATTATGAAACCGCAAAACGCTGCCGCCGAATCTTTTCCTGTTTCCCGAAATGTCGCCAAAATGCAAACTTCTTCGACGCTTAAAACCGCTCAAATCGCCGGCGAACTGCGCGAGCAAGGGTTTGACGTAATTGATTTATCTATCGGCGAACCGGATTTTCCGACGCCCGAATTTATCAAACAATATGCCTGGGAAGGTTTGCAAAAGGGTTTAACAAAATACACGCCGACCGCCGGACTAAAAACTTTTCAGGAATCAATCGCCGCTTTTTACGCCGAGCAATTCGATACAAGATTTTCACCCAATGAAATTGTTGCAACCGACGGCGGAAAACAAGCGTTGTTTAATGCCGCCTGCACTTTGCTGAATGCTGGTGATGAGGTATTAATTCCGAAGCCGTATTGGGTTACATTTCCCGAAATCGTAAATTTCTGCAGAGCGAAAAATGTTTTTATCGAAACGGAAGAAACAAATTTTATTTTAACCGCCGAGCAGGTTCGAGACGCAATCACGGATAAAACGAAACTGCTTATCATCAACTCGCCGAACAATCCGACCGGACTGGTTATTCCGCCGGACGAGATGCTAAAAATCGTTGAAACTTGCGCCGAACAAGGAGTTTATGTTTTGACGGACGAGTGTTATCTATTTTTCGTTTATCCGCCTGCAAAAGTTTTTACGTCGGCGAGTTTGCCTGAAGAATTAAGAAAATTTGTCTGTGTTGCCGGTTCGTTTTCAAAGACTTACGCGATGACCGGCTGGCGCATCGGTTACACGATTGCGAGCGAAGCGTGGTCAAAGGAAATGGCAAAACTGCAAAGTCATTCGACGTCGCACCCGACATCTTTCGTGCAATACGCCTGCGCGCGCGCGATGGAAAATCGCACGGATTCGATGAAAGCAGTCAGTTCGATGCTCGCCGAATACGAGCGGCGAAAAAATTGGCTGATTCCGGCTTTGCAGACAATCGAAAGTTTCAAAGTCGCAGAGCCGGAAGGCGCGTTTTACGCTTTTTGCGAAGTACGAAAATTGCTCGGCGACCAATTTAAAACTTCCTCCGATGTCGCCGACTTTTTATTAGAAGAAGCGCACATCGTTATAACGGACGGCGCGGCGTTCGGCGCGGACGGATTTTTGCGCATTTCTTACGCCACGTCGCTGGAGAACTTGCAAAAAGCGGTCGATAAAATAAAAAATCTATTTTGATTATTTCTACAGGGAGCAAATTTTTTAATGTCTTTTGGAAAAGCAGTTCTTGGTGGTTTAGTCGGTGCGTGCGCCTTAACGTTATTGAACGAAACGACGCGGCAATTTGTCAGAGACGCGCCGCGCATTGACGTTTTGGGGAAAAGAGCGATTGCAAAACCTTTGATGAAAATGGGTATCGCGCCGCCGAAAGACGATAATCTTTATTGGATTACGCTGGCAAGCGATATTTTTTCAAACACTCTGTATTACGGCTCAATCGGCTTCGGCAAAGAGAAAAACGCTTATCGAAACGGCGCGTGGCTCGGTTTAGCAGCAGGAATCGGCGCGGTGGCGCTGCCTGCGCCGCTCGGTATAGGCAAAGATACGACGGCGCGAACCGCACAAACCGAATTGATGACAGTTGCGTGGTATCTGGCAGGCGGTTTGGCGGCAGCAGCAGTTTATCAATTGCTTTCGGACAAATCGGAAAACTAAACCCAAATTATCCACCAAGTTACACGAAGACGGCACTAAATTTTTCACTCTACTAAAACTTGATTGTTTTCTAAGATTAAATTTTTAGAAAATAATTTTTCTTCTTGGATAAATTCTTAATTACCGCCGGTCATCATTAAACCGATTTCTTCGACGGAAGTAGTTTTCGGGTCAACTTCGCCGACAATTTTTCCCTCTCGAATTACAAGCAATCTGTCAGCTAACGCCGTAACTTCTTCGAGTTCGGCGGAAACCAATAAAACTGCTGTTCCAGCGTCTCTCAAACCGATTAATTTACGGTGAATAAACTCGATTGCGCCGATGTCAACGCCGCGCGTCGGCTGCGAAACCAAAAGCAATTTCGGATTTAATTCAAATTCACGCCCGATGATGAGTTTCTGCTGATTTCCACCGGACAAAGCGCGCGCCGGAAGTTCCGCATTTGCCGGTCGAACATCGAAATTTTCAATGATTTCACCGATGCGTTTGTTGATTGCCGAATCGTTTAGCAAACCGCTCGCCCTTGAAATAGGCGCGCGATAATGCACGCCGAGCATTGAATTTTCCGCCAGACTAAAATCGAGCAGAAGTCCGCGTCTGTGCCGATCTTCGGGAATATGCGCGACGCCGAGTTCTTTACGTTTGCGGGCGGAAAAATTTGTAATATTCCTGCCTTCAAAATAAATCTTTCCACTCAAATTCGTCGCCGAAGCCAAGCCCGCAACAGTTTCTATAAGTTCGGTTTGTCCGTTACCTTCGACGCCCGCGATGCCGACGATTTCGCCCGCTTTGACATCGAAAGAAACGTCGTCTAACGCCTTGCCGTGTTTGCCGACGACGCTCAAATTCTGCACGCTCAAAACGTTGCCGATCGGATTGGCGTCGGTCTTTTCCACTCTGAGTAAAACGTCGCGCCCAACAATCATTCTAGCTAAATCTTTCGCACTCGTCTCGCTTGTTTTCACATCACCGACGACTTTGCCGTCGCGCATAACCGTAACATTCTCAGAGATTGCAAGAACCTCTTCGAGTTTGTGTGTAATGATAACAATGGTTTTTCCCTGCTCGCGCATACGGCGCAAAATGCCGAAAAATTCTTCGACTTCCTGCGGCGTCAAAACCGCCGTCGGCTCGTCTAAAATTAATAATTTGGCATTGCGATAAAGCGCTTTCAAAACTTCGACACGTTGCTGCGCTCCGACCGATAAATCTTCGATAAGCGCGCGCGGATTGACGCCAAGCTTTAATTCGTCGGACAGGCGCGCAACTTCTGCGTTCGCCCTGTCCAGGTCGAGATTCGCCGCGCCGCCGGTTTCCGCACCCAAAATGATATTTTCAGCAACGGTCATCGTATCTACCAACATAAAATGCTGATGAACCATTCCGACGCCGAGCCGAATGGCGTCCTGCGGCGATTTAATATTCACCGCATTTCCGTCAATCAAAATATCGCCGGTATCGGCATTGTAAAAGCCGTAAGCGATGCGCATAACGGTTGATTTGCCCGCACCGTTTTCACCGACAATCGCGTGAATTGTTCCCGCCTCGATTCGGATTGAAACATCTTTGTTGGCAACGACGTTTCCGAATGTTTTTGTAATGTTTTTTAATTCGAGCATCTTCAGTTTATTTTGAATCGAAATAAGCGTTATAGAAAGACAAAACCGCACAGACAACCAGCGAGGCGGAAGCGACTTGCGAAAGCCTTCTTCCGCGCTCGGATGTGTCCGAACTGTTGTTGGATGACCCGTAAAGCAAATTTCCCGCGCCTAAAAATAAAAGACTTAACGCTTGAATAAAATGCGGCTTGAGCAGAAAACCGCCGACGGCTATCATAATGCAGACGACGCCCGCGCCGATTTGCACTACGGCGAAAGGCGATGGATTTTTTAGCATTGAAGATATTTCTCCAGTTATAAATTTTACTTAGCCATTGCGTCTGTTACTTTTATCTCACCTTCAACGATTTTGCCTTTTGCTTCTTCGACGCGCTGCAAAATTTCCGGTGAAATCAATGCTTTATTATTGTCGTCCATCGCGTATGCAACGCCATCTTTGTCGAGACCGAAAGCATGAAAGCCGCCCGCGAATTTGCCGTCGAGAATTTCTTTGATGACATCGTAAACGGCGTTGTCAACGCGCTTGACCATTGAAGTTAAAACGAATCCGGGCTTTTGTCCGTTCTGGTTAGAGTCAACGCCGATGACGAATTTGTTTGCTTCGCCGCTTTGCGGGTTTTTGCCATATTGCTCGACCGCGTCGAACGCGCCTAAGCCGGAATTTCCCGCCGCCGTAAAAATCACGTCCGCGCCTTTGTCGATTTGATTTAGCGCTAGTTCCTTGCCTTTGCCCGGATTGTTCCACGCCGAATCGGTTACGCCGACGTAGTTGTCAACGACTTTTATATTAGGATTTACGGCGCGCGCGCCTTCCTCGTAACCGGTCGCAAAACGATGAATAAGCGGAATATCCATTCCGCCGACAAAGCCTAAAACTCCGGTTTTTGATTTTTGCGCCGCAATCATTCCGACAAGATACGAGCCTTCGTGTTCGCGGAAAACCAGAGACGCGACATTCGGCAGAGGCTTTCCCTCTTTATCGAGAATTACGCCGTCAACGATAGCAAATTTGATACTCGGAAAATCGGTGGCGACTTTCTGCATAATCGGACCTTGCGCGAAACCGACGCCGATTATCAAATCGAAATTCCGCTCGGCAAACGCGCGCATCGCCGGTTCAATCGAAGTCGGGTTTCCCGGCTCGACATCTCGAAGTACAATATCGAAATCCTTCTGCGCGCGCCTCACACCTTCCCACGCCGCTGCGTTAAAGGAGCGGTCATTTTTGCCGCCGATGTCGAAAACAATTCCGACTTTTATTTTGCTGTTGTCGCTGCTACTGTCGCTGCTACTTGCTTTGCTCGAATTTCCACAAGAAGAGACGGCTAAGGTCAAAACGATAAACAGCAGAGCGCACAGAACTTTTTCTTTCATAATTTTTTTGATTAATCCGAAAATCAATTGTCTTGCATTTCGTTATTGTGAGTTTTATCAATAACGAGAATTGTTTGTCGAACATATTTGCCTTTTCCGCCGACACGACTTTCTCTCATGAAATAATTTCCTTGATTAATTCGGATGCGAGCGGTTTTTCTTCTCCGATTTTATACGCCATTTGCAGTTTTGCAAGAACGCGCGCTGCTTGTGCTTCCGTCCGACAAAAAAGCGTGCCGAACGATTCGTGTTCTTCGATTCTGTCGCCGAGTTTTTTTCCGCATGCGTAACCAACCGCGTAATCAATTTGGTCTTCGACTTTTAGGCGCCCGCCGCCGATTGCTGAAACTACTCTGCCGATTTCGCCTGCATCAATCTTTGAGATGTAACCGCTCGCCGGCGATTTAATTTTGACTTCGAAAAGGTGTTTTTCTAGTAAAGTTTCAGGATTGTCACAGATTTTTGCATCTCCGCCTTGTAATTCTATATTTTGCCGAAACTTTTCCAACCCTTCGCCGCTCGTCAAAACATTTTGAATCTTTGATTTAGCATTTTCAATAGAATCGCAAATTTTCGTTAAAACTAAAATTCGCGCCGCCAGTTCGATTGTTAACTCAAGCGTAGGCTGCATTTGCGCGTTCGGTTCGTTTCTCAAAAGTTTTAGACACTCGAAAACTTCGAGCGCGTTGCCGATATATTGTCCGAGCGGCTGATTCATATCGGAGATGACGGCTTCGGTTTTCACACCGAAAGCGTTTCCGGTTTCTACCAGCGCTTTGGCAAGCTGTTGCACGTCGCGCTCGCTTTGCATAAACGCGCCGCTTCCGGTTTTCACGTCCAACACCAGTGCATCTAAACCTTCGGCTAATTTTTTCGACATAATCGAAGCGACAATTAAGGGAATTGATTCGACTGTCGCCGTCGCGTCGCGCAAAGCATAAAGTTTTCGGTCAGCCGGAACGATATTTTCGGTTTGTCCAGCAAGCACGAATCCGCATTTTTTTATCGTTTTTTTGAATTCGCTTTTCGACAAACGGACGTTGTAACCGCTGATTGATTCGAGTTTGTCGAGCGTGCCGCCGGTATGCCCGAGACCGCGACCGGAAATCATCGGAACATACACGCCGCAGGCAGCGACCATCGGCGCAATTAAAAGTGATGTTTTATCGCCGACGCCGCCGGTCGAATGTTTATCGGCAACCGGCGCGTCAAGGTCGGAAAAATCTAGAATTTCTCCCGACTCGAGCATTGCTTCGGTCAAAGCGTTTTGTTCGGCGAGATTTAGACCGTTGATAAACATCGCCATCAAAAGCGCAGACGTTTGATAATCCGCCCAAGTTCCGTCGGTTGCGCCTGCGACAAAAACATACATTTCTTCGCTCGTAAAACTCTTGCCGTCGCGTTTTTTGCGGATTAAATCTTGCGGATTCATTGGTTGTAACTTTACAGATTTTTTTACGGCGGCACAATTTTTTACAAAATTTTCTCTCAAAGCATTTTCTTTTTCGTCGTAATGCGCGATAATAAATTTGCTATGAGAATTAAAACAATTTTATCAATCGCCGCCTTTTCCTTCGCTTTTATTTTTTCGACCGCTTTTGCCGGTTTGTTCATTGATAAAAGCGAATTTCAAACGGTTTTTGTCGTTGCACCGGTTTCTTCCAATACAAAGCCGACAAGTTGTTTCGGACGTCGCGCGAACAATTCTGTTGCTGGTAAAATCGAATTTATTTTGCGACAAGACGACAACTACGGGCGCGAGCGAGACGTAAAGTTACGTCCCACCAACGGAGATTTTTATCGTCCGTCATTCGCCGAATACGTTAGTGCTACTTCGGAATACGCCGATAAATCAGGAAATTTGAATGATGATGGCTTGCCGCAGGAATTTCAAAGTGCCTGGCAGAAACATATGAAAGCGTGGCGCGATTATGCAGATTTTCTCGAAGAAGCAGAGCGGACGATTTCGGATGACTCCAATTTTTTTCAACTTAGCCGTGAATATAATCGAGATATAGAGTCTACGTGGCAACAGGTTTTGCTTTCGGGCGCGAAATATGGCGCAACGGCTCCGTCGCAAATTCAATAAATATTGTTTGAATTTAATTTGCTAAAAAGACCGTTCGCATTGAAAAATGCGAACGGTCTTTTTATTTTGATTGCAGCAGAACAATAGCTTCGACTTTGACCGCTTTTTGCTCGCCGACCGAATCGACGCCTTCGCCGGTTTTCGCTTTGACGCTGACCGAATCTATTTCTATCTCTAAAACTTCCGCCAAATTTTTCCGCATTTCATCGATGTAAAAGCGTAGTTTCGGCTTTTCCAAATTGATTGTCGAATCAATGTTGACGAGCGCAAAACCTTTTTCCTTCATCAATTCAACGGTGTGTTTCAAAAAAACAAAGCTGTCGGCGTTTTTCCAACGTGCGTCTTTGTCAGAAAAGTGCGTGCCGATGTCGCCGAGCGCAAGCGCGCCCAAAATCGCGTCGGTTACGGCGTGCGCCAGCGCGTCGGCGTCCGAATGACCGACTGCGCCCAAGTCCGATTCAATTCGAACGCCGCCCAAAATCAGCGGTCTGCCCTGCTCAAGACGATGAATGTCGTTTCCAAATCCGATGCGTATCATAGATGTCAGATGTCAGATGTTAGTGAGAATCAGAAACTGATACCTAGCATCTGACATCTAACATCTGCTCAATAAACTTTCGGCTAAAAACAAGTCTTCCCGGTGCGTAATTTTTATGTTTCGCGCGCTGCCTTCGACAATCGAAACTTCGATGCCGAGTTTTTCAGCCAGAAAACTCTCGTCTGTTGCCGCGTCGTTAAGTTTGTTTTCTTCAAAAGCCCGTTTTAATACTTCGTAACGAAAACACTGCGGCGTTAAAGCCCGTTTCAACTTTGCGCGATCAACGGTTTGCACGATTTTTCCGTCCTCGATTTCCTTAATCGTGTCGGTTACGTTTGCAACCAAACAAGCCGCGCCGGTTTCTTTAGCTTTTTCAATTGTTTTTGTAATTTCATCGCTCGCTACAAGCGGTCGTGCGCCGTCGTGAACAGCAACTATTTCAGCTGTTTCAGCGTTAATTGCTTTCAGACCGTTCCAAACCGATTCAGCGCGCATCTGCCCGCCAGCAATTGTTTTGGAGAGTTTTTTTAGGTTGTATTTTCCGGCAACTTCTTGAAAATTTGCGATTTCAGCATTCGGAAGAACGAGAATGATTTCGTCAATTTGAGAGCAAGACTCGAAACGCTCCAAGGTATAAATGACAATAGGTTTACCGAAGATTTCAACGAATTGTTTCGCCTTATCGCCGCCGAATCTCGTTCCGCTTCCGGCGGCGACTACAATTGCAGAATTCATAAACAGCTTATTTTACTTATGCTTAGTGTTACAGAGTAGATTGCAAGTATAAAATAAATCTCGCTTATACAATAATGCGTCGATACCGCGCCAATACAAGCATATAAAACCCGTAAGCTACCAAACCGAGTGCCACGATGCCTAACACCCACTGACCGTATGATTGCTGTTCAAGTGCGTGAAGCGCTCCGCTCAAACCGCGCGCTTCGCCGGCATTTGAATGCAGAGCCGCTTGAATCAAGAAGACGCCGATAATTCCAAACACCACTCCGCGTGCCGATAATCCTGCCTGACCGGAGCGCGTCGCAAAAGTTTGCGTTTTTTCATCCATCTCGTTTGTCTTGAGCTTCTCACGAAATTTAGCTGTGTAAGCCTTGTAAAATTGAGATACGGCGAAAGCGATAAAACCCAAACCGACAGCGCCGACGAGCCATCGTCCGAAAGGCTGTGCGAGCAAAGTTGCCGTCCATTCCTTAGACGCCGCGTCGCCGCGACTTTCGCCGCCGGAACCGAAAATTAATTGCGCGGCGGAATACGCCAAACCGATATGAATCACGCCGATTGCTGCGTAACCGATGCGCCTTGCTATTCCCTTCGCGTCGGAACCCTTATTCTCCGTGTCTTTGACAGCCTGAACGATGCGCCAGATTGCATATGCCGCCATTCCGACGGCAATCGCGCCGAGCAGTAATTTACCGTATGACTGCGAAAGAATTTCCTCAAACGCGCCGCGCGAGTCGGTCTTTCTGCCGCCTCCGGTGAAAGCGGCGAGTGCAGCAAGCGCGCCGATGACAATATAGACAACTCCCTTTGCGGCATAACCGAATCTGGCGAGCGGAATAATCCAGCCGCGAGCAGATTGCGAAATCCGTTCGGCTTCTTCTTTTACGATTCCAAGAGATGAATTTCTATTTTCCATATATAACCCTATGCGTTCGGATATTTCCGGTTAAACAAAGTTCTGGCTGCGTTTTTATTTACTTCATCAATTATATACTTCTTGATTTCTTTATCGTTACCCAAGGAATGTAGCATTGCAGAAGTCAAGTCAGTCTTGGCGTGTCCCCAGGTTTCATCACCCGGAAAAACCCAGGTAATTTCAGCAATGTAGAACGAATTATTTTTGGCAAAATCAAATAGATTGTCTAAGCTGTCAAAACTTTTAGTTCCCTCGTTTGTAATGACATCAATGGTGAAATTGGTTTTTGGCTCAAGCTCCGCTCTTTTAAGACAAGTTTGCCAATATTCTTCTTTTTCTATATTTCCTGTGGAATTGTTTTCTTTATTCATAGCTTGATTTTACTCGCAAAGGATCAAATCGCAAATCTCTTCTCTGTTGGCTATATAAGAGCATTACATTCTTAAATACTACTACACATCACATTTTACGGCACATTTGGCAAAGATTTACTGTTGATTTACTATCTGGTCTGGCATAGAATCCACCTGCTTTTTCTATTACTTACAGGAGTTAACACAAATGAAACGAATACTTATACTAATCACATTGCTACTGTCTGGATCGGCTTGCACTTCGAGTCAACCAACATCACAAAAGGGAACAAATGTAAACACCGCTATTACGCCGCAGACTACGGCAACATTTTCCGAAGCTGATTTTATAGCACGCGAAAATCAGGTTTGGGATGCGCTTAGGAAAAAGGATTACGATATTTTTGCCGGTTTCTTAGCTGAGGATCAAGTAGAGGTTGAATCTGATGGCGTATATGACAAGGCAGGCACGCTCAACGGAATAAAGCAGGTTGACTTTGCAAACACTTCGCTGAGTGATTTCAAAGTGATAAAATTAGACAATGATGCCGTGTTGACAACTTGTTTGGTTAAAGGGTCTTCTCCGGCATTTCCTGCAGAGGGTATAAGAAGCAGCACTGTCTGGGTCAACCGTAACGGAAAGTGGTTAGCTGTATTCCATCAAGGAACGGCAGCCGAGAGAACAGCATCTGCTAAATAAAATACAATCGGTCAAACTATGCACGTAGGATAAAGAAGAAAAGCCGCGAGCCTCAAAGAGCTTACGGCTTTTTTCTCGCTATTATTTGAACGAATAGCAGCGAGGTTCATTTGTTTGTGAAAAAAATAAATTGTAATGATTAAAATATTATTTCAACGTTCGCCATTTATTCAAGTTCTTCGATAATTGATGTTTGGCGAAGCTCGCGCGGCGCTTTGCGAAAACCGGGTGTGCGCGAATCGTGAATGCTGTTGCCTGTGTGGTTGCCGTTTGTTGTTTCGTAACTTTCGTCTCTTTCTTCCCACAACCGTCCGAAAATCATTTTTCCAGCCGTCGTCTGCAAAACGCTTGTAACCGCGACATCCGCCGTTTTGCCGATAAGTTTGCGCGCGTTGTCAACGACAACCATCGTGCCGTCGTCCAGATACGCAACACCTTGGTTATATTCCTTGCCTTCTTTCAAAATAAAAACGCGCATCGCTTCGCCTGGCAAAACGACGGGCTTTAAGGCGTTGGCAAGTTCGTTGACGTTTAAGACATTGACGCCGCGAAGCTGCGAGACTTTGTTTAGATTGAAATCGTTGGTGATAATGACGGCTTCGAGTTGCTTGCCGAGTTCGATAAGTTTCAGGTCAACTTCTTTGACGGCTGGAAAATCCGTCTCGACAATTTGAACATCAAGATTCGAGTTATTGCGAAGCCGCTGCAGCATATCGAGTCCGCGCCGTCCGCGCTGGCGTTTGCTTGAGTCGGGCGAATCGGCGACCTGCTGCAATTCGGTTAAAATAAACTGCGGGATAATCAAAGTTCCGCCCAGGAAGCCGGTTTCGGAAACGTCTGCGATGCGTCCGTCGATAATTACGCTGGTATCGAGGATTTTATAATCGCGTTTCACCGCGTTTTTATCACTGAAAATTCCGCCGAGAGCCGACAAATCTATAAATTCGCCTTTCGCCGCACCGACAACCAGACCGATATAACCCATAAAAAACGCCAGCGAAATCGTCAGGAAAGTCTGCATTTCAGCGGGAACAGCTTCGACTTTTTGAATCGAAATCAGCACGCCGATTAAAAACGCGCCAATGATTCCCAAAATCGAACCGATTGCCGCGCCGATGAGCGTCTTCAAGGTTGCCCGTCTGATACGCATCTCGAAACCGACGACGAAAACGGCAATCAGCGCGCCGAGCCCGGCTGAAAAAGTCCGACTCGTCAAGGCGTCCATTTCGCCCAAACTGTGAACATTCGCCAGCGGATTAAGTAAAAAGCCGATTGCTGCAAGCAAAACAATAAAGCTGATTCTGATTATGAGAATGTCGAGTTTCATCGCAATCGAAATCTTAGCACGAATTTAATAAACTGAATAGTAGATAATCAAACGATTAAATCAGCCTATTTTTATTTATTAAGTCAAATAAAAACCGACAATTTTGTATTTTTCAAAAGAAAAAGTTTGAGAAAAATAAAATCAGCCGCGACAATTTACGTTCGTCGGCGCCGGCTGCGGTGATTTGCGTCCTTCATAAGTTTCGATAAAGATTTATCCTAGTTTTTTCAACTGCATAACTTTTATCAATTATATTTTGCAATCTTAAACCGATACGTAAAATAAAAAGACGACTCAAAAGAATCGTCTTTATTTAACTAAAGTCTTTAGTTAAAAAAATTTACTTACTGCCACCAGAGCCTCCCGAGCCGCCTGACCCACCTGAGCCGCTTCCGCCACCGGAGCCACCGCTTCCAGAGCCTCCACTTCCGGAACCGCTCCCGCCAGAGCCGCTACCGCCTGAGCCACTGCCTCCGCCGGAGCCTGATTGACCACCACCGGAACCACCCTGCGAGCCGGATTGTCCGCCTGAACCGCCGCTGCCGCCAGAGCCGGACTTATCGCCGCCCTGTGAACCGCCGCCTTGTCCTCCTTGAGAACCAGACTGTCCACCGGAACCGCCTTGTCCGCCTGAACCGCTACCGCCACCGGAGCCACTGCTTCCAGAACCGCTGCCGCCTGAGCCGCCGCTACCTGAGCCGCTGCCTCCGCCGGAACCGCCCGAACTGCTACCGCCGCCCGAACTGCCTTGCGAGCCTGACTGTCCACCTTTTTGACCACCGGAGCCGCCTTGACCACCTTGTGAACCAGATTGTCCACCTTGTGAACCGGATTGTCCACCTTGTCCGCCGCTTCCTTGTCCTCTATCTTCTCGGTCTTTATTATTGTCTTGGTCTTGATTGTTAGCCATTTTTATTCTCCCTGATTGTAGATTTCTCATTTAGTTCCATTAAATGAATTATTAACGGCTTAACTAAACGAGTAAAAAAGCATACATACAAATTTTGTGCCAATAATAAATGTTATTTTTATGGATTTTTCGTAGTTTGGTATAGTAAATTCGTATCTTACGAATACGCATTTTCTAGGAAGCAAATTTTTATTTCCTCTTGATTGTTCGATTTCATTACAACAAATTCGCGCAAAATTTATATGGCAAAAACACCGGCTACAATTTATGTCTGCCAAAACTGCGGCAACCAATCGCGCAAATGGCAAGGAAAATGCACAGACTGCGGTGAGTGGAACACTTACGTCGAAGAAAAATTTCGCCCGTCGGCGCAACCCGTCGGCAAAAGTTCTTCCGCCGCTGGCGCGCGGCGCGGTATAGATGTTTTTCGGGAAACAAAACCAATCGCATACGGTGAAATTGAATCGCAGGACGACGCCCGTACGTCGAGCGGAATTGACGAATTCGACAGAGTTCTCGGCGGCGGAATTGTTCCCGGCTCACTCGTTTTAATTGGCGGCTCGCCCGGAATCGGCAAATCAACGCTCGTCGCGCAGGTTGCGGACAAATTAAGCGAAAATAATTTAAAGGTTTTGTATGTTTCGGGTGAAGAAAGCGAGCGACAAATAAAAATGCGCGGCGAACGCTTGGGCTTAAACGCGGAAAACCTTTTTCTATTGCCCGAAACGAATCTCGACGCAATTTTGACGGAAATCGAACGAATGAAGCCGGACATTATTATCGTCGATTCTATCCAAACTGTTTTTTCACCGAACATCGAATCCGCGCCCGGAAGCGTTTCTCAGGTCCGCGAGGTCGCCGGACAATTTATGATGTTTGCCAAAGCTGCGAATGTTCCGGTTTTTCTCATCGGTCACGTTACGAAAGAAGGTTCAATTGCGGGACCGAAAGCATTGGAACACATCGTTGACACGGTTCTGTATTTTGAAGGCGACAGGCATCACAATCATCGAATAATCCGCGCTACCAAAAACCGTTTCGGCGCGGCAAACGAAATAGGCATTTTCGAGATGACCGGCGAAGGCTTAAAGCCGGTCGGCAATCCGTCGGAAGTTTTTCTGCAGGAACGTCCCGAAGGCGCAAGCGGTTCTGTCGTAACGGTTTGTATGGAAGGCACGCGCCCGATGCTCGTCGAAATTCAGGCGCTCGTTACGGGAACGAAATTCGGCACGGGCAGACGAATGGCTCAAGGCTTCGATTACAATCGCACGTCGCTTCTCATCGCCGTTCTCGAAAAGCGCGTCGGCTTTCAACTCGCGGGCGACGACGTTTTCATCAATGTCGCAGGCGGCTTGGAAATTGACGAACCGGCGGCAGATTTGGGCGTCATCGCCGCGATTTCTTCGAGTTTTAGAAATTTGCAAATCCCGCCCGACGTTGCCGTTTTCGGCGAAGTCGGCTTAACCGGCGAAGTCCGCGGCGTCCTGCAAGGTGAAACCCGCGCCCGCGAAGCACAGACTTTAGGCTTTAAGAAATTGATTTTGCCAGCGTCGAATAAAAAAGGTTTGGAAAAATTATTAGGCATCCGCGTCGTCGGCGTGCGAACTTTGGAAGAAGCGTTGGATGAGTTATTTTAATTTTATAGAGGATAATTTTATGAAAACTCTTGTGATTTTCTTAGCTGCAACTTTTCTTAGCTTGAGTTGTCAAACTGCGTCTTCAAAAGTTGATGCGTTGCCTGCAAACCAAACCACTAATAATTCTGCGGTAATAGAAAATTCTTCTGAAGTTTCTTTGATTCGCAAAATTGATTTTCAAAACTTCACGTTTCCTTGGACGAAAAAGTTCGGATATGGCGAGAAAACCTTTGCGTTGAAAAATGGAGCAGCCGATTTGCCGGACGAAAGTCGAGTAACATTGAACAGTCTTGCTTATGTTAACGTTGCAGACAATTACGATGAACAGGCACTTGTAACTTTAAAGATTGACGACGGAAATGCGACATATAATATGCTTTATGTTTACGCGATTGAAAACGGCAAGCCGAAATTGTTAGAAAGTTTTGAATTCGGTGAAAATAATACTTTTTTAGGAACTGCTTTTGAAGCGCACGGCGAATTGGTTATCGAAACATACAATCAACTGCCGGGCGACGCCGAATGCTGTCCGAGCGTTATAGAAATTTCGTATTACAAATGGCAAAAAGACAAATTTGTTTTGCAAGGCGAGCCGCAAAAGGTTTCTAACGGTTATGTGGAAAGGATGAAGAAGAATAAAAAAGGAACGATTGATTTTGCGTTTTAAGCCGCTAATTTTTGCTTAACTCGTTCAATCTCAATTTCAACTTTCGGCAATTCCAAACCTGTCTGCATTGCGGTTTCAAGCCAAAGATTTTCAACCGTTTCCAATTCTTCCAGAGTTTCGCTTAAAGTTTCGCCCTGCGCGAGACAGCCTTTTAACGCCGGAATTTCGGCGACGTAGCCGCCTTCGCTTGCCGGATAAATTACGAACGGATATTTAACTTTTCCCATTTAACTGTAAATCTATTTTTCTTCCGCCGCCGTCATCGTCAAATTGTCCGTAACGCGCTCGATGTTCGCGCCGACCGAACTTAATTTGCGGACGATGTTTTCGTAACCTCTGTCGATGTGATAAACGCGGTCAATCAGCGTTTCGCCCGACGCGGCGAGGGCGGCTAAAACTAGAGATGCCGATGCGCGCAAATCTGACGCTTGGACGGGCGCGCCCATTAAATCGGTTTTGCCGCGAACGGTTGCCGTGTTACCGGCGAAATGAATATCCGCGCCCAAACGAATAAGCTCGGAAGCGTGCATAAAACGATTTTCAAAAATCGTTTCGGTGATATTGCAGACGCCTTCGGCTTGCGTCATCAAAGCCATATACTGCGCCTGCATATCAGTCGGAAATTCAGGGTGCGGATGTGTTGTAACGTCCTTTGAATGCAAGCCTTTGCCTGAACATTTAATGCGCAAAGTGCTTGGATTTAATTCGTCGATTTCGACGCCTGCTTCGAGCATTTTTTCAATCGCGGCAGTTAAATGTTTCGGCTCGCAGTTTCTTATTTCAAGTTCGCCGTTCGTGATTGCCGCCGCAACGATGAATGTTCCGGTTTCGATGCGGTCGGGAATAATCGTGTGTTCCGCCGCGCCCAAATTTTCGACGCCTTCGATTCCGATAACGGGCGTTCCTGCGCCTTTAATGCGCGCGCCCATTTTATTCAAAAGCTCGGCTAAATCTTCGATTTCCGGTTCGCGCGCGGCATTGTGAATTGTTGTTTTTCCTTTCGCCAAAGCCGCCGCCATCATTACGTTTTCCGTTCCCGTAACCGTAACTTTTTCAAACGAAACATCTGCGCCGATTAATCTTCCTTTCGGGGCGCGCGCCACGACATCGCCGGATTCTAAAGATACAACTGCGCCGAGTTGTTCAAAGGCTTTCAGATGTAAATCAATCGGGCGAGTTCCGATAGCGCAGCCGCCGGGAAGCGAAACTTTCGCCTGTCCAAAGCGCGCAAGTAAAGGACCTAAAGCAAGAACGCTGGCGCGCATTGTTTTGACGAGTTCATATGGCGCTTCAAAAATCTCTATGTTTTTTGCCGTAACTTTATGCGTGCGAAGTTCAGGTGTTAGAACTGTCGCGCCCAAATCTTCCAACAATCTACGCTGTGTAATTAAATCTTTGACATACGGAACGTTATGCAAAATAACAGTTTCCGCACTCAAAAGCGTTGCTGCCAAACAAGGCAAAGCAGAATTTTTCGCGCCGCTGATTTCGATTTTTCCTTTGAGCGGATTGCCGCCGGTGATTAAGAATTTGTCCATTTCGATTGCGAGCCGAATTTTTATTTATAGCTCGTTTAAGTTTTCCTTATAGTTTTGGAAAAATCTTATCACGAGATTTGTTTTTAATAAAAATTGGGGGGAGAACTGTTTTCAGAAGGGGTAAACACGACCGTAAGGGAGTGTGTTCTTCAAAAGTTTAGACAAACACTCTTACGGTCATGTTTACCCCCTTGAATCTTTGAAAGCGCAAATCAAGCGTGTCGGTTCGAGGTAAGTTTTGTATTCAATTCGTTTGAAGCCCGCCGTTTTAAGCCACGATTTATAAACGCCAAAATTTCTTTCAACGTCGGGCGAATTCCAACTTATGTCTTCGAGACAGAACAAAACTGAAATTTCGGGGCTCAGACGGTCTTCGTCCAAAATCCAGCCGCTGATAATGCACGCGCCGTTTTCCGGCAATTTTTTATAAATGTTTGCGAGCAGATTTTTGTTCGTTTCTTCGTCGAAAACGGAAACTAAATTTGCCAGCAAAGCGACATCGAAATCATCCGGCAAATTGTCTTTCGTGATGTCGCCGCCAACGGTTTCGATTCGATTTTGCAGATTGCTTTTTGAAATAAACTCGCCGGCTTTTTCGACGTTTTCCGGCAAATCGAAAACCATCGCTTTTAGATTTTCAAAACTCTCGCACAAACCTATAGACATCGCGCCCGTGCCGCCGCCCAAATCTAAAACCCGTTTATATTTTGAAAAATCAAACGCTTTGGCAAGCGCGCAGCCGTGCAGCAACGCGAGATTATGCTGTTCCGTCATCGAGCCCGCGCCCTGGTCTTCGTCTTCGGGGGTTTCAGAATTGCTTTCGCCGTATTTCCAAGTTTTTAATTTTTCCGTCAGATTTTCCCACAACGGATACGAGCGATTTTTATATCGTCTTATCTGTCCGCCGAGATAAAATTCGCCGCCTTTGACGAGAAAATATTCGGCAAGCGCAGTGTTTTTATAATTTTCCTTTTCTCGTTCGAGAAGTCCCACAACAACGCAGGCATTTAGAAATCTTTCCATCGCAAGCGGGTCAATCGAAAGATTTTCGGCAAGTTGTTTTGCGGTTAAATTTTCTTCGTGTAGAAATTTCGGAATTTCCAGTTCGACAAACGAAAATAGAACTTGCGATTTCTGATAGCCAATCGCAAGTTCAAGAAGTTCATTCGGCGATTCGATTTTCGCGTTTTCCTTCAAATCGTTTATCCGTTTGGATTAAGGACGACTTTGCGCCATTGATTTTTATCTGTATTGAATTCGCCGTAAGCCATCGGCGCTTCGGATAAATTCAAACGGTGCGAAATGACGAACGACGGGTCGATTTTTCCTTCTTCGACGGCGGCGAGCAGTCGCGGCATATACGCCTGCATATGGGTTTGTCCCAATTTGAAGGTCAAGCCTTTGTTGAACGCCGCGCCGATTGGAAACTTGTCCATAAAACCGCCGTATGCGCCCGGAATTGAAACCGTGCCGCCTTTACGAACGCAGAAAATTGCTTGCCTGAGCGCGTGCGGTCGGTCTGTCGCTAAAAATACAGCGGCTTTCGCATAGTCGAGAAGCGAATCAACCGAAGTACCGTGTGATTCGAGTCCAACGGCATCAATACACGAATCAGGTCCGCGCCCGCCCGTCATATCCTTTAATTTGTCGTGAACCTCAACGTCGTCAAAATTTATCGTCTCGACATTTGGGTTATTAGCCTGGGCAAAATCAAGACGGTCTTGATAATGATCAATCACGACGACTTTCTCCGCGCCGAGCATAAATGCCGATTTGGTCGCAAATTGTCCGACCGGACCTGCGCCCCAAATAGCAACCGTGTCGCCTTCTTTAATGTTGCAATTATCCGCCGCCATAAATCCGGTCGGAAAAATGTCGGAAAGAAACAAAACCTTTTCGTCTTCAATCGAATCGGGAACTTTTATCGGTCCGACATCGGCAAATGGAACACGCGCGTATTCGGCTTGACCGCCGGCAAATCCGCCCATTAAATGCGAAAAACCAAACAGACCCGAGCCGGCAAAACCATAAGCTGTTTCCTGTCCTTCGGGTTTCGGGTTTGAGTTATCGCAAACCGAAAACATTTCGTTTTTGCAGAAAAAACAATTTCCGCACGCAATCGTGAACGGTACGACCACTTTATCGCCCGTTTTCAAATTGCCGACGCCTTTTCCAGTTTCGACAACTTCGCCCATAAACTCGTGTCCGAGAATATCGCCCTGCATCATCGAGGGAATGTAACCGTTATAGAGATGCAAATCCGAGCCGCAAATCGCCGTTCTCGTAATTTTAATAATCGCGTCGCGGTCGTTCAAAATTTTCGGTTCAGGCACGTCCATCACCTGCACACTGTGTTTTCCCATCCAACAAACTGCTTTCATGTTAATTCTCCCTTGTTTATAAAAAAGATGTCAGTTAGCTTTTACAGACATCTGGTTTTTGACATCCGCCTAAGCTGTTGCCTTTTTCGCGTGTGGTTCGCGTCCAGAAGTTTGACCTTCGGTCGTGATAATTTCGCCGGACTCCATCAAACTTTTGAAGCGATACAGATCACCGTAAACCTGTTGGCTCGGTTCTTCGCCGAAAAGTTTAGCGAACATCGCGCCGAGAGCGCCGCCCGGTGCTTCGTAAGTCATTGTAACTTTTACTTCCGTTCCGCGGTTTGCCGTCGGCAGGAATTCGACAACACCTGAGTTTGGAATATCCGCGCCTTCGAGCGAGCGCCAGCCGATACGGACATTTTCCTGGTCGCTAGTCGTTTCGGCATCCCATTCAACCGATTGACCGAGCGGTGCTTTCGCTTTCCAATGCGAAGTTTTTTCGCCCGTAGTTTTGACCGATTCGAGATGCTCCATAAACTGCGGCAAGTTTTCAAAATTATGCCAGAAACTGTAAAGCTCGGCAGGTGATTTGTTGATTGTCAACGATTTGCTGACGTGGACTTTACCTGAAAGCAAACCGTTTTCATAAGTCTTTGATTTTCCAGAGGTAAAGTTTCTTGACGCGGTTTCGCCATCGTTCGTGTCAATTCCCATCGCGTCATACATATGACAATGTCCGGTCGTGCCGCGAAAAGCGAGGCTGCCGCCCAGGAGCGAAAAAACTGTTCCAAGCGCGCCGCCGCGTTTCAAGCCGTAAGCCAGAAGCACGCCGCCCGTCGTCGCTGAAATAAATCTTTCAACCGGAGAAACGTTTGTGTTCATTTTGGTTAAAAACTCGGCTGTCGTATTATTTTTATTTGTGTGTTGCATAAAATATCTCCTTTCCCTTGTAAAAATTTAAGCCAACTTTTCGTCAGCTTTGAGTTCGTTGTTGCGGTAAGATTCTTTATCAGAAAGAGCCGTCAAAAGTGATGGTGAAACTGAAGATGCGCTGTCTTTGCCAAGCGCGCGTCTTTCGCCGATACCACCTGCCGCCGGTAAAATTTTGTTTGCAAGCGCTAACATTTCCGCCGTTAATTCGGGAAACAGTGCATTGAATTTAGCCGCGAGTTTCGCTTGCAGCGAAATTATCAATTCGGCATCGCCGCTTCTGCACGCCGTAATAATTTGGCTTGCCGCGTTTTCCGCGCTGACGGATGTAAAAGGCAGCGAATCTAAAATACTGAACCAGGCGTATTCTTTTTCGTTTTGTCCTTTGAAAATTGCATTAACCGGACTTCCCGTTCGCATCAAGCCGGGACAAACCGTTGTAACGTATATGTTATCTTTGACGAGTTCGGCGCGCATCGCGCCCGACAAGCCGACAAGCGCGAATTTGCTGGCAGAATAAGGCGCAAGATGCGGGACGCTGATTTTTCCGCCGATTGAAGAAACGTTTATAATTCGTCCTTCACCGCGTTTTTTCATTTCCGGCAAAACGGCTTGCATCGTATAAAACGCACCCCAAAAATGAATTGCCATCGCATCTTCAAAATCTTTTTGCGTTTGAACTTCGAGCGGTCCGACTTGAATTACTCCGGCATTATTGATAAGTACGTCAATCTGTCCGTAATGATTACAAACGGTTTCGACCGTGCGGTTGACTTCGGATTGATTTCGGACATCGCAAACAACGTCTAAAACCTGCGCGCCGAGAGCTTGCAGATCTTCTTTTGCGCGCGCCAATTCGTCGGCGTCTCGAGCGCATATTGCCAGTTTTGCGCCTTCGTCCGCAAGCATTCTGGCTAAAACCAAACCAAGCCCGCGCGAGCCGCCGGTTATCAAAACGACTTTGTTCTGGAAATCGAATTTTGGACGCGCTTTTCGGACGATTTTCCAAGCCGTAATTGCTCCGACACCGACAGCCGTCGCTAGCCACCAACCGTTTTTGCTCTTGCCTTCCACCTTGAAAATTTACCCTCTTGAAGAATTGTAAAAGCCGATTAATGCAATCGAAGTGCCAAGAGAGAAGATGTTAGATGTTAGTAGGAAAACTTGCCGATATCTAACATCTGACATCCGGCATCTTCAATCCTTATGTTAAAATTGTAAAACTATGGCAGAAAGTTTAGCTTTTTCAAAAACTTCAGATAGACAACGAATTTACGACGAAATTGCGCCGCAGATTGCCGCGCTTGTTTCGGGCGAGACAGATTTGGTTGCGAATCTGGCAAATATCACGGCGGCTTTGCGCGAAGCGTTTGGTTTTTTCTGGGTTGGATTTTATATAAAAAAAGAAAATCAACTTGTTTTGAACGCCTTTCAAGGCTCGATTGCCTGCACGAGAATTGATTTCGACAAAGGCGTCTGCGGACATTGCTACACGACGCGCGAGATTGTTATCGTGCCGAATGTTGACGAATTTCCCGGACACATCGTTTGCAGTTCGGCTTCGAAATCGGAAATCGTTTTGCCGGTATTTGATAAATCCGGCAAAGTTTTTGCCCTGTTGGATATTGACAGCGACAAGCTCAATGATTTTAGTGAAACAGACGCCAACGGTTTACAAAAAATCGTTGAGATTGTTGAAGATTTGATAAAGAAAAATTAATCGCAGATAAACGCAGACGAACACATACCTTTAAATTTAAAGAATAAATGACAAAAGACGAAAAGCAAATTGTAAACTACGCCGAGTTTTGGGATTATTACGTCGCTGAACACTGCGAGCCGTTGACGCGCTATCTGCATTTTATCGGCACCTTGCTCGGCGTTGTTTTGCTCGTTTGGATTGTGCGAACCGGAAGTTGGTTTTATTTTCCGCTTTGTTTTGTTGTCGGTTATGCGTTTGCCTGGTTCGCGCATTTCTTTGTGGAACACAACAAACCTGCAACTTTCAAATATCCGTTTTGGTCTTTTATCAGCGATTACAAAATGGTTTGGTTTATGCTGACGGGCAAAATGGACACAGAAGTCGAGCGCGTTTCGAAGAAATAATTTACCACGGAGATACAGAGAACGCAGAGTTTTTTATTTTGCTTTTTGCGGTTACTTTTTCTCTGTGAACTTTGTGTCTCTGTGGTGAAGAATTCTTTCCGAAATCAATTCGAGCGAGCGATTATAGCGATAACTGATTTGCATATGTCCGTCGTCGAATTCTTCGTGAATAAAAGGCACGCCGAAATCTTTTAATCTTTTACACAAAATTCTCGCGCCTAAATCCAAAGCGAATTCGTCGCGCGTTCCGGCATCAATATAAAGCAGCTTTAGAGATTTCAAGTTTTCCACAGATTTTTCCACAAGGCGCGTCGGGTCATTGTCTAACCATTTTTGCCAAACGTCCGAACGTATCTCACCCGTCTGCAAATTAAATGGCAAATCAAAACCGAGTTCGGCGTTTTCGTTCGGCGAATAACACGCGCTCATACCGATTATGTTCAGCGCCGGAAAATCATCTTTTCCCTTCTTTTCTTCGCGCCGGAATTTTTCCATAAAACTCTTCGCGTCGCCTTTGATTGCGCGAAACGCTTTTGGAACGTCGGGCAAATAACACAATTCAAAATAAGCATCGCCGCTCGTCGAGCAAACAAGACCGAAAATGTCCGAATGACGCATTGCCATTATCAGTGCGCCGTAACCGCCTGAAGATTTCCCCATTACGGCGCGTGAATTTTTGTCGGCAGTCGTGCGAAATTTTTCGTCAACAAATTGAACGATTTCTTCGGTCAAATAATCTTCGTAATTGCCGGTTGCGCTTGAATTGATGTATTGCGAGCCGCCGTAAAATGTAAAACAATCGGGCATCACAATAATCATCGGTTTGATTCGATTTTTGCTTATCAGCAAATCCATCCGCTCCGCCAAATTCGGCGTAAAAGCGTTGTCGTTGAGCAGCATTCGCCCGCGCCCCGTAAATCCGGTCAGACAATAAACGACGGGAAATCGTTTTTCCGCGTCGCTTTCGTAATCGGGCGGCAAATAAACGCAAACGTCTCGAACTGATTTATCGCCGAGCGGATTATCTTTCAGAACCGCACTCGCGTGTCGCAGAATTTTAACAGTTCCTTGCTTTTGATTGGGCGTAGTCATAACATTGATTTTCGACGCCGAAGGCGGAAAGCGTCAAGTTTCAAATAAGATTACCTGCGAATAAACACAAAGGAATCACTAAAAGAACCTTCGTGAAATCTTCGTATCGCTTTGTGGACGAATTCTTTTGTTAAATTATTATGGCTGGCGATGTAATTTCGTTAAATCCCGATTCGCTGCAAGTTACGATCGAATTTCTGACGGCGATGATTACGCCCGCGCTGCTTATTTCGGCAACCGGTTCGCTCGTGCTTTCGACATCGACGCGGCTCGGGCGAGTGGTTGATCGTGTACGCGATTTGGAACAGCGTCTTGCCGAATTGCTTACGACTAAAGACAAAACGAGCATACCGCTTTACGACCGACGCCTGGAGACGATTGTAAATCTATTGGACAAAGTTACGAGCCGCTCGCGGATTTTGCAGCGCGCGATGGGTGCGTTTTATTACGGTCTGTGTCTTTTTGTTTTAACGAGCGTCAGCATCGGTATTGTCGGCATCGTCGGCGTTTATCGTCTGATTCCGATTCCGATTGGGATTGTAGGCATTTTATTTTTGTTATACGGCAGCGTATTGATGCTGCGCGAAACTCGTATGGCGACGGCGACCGTCAATGCCGAAATGGATTTTACGTGGGAGTTGGCGCGAACAGTCGCGCCCGGCGAAATTATCAGTAAATATCAACCGAATGCTTTTGGAACAAGAAAAATCAGAGCCAAAATTCACGAAACTTTTGGCGGCGGGCGAACTGGAAAAGAGAGTTGAGCAATTGGAAAACTTGCTCAAAAGCTGCACGGTTTGCCCGAAAGATTGCGGCAACAATCGCCTGACGGACGAAATCGCCGCATGCTATTCGGGCAGGCTTCCGATTGTATCGAGCTACACGGCGCATTTCGGTGAAGAGCCTTGTCTTTCGGGAACAAACGGCGCGGGAAATATATTTTTCGGCAACTGCAATCTGCGCTGCGCTTACTGTCAGAATTATCAAATTTCACAAACCTGGAAAACGCAAAAGAAAAATGAAATCACGCATGAGCGGCTGGCGGAAATAATGCTCGAATTACAGGCGAAAGGCTGTCATAACATCGGTTTCGTCTCGCCGACGCATTTTGCGCCGCAGATGGCGCGGGCGATTTTAATTGCGGCGCAAAACGGTTTGAATCTGCCGATTGTTTATAACACAAACGCTTATGATTCGGTCGAAGTCTTGCGCCTGCTCGACGGAATTGTTGACGTTTATTTGCCCGATTTGAAATATGCCGAAAACGAAAACGGTTTTGCATTTTCAAAAGTGCGCGATTACACAACATACGCGCGAGCAGCGATAAAAGAAATGTTCCGGCAAACCGGCGATGAACTCGTGTTTAATGAAAATGGTTTACTAAAAAAAGGTTTAGTAGTTCGCTTGCTCGTTTTGCCGAACGATTTGGCGGGAATCGAAGAAAACCTGCGCTGGATAAAAGAAGAATTATCGCCGAAAGTCGCAATTTCATTGATGGCGCAGTATTACGCAACGAACAAAGCTGCGACTGATGAGCGTTACATTTTGCTCTCGCGCAGAATTTCCGAAAGAGAATGGTTTAATGCCGTATCATTATTGGAAGAACTAGGTTTCGAGCAAGGTTTTATGCAGGAATACGAATCCGCTTCGCTTTATTATCGACCCGATTTCACCGACGAAGACAAGCCTTTTAAAGATATACGGGATTTTCAATAGTTAAATTATCGAATGACAGAACAAGACGAAAAATTTATGCGCCGCGCGATTCGGTTGGCGCAAATCGGAATCGACAAAAACGCCGGCGGACCCTTTGGCGCGCTCGTCGTGTTTGATGGCGAAATCGTTGGCGAAGGCTTCAATCGGGTAACTTCGACCAACGACCCGACGGCGCATGCCGAAGTCGTGGCGATAAGACGCGCGTGCGAAAAATTAAAAAGTTTTCAACTCGACGGCTGCACGATTTACGCTTCGTGCGAGCCGTGTCCGATGTGTCTGGGCGCGATTTACTGGGCGCGTCCGGCAAAAGTTTTCTATGCCTGCACGCGCGAAGATGCGGCGCAGATTGGTTTCGACGACCAATTCATTTACGAGGAAATTGAAAAAAATTTTGAAAATCGGCAGATGAAACTTGTCAATCTGATGCGTGAAGAAGGTTTGATTGTTTTCAAGAGTTGGCAAAACAAACCGGACAAAACAGAATACTAATGATTAACGGTAAATGATAAATGATTAATGAAAAACAATTCTTACATTCATCATTCATCACTAAAAAATGGCTTCATTTTTCAACAATTATTTTTACCTGATTCTCGCAGTCGTCGCCGGAATGATGATGCCGACGCAGGCGACAATCAATAATAAACTGGCGGCAAGTGTCGGCAGCCCGATTCTCGCCGCGTTCGTTTCGTTTTTCATCGGAACAATCGCGCTGTTTCTTTATATTTTGGCAACAGGCATTCCGTTGGGAAACTTGGCGGACGTGAAAAATGCCTCACTCGTCGCCTGGACGGGCGGAATTTTGGGAGCATTTTATGTTGCGTCGAGTGTTTTACTCGTGCCGCGCTTGGGCGTGGCTTTAACTTTCGGTTTGATAATTGCCGGACAAATGTTGATAACTCTGGTGATTGACCATTTCGGCTTGCTCGGCATTGCTGTCAAAGAAGTAAATCTGCCGCGTCTTTTGGGCGTAATTCTGATAACAATCGGTGTTGTTTTGATTCGTAAGTTTTAAGTATAAATTCTTTACATAGACATATGAATTCTTTTCTAAAAATTGAATGTTTTTCCATATTTATTCAAAATGATTAAATTCATCCTCAACAACCAAACGGTCGAAACCGATTTGCCGCCGGGCGCGACCGTTTTGGATTTTGTGCGTTATCACAAAAATTTGAAAGGCACAAAAATCGGTTGTCGTGAAGGTGATTGCGGCGCTTGCACGATTCTTGTCGGTGAATTAAGCGCTGATTCAATGAAATATCGCACGCAAATTTCGTGTCTAATGCCGCTCGTCAATGCAAACTTAAAACACATCGTGACAATCGAAGGCATTAACAAAACAGACGGCGAATTAACCGAAGTTCAAAAAGCGATGGTCGATGAATCGGGAACGCAGTGCGGTTTTTGCACGGTTGGTTTCGTGATGTCGCTCACTGGATTTTGCGTTGATGAAACGGCGAAAACTTCCGAGATGGCAATTTCTTCGATTGACGGAAACATCTGTCGCTGCACCGGTTACAAATCCATCGAACGCGCGGCGGAAAAATTGACGCAGGTTCTAAACGAAAAAAACGGACAATCGAGCCTCGATTTTGCGATTGAAAAACAAATTGTTCCCCGTTATTTTTCCGAAATAAAAAATCGTCTGAATGCTTTGGCGGCAAAAGACACATCTTTTCAGGGAAATACTTTGCAAACGCACGAAGCAAAACACGGCGCGGAAGACCAATACACAAGCGAACGGTCGAAATCGAAAATCGAAAATCGAAAACCGTTCGTCGGCGGCGGGACGGATTTATACGTGCAAAACCCGGAAGAAATGGTTTACGCTTCGGCGGAAAATCTTTTCGACAATTCTAACTTGCGATTTATTGAGGAAACAGACGAATTCGTCGAAGTCGGCGCATCAACAGTCGTTACCGATTTGCTCGCGTCGCCGATTTTTCAAAATCTGTTTCCGAATCTTTATAAACACTTAAAACTTGTCTCCTCGACGCCGATTCGCAATATGGCGACGCTTGCCGGAAACTTCGTCAACGCTTCTCCAATCGGCGATATGACGGCGTGGTTTCTCGCGCTTGACGCTTCGGTTGTTTTCAACAACGGGCGCGAAATTCCTTTGCGCGAGTTTTATATCGGTTACAAAAAGCTGGCGAAAACCGACGACGAATTCGTTACAAAAATCCGCTTTCGCAAAAACTTTTCGCATTTTAATTTCGAGAAAGTTTCCAAGCGAACTTGTCTGGATATTTCTTCGGTCAACACGGCGATTTCTTTAAATGTTGAAAATGCTTTAATAGCAAACGCGCACGTTTCGGCGGGCGGCGTCGCGCCGATTCCCTTATATCTGCGAAAGACTTCCGAATTTCTGCGTGGCAAAGAAATTAACGATACGACGATTTTAGAAGCAAATGAAATTCTGCAATCAGAAATCAGCCCGATTTCCGACGTGCGCGGCTCGGCGGAATATAAAAGATTGCTCGCGCGACAACTTTTTACGGCACATTTTGTGGAATTATTTGACTATCAGTAAAGTTTATAAAGATTGAATGAAAAACGTAGATTCAAAGTCGCACGTGCGCGGCGAATCAATTTATTTGGACGACATTCCTTTGGTTCAAGGAACTCTGTTCGCGTGCATTTATGATTCGACGGTCGCGCACGGCAAGTTAAAAAGTATCGACACGACGAAAGCCGAAAAAAGTGAAGGCGTGGTAAAAATCATCACGGCGAAAGATTTAATGGGTGAAAACCAAATCGGCGGAATTTTGCCGGACGAGCCTTTATTTGCTGACACGGAAGTTCATTTTCAAGGAATGCCGGTTGCGCTTGTTTTGGCGGAAACCGAAGAGCAAGCCAGACACGCCGCTAAAAAAATTACGGCAGAAATCGAACCGCTTGAAATCGTAACCGACCCCCGTGTTGCGTTTGCGAAAGGCGATTTAATCGTGCCGCCGAAACATTTTAAATTGGGCGATGCGGAAAAGGCTTTCAAAACCGGTGAATACGTCTTTGAAGGTCGCGCGGATGTGAACGGGCAAGAGCATTTGTATATTGAAACGCAGGGCGCGTATACGATTCCGACTGAACAAAACGGAATAAAAGTTTATTCTTCGACGCAAGGTCCGACGGCAGTTCAGCGAGCGGTTTCGCGCGTTACGGCGTTGCCGATGCATCAGATTGAAGTTGACGTAACTCGTTTGGGCGGCGGTTTCGGCGGCAAGGAAGACCAGGCAAATGCGTGGGCTGCTCTCTGCGCCGTCGGCACGCAACTGACGAAACGTCCCGTAAAATATGCGCTTCATCGAATGGAAGATATGCGTATGACCGGCAAGCGTCATCCTTATTCGGCTGATTATAAAATCGGCTTAAACAAGGATTTGAAAATCGTCGCGTATGAAGCTGTGTTTTATCAAAACGCGGGTGCGAGCGCCGATTTGTCGCCGCCGGTTTTGGAGCGCACTTTATTTCACTGCACGAACGCTTATTTCGTTCCGAACGTAACGGCGACGGCTTACAGTTGCCGCACGAATTTGCCACCGAACACGGCTTTTCGCGGCTTTGGCGGACCGCAAGGAATGTTTGTAATCGAATCGGCAATTGCACACGCGGCTGAGAAATTGAATGTTTCGGCAGGCGAGATTCAGCAGAAGAATTTGATAAATGACGGCGACGAATTTCCTTACGGTCAAAAAGCTGAAAGCGAAGCAGTTAAAACTTGGACACAAGCCGACGAACGATTCGATTTTGCGAAGATTCAAAAAGAAGCCGCCGAATTTAACCGGCAAAATAAATTGATAAAGAAAGGTGTCGCGGTTCAACCGATTTGCTTCGGCATTTCGTTCACCAAAACGCCGATGAATCAAGCGCGTGCGCTCGTACACGTTTATACGGACGGAAGTGTCGCGGTTTCGACCGGCGCGGTCGAGATGGGACAAGGCGTGAATACGAAAATCGCGCAGGTTGCCGCGCGTGTTTTTTCTTTGCCGATTGACCGAATAAAAGTTCACACAACAAATACTTTGCGGATTGCCAACACTTCGCCGACCGCCGCGTCAGCCGCCGCCGATTTAAATGGACACGCCACGCAGATTGCCTGCGAAACGATTTTGAAAAGATTGAAAGACGTGGCAAAAGATTTGGTCGAAGCGCAGAGCGCGGACGACGTTTCAATCGAAAACGGTTTTGTTTTCCGCAACGGCGAATCGACCGATTTGGATTGGTTAACGCTCGTCAACGAAGGTCATATGCAGCGCGTAAATATGAGCGAACACGCGCATTACGCGACGCCCGGAATCAATTTCGATTGGTCGGTTGCAAAAGGTCATCCATTTGCTTATCACGTTTACGGCACGGCAATCGTCGGAGTTACGGTTGATTGTTTGCGCGGAATTTACACGATTGATTTCGTCAAAGCGTGCCACGATTTCGGGACTTCGATGAATCAGTCGGTCGATTACGGGCAAATCGAAGGCGGCATTGTACAGGGAATCGGCTGGCTGACAATGGAAGAAGTCGTCTATGACGCGCTTGGTAAACTGCGCTCGAACGCGCTTTCGACATATAAAATTCCCGACATTTATTCCGTTCCGAAAACGGTTGATATTGTTCCGCTTGAAACAAACTGTAAAAACCTCGCAATTTTCAACTCAAAAGCCGTCGGTGAGCCGCCGTTGATGTATGGAATCGGCGCGTATTTTGCAATCCGTGAAGCGGTTAAAGCGTTTAACTACAAAAGTTTGCCCGCCTTTGACGCACCCTTCACGCCGGAAAAGGTTTTGATGAATTTGTATAGCGAAACAACAAAAGCGTTGAGAGCCTAAGAATTATTAACCACAAATTTATACAGATAAACACTGATAAGAAAGAATTGTGTTTTGGATTCTCGAAAAGCTTTTGATTTATCTGTGCAAATCTGTGTTCATCTGTGGTTAATTTCACTTTCTAAATGAAAAAAGAACTGGAAATCTGGCAATTCGCCGCCGAACGATTAAAGCAAAACAAACTTGTAATGCTTCTAGTCGTCGCAGAAAGCGCCGGAAGCAGTCCGGGACGACAAGGTTTCAAAATGATTGTCGCCGAAGATGATTTGCGCGGAAGCATCGGCGGCGGCGTGATGGAAATGCGACTTGTCGAGCAAGCAAAATCTAAAATTCAAAATGAACAATTAAAAATTGATTCGGAAATTGTCGAGCAAAACCACCGGAAAAACTCGCCCAATCCGAGCGGAATGATTTGTTCGGGCGAACAGACGATTATTTTTTTCAAACTAAATCCGCAGCATTTGAAAACTGTTCGTCAAATCGTCCGCGCCCTGGAAAATCATCAACCGAAAACTTTGCAAATTTCAGATTCCGAACTTCAGATTTCAGAGCGGCAACCAGACGAGCCGGATTTTTATTTTCGACAGCAAAGCACGAATGAATTTTTCTATAGGGAAAAACTCGGTTTCAAAAATAAACTTCTCATCGTCGGCAGCGGACATTGCGCTCTTGCTCTGTCGGAATTGATGTCGAAAATGGATTTTCACATTTCGCTTTTCGATGACCGACCAAATCTTAACACGCTCGATAAAAATAAATTCGCTCACCAAAAAACTATCGTCGAATCTTACGAAAAAATCGGCAAATTTATTACTTCCGGCGCAAATCATTTTGTTGTCGTAATGACGCTCGGTTATAAAACGGACGAAATCGTTATCAGAGAATTGCTCGATAAGAATTTTAAATATTTCGGCGTCCTAGGCAGTCACGCGAAAATGGCGACGCTTTTGAGAAAACTAAGAAAAGAAGATTACGACCGGGAAAAATTAAACCGAATTCGCACACCGATTGGTTTACAAATCAACAGTCGCACGCCGGAAGAAATCGCCGTCAGCATCGCGGCGGAAATTATCAGTGTGAAAAATTCAAAAGATTAAAATTCAAAAGCAGGTTATAATTCATCAAACTTGTTTGAGGTAACAAAATGAAAATTGGTGAGAACGCGCCGGATTTTACGCTCAAAGACGGCAACGGAGTTGATTGGAAACTGGCAAACCAAAAGGGTAAAACCGTTGTTCTGCTGTTTTATCCGGGCGACAATACGCCGGTTTGCACAAAACAAATGTGTTCGGTGCGCGATAATTGGGCGGATTATGCGGCAACGGGCGCGGAAATCGTCGGCATCTCGACCGATTCGGCTGCTTCGCACAAAGATTTTTCGGAAAAACACGATTTGCCTTTGACGCTGCTTTCGGATGAGAACAGCGCGGCTGCAAAACTTTACGATGCAAAATCCTGGCTTCCCGGTCGCTCGGCTCGCGCCGTCGTCGTGATTGATAAAACCGGAGTTGTTCGCCATCATCAAGTTCAACCCGTCAGCCTTTTTCGTCCGAAAGACGACGAAGTTTTAGGGGCAATTCGGAAAGCACAAAAAGATGTTAATAGTTAAAGGTTAATCGTTAGTTGAATCATCGGCAATGAAAACAATTAATTATTAACAAAATCTAATTCTCCAAATTTAACGAAATATATTTGAGGTGAAATAAAATGGCTCTATTTTCGGATAATAAATTTAAGTGCGCGCGCTGCGGGCAAAAGAACGAACCGCTCGGTTACGCGCCGATTCCGACCGAACTCGGACAGAAAGTCGGTCAGGAGATTTGCAAGAACTGCTGGCAGGAATGGCTGCAAAAGCAGAAACAGCTTATCAATCATTTCGGCATTGACATCTCGAACCCGGATTCGCACGAGTTTTTGTTCGACCAGATGAAGATTTTCTTTTTTGACGAAGGAGTCGAGCTAAAACAAATTGATACGACGCAGGAAGGGAAAGTTAACTGGTAAATTTTAAAATGGAAAATGAAAAACGAAAAACGAAAAACTTGCCCTTTCAATTCCTGCATTCAAAAAGCCGCAACTTAATTTGTTCTTCTTCCAGGCATTTCAACTTCGCGGCGATAATTTTTCTGTTTTTTATTTTCAGCGCGGCAACGTCGTCGCTTTCCGCCGCAAAAATGTTTTATCAAGCAAAAGTTCGCGCGCCGGAACTGGTCGGCGACAGAGGCTGGCTTAACACCGACAAACCGCTCTCGATTGCCGGTTTGCGCGGCAAAGTCGTGCTGCTCGATTTCTGGACTTACGGCTGTATCAACTGCATTCATATCATTCCCGATTTGAAAAAACTCGAAGCCAAATACGATAAAAATCTAGTCGTCATCGGTGTTCATTCCGCCAAATTCGAGAACGAAAAAAACACGGAAAACATCCGCAAGATTATTCTGCGCTATGGTTTAGAACATCCGATTGTCAACGACGCGGATTTCAAAATCTGGGACGCTTACGCCGTTCGCGCGTGGCCTACTCAGGTGCTGATTGACCCAAGCGGCTATGTCGTCGGAGAAGTTTCCGGCGAAGGACAACTGGCGACGCTCGATAAGGCGATTGGGCAAACTATTGATGAATTTCGCAAAAAGGGATTGCTCAATGAACAACCGATAAAACTCGCATTGGAGCGCGCTAAAGTCGGCAATCTACCGCTCGCTTTTCCCGGCAAGGTTTTAGCGGACGAAAAATCTAACCGACTTTTTATTTCGGATTCAAATCACAACCGCATCGTCGTTACCGACCTAAATGGCAAACTTCAGACGACAATCGGCAGCGGTAAAGCGGCGGCAAGCGGAGGCGATTTCGGAAGCGCGAGTTTTAATCGCCCGCAAGGTTTGGCGTTGGACGGCGAAAATCTCTATGTCGCCGACACGGAAAATCATTTGATTCGGCGCGTCAATCTGCAAACAAAAAAGGTTGAAACGATTGCCGGAACGGGCAAGCTCGATGATTTCAACGGCTCGGGCGGAGACGCGGCGGCGACTGCGATAAATTCGCCTTGGGATTTGCAGATTGTCGGCAAAAATTTGTTCATCGCAATGGCTGGCTCGCACCAGATTTGGCGGATGGATTTGAGGAAAAATCTGATTGAGTCTTATGCCGGAACGCGGGCGGAAGCGCGGCTTGACGGAAAAATTCAGGAATCGGCTTTCGCGCAGCCTTCTGGAATCGTATCTGACGGCAAAAATCTTTTCGTCGCCGATGCTGAGTCTAACATTATCCGCGAAATTGATTTTCAAAAAGAAACGGTCGAAACATTGGTCGGCGGCGATTTGTTTGAGTTTGGAGACCTTGACGGCGCAGGCGATGACGTGCGCTTGCAGCATCCTTTAGGCGTTACGCTGTACGACGGAAAAATTCTGATTGCCGACACTTACAATCACAAAATCAAACAACTTGATATTGAAAAACGCACGGTTACGACATATTTGGGGACTGGAAAACCCGGACAAACGGACGGCACAAATCCGAATTTTTACGAGCCTGCCGGATTGAGTATTGCGGGAGGAAAACTTTTCATTGCCGACACGAATAATCAGGCGATTCGCGTCGTTGATTTGAAAACAAAGGAAGTTTCGACGCTGAAAATCGAAGGTTTAACCTCGCCGATTGAAATGAAAGAAACAGGTGAAAATCTTCTCCCGAATTCCAAAGAAATCACGACGGATGCACAAGCAGTTTCAGCGAACACACAAAATTCACTTGTTTTTAATATCAAGCTGCCCGAAGGATTTCATCTCAACAAAGACGCGCCGCAGCGCTATGAAATCTTAGTTGCGAGCGGGCAAAACATAAAAATCGTTAATCCAAAACAAAAATTTGCGAAACTGCCGATTGTCATTCCGTTTTCAACCGCCGGAAAAGGTTCGGCAACATTACGAGCAAAAATAAGCGTCTACTACTGCCGCGAAGACAACACGGGAACATGCCAAATCAAAACGCTCGTCTGGAAAATTCCGGTCAGCGTCACAGCCGGGAAAAAAGCATCAAATAAAATAGAAATTTCAGCCGCCGTCGAGTAAAAGGTAAATGATAAGCAAGAATTAGCCAAAAATAATTTGGTTTAATACAGATTTATGTTGTTCTCTTTTACAGATATGGATAAATTCTGGAGACCCTTTTTTGTGTCGCTAGCCTTAACACCTGTTTCTTAGCTCGTTGGTCTTATGTTTGCTGCCTGATACAATCGCAGAAACTTTTTTTGTTATCTTGAGTTGTATTAATTCAGTTTCCGATTTATGGATTTATTTTGGGAGTTGCCAACGGAAAAGATAGGTTTAAGCGTGCTGCCGTTTTTATAACGATTCTGCATCTTGGTGCTTTGGTTTTATCGTACGTAATGATACCGAAGGATAACGTTTAATTGCGCAGCTTATTCGTGATGCTAAACGCAAATGAAGATAGTTGCTTTTCGGGTTAGACGTAGCATAACAAACTATTTCTCATTTATCAGAGTTTCCAAAATCTCGGAACTAAAATCATTGCCACGACGAAGACGACGATTGTCAAAAACGTGCCGATTTTGACGAAATCCATAAAACGGTAGCGTCCGGGCGTATAGACCAAAACGCAGGCGGGTTCGAGCGGCGTAATAAAAGAGAATGAAGCTGCGTAAGTTATAGCAACTGCAAAGGTTCGCGGATTTAGTCCGAGCGCGAGCGCGGTTTTTACCGCGACTGGCAACACGACGAGCGCAGCCGCTTGATTTGACATTGGTTGTGTCAGCGCGACCGTAAGCAGAAAAAATCCGGCAAGCACGGCGGTTCCGCCGTATTGTCCGAAATAATTTTGAATCAAACCTGCCAGGTAAATGTCGGTTTGAGTTTTCTCCATCGCCACGCCGAAACTCATCATACAAGCAATTAAAACCAGCAACCGAAAATCAATCAGTGAATAAAGCTCGCTGTAACGGACGGTTTTCGTCGCCAGCAACAGAAGAACGCCGAGAAGAACGGCAATGGCGAGCGGAACTTCGACATGAATAATAATTTTCGACAGCGACAGCGCGAGAAACAGCGCGAAAGCGGCAATCGCCCACGGTCGTTTCGCGGTTCGCATACTGCTCGCCGAAACGTCTTCGAGCAGTAGAAAATCGCGCTCGACGACAAACGGTTCAATCGTCCTCCGATTTCCCTGCACCAGCAAAACGTCGCCGAATTTTAAGTTGACGCTGCTGATTTTTTCCAGAAAAGTTTCGCCGTGGCGGTTGATTGCCAGAACTGTCAAATCGTAAGTTCGGCGGAAATTCAGAGTCTTTAAGTTTTGCCCGACAAGGCGCGAATCGCGCATTACCATTACTTCAAAAAGCTCTATGTCGCCGCCTTCCAGGGCGCGGTCATTGAGTTCAAAATCCGATTTTATCTCAAGTCCGGCTTCGCCTTTGACGTTCAAGATATTGGCGAGCTTGCCTTCGACGATAAGCAAATCACCCGCTTCAATACGCTCATCCGGGCGCGGCGAAATGCGCTGTTCGCCGCCGCGTATGATTCCCAAAACGTTCAAATCGAGTTCGAGATTGATATTCGCTTCACCCAAAGTTTTGCCGATTAACGTCGAGTCGGGCAAAACAAGCAGCTCGGAGACATATTCGCGGATGTGATACTGCTCGGTCAAAGATTCTTCGCCGCCGATATTCGGCAGCAATTTTCTACCGACCAGCAGCATATAAGCCATACCGAAAACGACCGTAAAAATGCCGACCGGCGTTAATTCAAACATCGAAAACGGCGCCATATTGTAACGTGTAAGCGCGCTGCTGACGGCGAGATTCGTTGAAGTTCCGATGAGCGTGCAGCTTCCGCCTAAAATTGCGCCGAAAGCGAGCGGCATCATCAACTTCGACGGCGCAATCTTCGCGCGGTTCGCTAAACCCAAAACGACTGGAACGAACATCGCCGTCGTCGTCGTATTTTTCAAAACGGACGCAGAAATCGCTGCGACAGTCATTACGAGAGCCGTTAAAAGCAATTCGTTACTGCCGGAAATCTTATAAAGGCGGCGTCCGATTAAATCAACGATGCCGGTTTTTATCAGACCGCCCGTTAAAACGAAAAGTCCGGCGATGGTGATGATGATGTTGTCGCCGAAACCGGAAACGCCTTCGTTGACTGTCAAAACGCCAGTTACGACCAAGCCGATGACAAGAATTATGCCGACAATATCGACGGGCAGTTTCTCGCTGCCGAAAAGCACAAGGGCAACGAGCAATAAAATTAATGTAATGGCGATTGGTGACATTGAGAAATAAGAATACAGAAATTTGCGGAGTTTGAAAAGAAAACTTTAATGTAAAAAACTACTTTCAGGACAGAAAATTCAGCTCGTAATTTTTTATTTCAAAAAAGGATTTTCAACAAAAAGGACAGCCTTAGAAGCTGTCCTTTTAAATTTTTCCTACGAATAAAGAATGTGAAAATTCTTTATTCTGCTCGTTACGAATTTGAAAACTGCTTTTTAGAAAAACCGAATCGTGTAATTAAAGCGCACGCCGCGTCCGATTTCCGGCGCGAGTTCCTTGATAAACGACAGGTGATTTCGATATTCCTTGTCGAATAAATTGTAAGCGTTGACACCGAAAACGTGCGCGTAATGGTCGCGTCCGATGATGTATGAAGCCGCGACATTGAATAAGCCGTAACCCGCCGTGCGTGTTTCGAGTGGGTAAAGCCGATTCTGCTCGCTCGCAAAAACCGCTTCCGGTCTGACGCTCAAATTTTTGTATTTCAAATCCAAACCAATTCGTGCGCGGCTCGGCGGAATGCGCGGCAAATTTAAATCTTCGCTCGTCAATTTGGCGCGAACGACATCGGCGGTAAAGAAAAAGTTGACGTATTTATTTATGTCCGTGTCGAGATTGACTTCCGCGCCGACGTAACGACTGTTGCCCTGCGAATAAAACGAGAGCGGCAAACCGTCTTCGCGGTCGATAATACCGTCGCCGTCGAGGTCGGCGAACGCGAAATAAATGAAATCTTTGAGACGGTAATAATAAGCGCTCGCGTCGAAACGAAAACGGTTTGACATATGTCGCACGCCGAAATCAATGCCGTTTGAACGCTCGCGTTTGAGGTTTTGATTGCCTACTTCAAAGGAAATCGTGCCGACGTGCGGACCGTTATTGTAAAGTTCTTCGAGCGCCGGCGCGCGATACGAATTTGAGTAATTGGAAACAAATGCGCCCCCTTCCCAAAGTCTTACGCGAATGCCCGCCGCGCCCGAAAGTCCGGTAAAATCGCGGTCGAGAAGATCAGGATTGTCTGCGCGGTAGTTATTTTTTTCGACACGCGCGCCGAATTGAAAACTGACGCGCCCGAAATTCAATTCTTCCAGACCAAAACCGGAAAACATATTCTGTTTGACTCTGCCGTCAACCAGAAGCTCTTCGCCCGTGTTTAAAAAGTTTCGGTTAAAACCTTCAAAGCCAAAACGTCCCGTCAGTCTGCCGTATTTTTTTTGCTCGAAAACGCTGCGATATGAAAAAGTGTCGTTGTCAAACTGCGTTCCAATAACATTGTCGGCAAGTTCGTTGTGACGATAATCCGTATAATCAATCTTAAAATTGCCGCTTGTTACAAAAGAATTCACGTTGCGGAAACCGGCGTTAACGCGAAAATTATGCCGCCGAAGTTTCAAATCAATTTCTTCATCGTTGCTTTCGCCGCCGGATTCGATAAGTCCTGCGAACGGAACGCCGTAACGCGAAGTGTAGTAATTGTAGCTGGCGCGAACAAAGGCTTTATCCGCGAAATAACCGACACCGCCCAGACCGTTAGTTGAACGCGACGCCGAATTCGGAACTCTGCCGAGCGGCGTAAAATAATCGCTTGCCCGCTGCCCGCTTCCGTTGCCGAAGACGAGCCAATTTTTATAACCGTATTCTATGTTGCCGCCGACTCCGGCTTGTTTGTTGTTCGTTCCCGCGAGCGCAGTGAACGAGCCGCGAATTCCCGGATGTTTGTCGTCGTCTTCCTGACCGATCGCGTTGACTACGCCACCAATCGCGCTGCTGCCGTAAAGCAAGGTTGCGGGACCTTTGACTACTTCCAATCTTTCGACGCTGAGCGGGTCAATCGGCTCGCCGTGGTCGCCCGAACCCGAACCGATCGAGCCGACGCGCACGCCGTTTTGCAAAACTAAAACCCGGTCGCCGTCGAAACCGCGAATCACGGGGCGCGCCGTTCCGGGACCGAATGAGCGTTTGGCAACGCCCGGCTCGCGTTCCAAAACTTCACCGATAGATGTCGAGTTTCTCTGCGCGATTTCGTTTGCGCCGAGCGTGCTGACCGATTGAAACGAATCAAATGTTGACACTTCTGCGCCGCTCGCCGTAACCGTAACCTGTTCTTTGATGCCGCCGATTTGCAGGGAAAAATCAACCGTCGAATTTGCGCCCGCCGATAAAACAACCGTTGCCGCGGACGTAGAAAAACCATCGGTCTGCGCCTGAATCGTATAGCGTCCGGCGGGAACATTTTCAAATTTATAGTTTCCGCTGTCGTCCGTCGCCGCCGAAAGTTTAAGCTGAATGATTCGCACTTCCGCGTCGTGCAGCGGAGTTTGATTTTCCGTATAGGTAACTCGCCCGCTAATCGTGCCGCTCGCTTGAGCCAAAACCGACAGTGATGTTAGCAGAAATAAAAATGCAGTTGTTAAAAATGAACGAATGATTTTTTGCATATAGCCCTAAAAGATTACCTTAAATAAAGATTTACAGATTAAAGATTAACGCTTTTGGCGGGGCAAATAAAAAAGGACGGATGACTTTTCAACGAGCGGTTGTTTATTGATGACAAACGGTTTTTTAAGTAGATAAACGGCAATGAATTTCAACATTGACCGCAACAAAATTGCATGATGAAGCCTTGATTAAAGTTTAAATAATCGCTCACGCAGAATCCGTGACTGCAGGCGGCTCGAAGCAATCTCTTGATTGTTTTTTAAAGTTATGAGATAAGTTCCGCCGGGTAGCGGGCTGATTTTTGTTATTGCGTCTGTATTAACGAGCGCACCGCGCGACAGGCGGACGAATTTTTCCGGCGCGAGCCGCGCTTCCAAATCTTTTAGGCGATGATTGATAACGAATCTTTTGTTGTTTAGATTTGTGATGTGAAGAAGCTCGCCGTCGGCAACGACGGACGCGATTTCACGCGTCGGGACGAGCAGAATTTCATCGCGCGCACGGACGGGAATTCTTTCCAGAAATTCGGGTTTCTTTAACTCATCGTAAGTTTCCGCAACCTTTTGCAGCCGTTCGGCTTCGCTTGCTTGAAAATCCGCCTGGTCGAGACGCTCCGAAGCGCGGTTCAAAGTTTCGCGCAGACGCGCTCGTTCAATCGGTTTGAGAAGATAATCGATTGCGTTGAGTTCAAATGCCTGCACAGCAAATTCATCGTGAGCGGTAACGAAGGCGATGAGCGGCAAACAGCTTTTTTTAACGAGTTTGACCGCTTCTAAACCGGAAACTTCCGGCATCTGCAAATCGAGCAACGCCAAATCCGGCTTGTGTTTTTCGATTAACTCAATTGCTTCCGCGCCGTTTTCAGCTTCGCCGACAAGTTCGACATCTTCAAACTGCGTGAGCAGATTTTTTAGAAAATTTCGCGCCGGTCGCTCGTCATCGGCAATGACAATTCTCATTTTCATAAAGTTTTAACACGCCGAAGCGGATGTTTTTCCTGTCGCCGGAAAAATTATACGGGCAATCGCACCGCCTGCCGGTTTTTTGATTAGAGATAAACGAGCCGACGCGCCGAAATACGATTGCAGACGGCTTTCTATGTTGCTCAAACCAATACCATGAATCAAATTCGCTTCGTTAAAACCGGCACCTGTGTCGGCGACTTCGAGAATTAAGTTTTGCTCCCGGTCGATTCGCGCCGAGATTCGCACTTCGCCACCACGTTTTGAATTTGAGATACCGTGTTTTACAGCGTTTTCGACCAAAGGCTGCAAAATCAGCGACGGGATTTTCAAACGGTAAAGCTCGGGCGGCGCGTCGATTTCGACCGTCAGGCGTTCTTCAAAACGGGCGCGTTCGATTTCAAGATACGATTCGATAAGTTTGATTTCTTCGCCCAAAGTTGAAAATTCGCCGGTTGCGCGCAAAATTCCGCGTAAAAGTTGCGTCAGCTTCATTAATGTTTCAAACGCTTTTTCCGGCGCGGTGTTTATCAAATAGCCAATTGTCGTCAGCGCGTTAAAAAGAAAATGCGGATTTATCTGCGCCCGCAGAGCGCGAAGCTGCGCTTCAGTTGCCAGCTTTGAAAATTCCTGCGCCTGAATTTCCTGCTCGTATCGCTCACGCTCCGCGCGCAGACTGTCGAGGCGCCGCGCCGTCAGCAGCCCGACGGCTTCGAGCATCCTAATCTCATCAGAAAGCAGATTTCTGCCGCCCGTAAAATTTTTCAGACAAATTTCATAAAACGGCTTTTTAGTCGTCGGCACGAAAATCTCCGCGCTGCGCGCTGTAAAATTTACCGCCGGCAAATTTGTTTCTGTTTCGCTTCGTCCAATTTCATTCCATCTTGCCTCCGCCGCCGTCAAAGTCATCGCCAGTTTTCCGCAAACTTCGTCCAAAACCGCTTTCGCGTCCGTTTGCTTTTCAATCGCCCGCGCAATTTCCCTTTCGAGTTTTTCATAATTTGCGCGGCGCAAAATGATTTTATCGACAAGCCAAACCGCAAATTTGTGGAGTTGCGGGTAAATTAAAGCCGTCGTCATCCACAAACTAAGAACTAAAACAGCCGCCGCCACGTCATTCCGGTCGTGCGTTTCGTGCCAGGCGAGCAGCGGCACGGCGACATAAACATAAAGCCCGAACGCGAGCGAAGCCAGAAGAAGCAGGGAAAGTGCGCGTTTTAGAAACAAATCGGCAAAAGCAAAGCGATAATCTTGTAGCAAGATAGCGAGCGCGAGCGGCAGCGATGATTGATGCGCGATGAGTTCGACAAACAGCGAGTTTTCTTCCGCCTGAGCGCTTAAATGCAAAGCCGAAACCGCGAAAACGAGCAGTGCTGTAATCCAAACCGCTTTTTTATCAAGCGTCTGACGAAAGGCGAAAATCAGCAGACCGGCAAGCAAAGCCAGTGCACCGAAAGTTAAAATCTGGAGAGCGAGCGCCGACGGCTCGGCGTTTGAGAAAATCGCCGATCGAAAATGCAGCAAACCGGCGAAAATGCTCAACCCATAAGCAAAAAAAGTCAGCCAGCGCACGCTTGTATTTTCGTTTTCGGAATTTTTCCACGCTGAATGAACAACAACCGACGGCAGAAAACCAAGCGCGGAATATGAAATTGCCATTAAAACCGGCGAAACTCGCGCGCCGCCGAAATCCTTCCAAATAAAAACCGAAAGCTCGCCGATATTCCATAAAATTCCTAAAACGGCAGTCGTCAAAAGCAGCAAATCAAACGAAAATCTCTTTTTTGTTTTGCGATGACGCACGACCATCGCCAGCAGAAGCGCGTAGAGAGCGACTCCGACCGTAAAGCCTAAAAGATTGACCAGAGATGCGACGTTTATCGAATCCATCGGAAAATGTTAGAAATTACAATAATAAAAACCGTTTTTATCTTAACAAATTTCATCTCAACCAATAGAAGTTTCTCAAAATGAATTGTTAGCTCAAAACAACCAACAGTTTTTACCGATTTTTGAGACCGAAAAGATTTTCGGCGAAATTATAAAGCAAATTAGTTGTTATGCTTTTGTCTCAAACCAAACATAGACTTTTCGTCTTTGAGAAACGTATAATCTTCTAAAATCAACTTGTCGGAATTATTTATGAAGTTTGCCGGAACAGAAAAAGCAAGGTTGAGCGAGAAATTTTCTTCAGCAGTCGCCTCAGATACGCCTCTCCGCGATTTAGCCGGTAATTTTTCGCAAGTTGCGCGTTATGCTTTGAATGAAGCGGAAACGCTGACGGTTGAACGAGTTACGATTCGGCTTTCGCGGCTGCCGAAAAATCTGGACGGTTTTCGGCTTGTTCATTTATCAGACATTCATCATAGTCCTTTTACGGATATTGAACATATTTCGCGCGCCGTCGAAATATCCAATCGATTAAAGCCGGATATGTTTGTTTTGACGGGCGATTTCGTTTCGCACGAAACCGAATACATCGCTCCGGTGGCGAAAGTTTTGGAAAAATTAGAATCCGAATTCGGCAGCTTCGCCTGTCTGGGAAATCACGACCACTGGACAGACGCGAAACTTGTGTCGGATTTGCTGCACGGCGAAAATATCAAAGTTTTAAACAACGAAGGTTTTCGTTTTCAGGCGCGAGAGGCATCTTTTTGGCTGTGCGGCGTTGACGATTATATGGTCGGGAAAACCGATTTACGTGCTGCGCTTCGCGGCGCTTTTCCTGACGAGATGAAAATGCTTCTGGCGCATAACCCGAAGATTTTGTACCGCGCCGCCCGCGCTTCGGTCGATTTAATGCTCAGCGGACACACGCACGGCGGACAAATAAAACTCCGCGACGAAGATAAAAAAATTCTGCCGCGCCGTAAACTAAAAAACGGATTATACCGGCGCAAAACAACGCAAATTTACATCACGCGCGGTATCGGCACAGTCGTTCTGCCGATTCGTTACGGTTGCCCGCCGGAAATTTCACTTATTGAACTGAGATGCAATTAGCAAAAATTACGGATTAAGAAATGAGCCTGACAAATTTGTAATTATTAGTTCGTAATTTATTGAAAATGACTTCAAACGTAATTACCCTTCCAAATCTGCTTACCTTTCTGCGAATGGCTTTGATTCCTCTTTTTGCCAGCCTTTTGTTTTACGGTTACAGCGGCTGGGCTTTGCTCGTTTTTGTAATTGCAGGCGCATCCGACGGCATTGACGGATTTGTCGCGCGCCGCTTTAATCAGGAATCCGAATTAGGCACAATCCTCGACCCGATTGCCGATAAACTCTTGATGACGACCGCTTTCGTTATCTTAACGCTGCCGAATATTTTTCCGCCGACGCGCCATCTGCCCGTTCCGTTTTGGGTAACGGCAGCCGTCATCGGGCGCGATGTTTTAATCATCGCCGTTGCTGCCGCTATTTTTATTATTACGGGTTTTCGTGGCTTCCAGCCGTCTCAGCTCGGTAAATTAAGCACGCTCGTTCAAGTTTTCGGCGTCGGCTTGATTTTGCTTGCCGCCGTCCTACCATCTCTGCAAAGTTTTTTTCTCCCGACCGTCTATACAACCGTCACCGCATTAGCAGTTTTTTCCGGTGTTCACTACGTTTTTTTTGTGGCGCGTTTGATGAAAGAAAAGGATACAAAAAAATAATTTTGGAAAATTGATCTATCTTACATTTCCTTACTCAATTAAAGTTGACAGAAACTCACTCATATCTTATAATTGTTTTTAGCTCAAGATAAGCTGTAAAAACTTTTTTAAGCAGACAGCAGCATAGTAATTTTAATAAAGGGAGATTTATGAGATGGGCAAAATCATAGGAATTGATTTAGGAACGACAAACTCGGTTGTCGCCGTTATGGAAGGCGGCGAGCCGGTCGTTATTACAAATTCGGAGGGCGGACGCACGACTCCTTCGGTTGTTGCATTTACAAAAGACGGCAATCGTCTGGTCGGGCAAGTCGCCAAACGTCAGTCGGTCACGAATCCCGAGAATACGCTTTATTCGATAAAGCGTTTTATGGGACGCCGTTTTGACGAAGTAACCGGCGAAATCAAACAAGTGCCGTATAAAGTCGAAAAAGCCGGCAACGGCGATGTTCGTATTGATGCCGGCGACAAACAATACAGCCCGCCGGAGATTGCGGCGATGGTTTTGCAGAAGCTGAAACAATCGGCGGAAGATTATCTGGGACAAAAGGTTGACCAGGCGGTTATCACCGTTCCGGCATATTTTAACGATGCGCAGCGCCAGGCGACAAAGGACGCAGGCAAAATTGCCGGTCTTGAAGTGATGCGAATCGTCAACGAACCGACAGCGGCGGCTTTGGCTTACGGTTTGGACAAAAAGAAAGACGAAACGATTGCGGTTTTTGACTTTGGCGGCGGAACATTTGATATTTCCGTTTTGGAAGTCGGCGAAGGCGTCGTCGAAGTAAAATCCACTAACGGCGACACACATTTAGGCGGCGACGATGTTGACGAAGTTTTGATTAAATGGATTATAGAAGAATTCAAACGAGACCAGGGTATTGATTTGACGGCTGACAAAATGGCTTTGCAGCGCTTAAAAGAAGCGGCGGAAAAAGCAAAAGTCGAACTTTCGACGGCGATGGAGACTGAAATCAACTTGCCGTTTATAACGGCGGACGCTTCGGGTCCGAAACATCTGGTGATGAAATTGACGCGCTCGAAATTTGAACAACTTGTCGAGCCGCTTTTGAAACGCCTGATGCCGCCTGTCGAACAAGCGATAAAAGACGCCGGAATTTCGGCAAAAGATATTGATGAAGTTGTATTGGTCGGCGGTTCGACGCGCATCCCGAAAGTTCAGGAAATGGTCAAGGAATTTTTCGGTAAAGACACGAACAAATCGGTTAATCCGGACGAAGTCGTCGCCGTCGGCGCGGCTGTCCAGGCAAGCGTTTTGTCCGGGGAAAAAACCGATATTTTACTGCTCGACGTAACGCCTCTGACGCTGGGCATCGAAACTCTGGGCGGCGTATTGACGCAGATGATACAGCGCAACACGACGATTCCGACCAGAAAATCCGAAATTTTCTCGACGGCTTCAGACAATCAAACGTCGGTCGAAGTTCACGTTCTGCAAGGCGAAAGACCTTTGGCGACGGATAACAAAACGCTCGGCAAGTTTCATCTTGTCGGTATTCCGCCCGCGCCGCGTGGCGTTCCGCAAGTCGAAGTAACATTCGATATTGACGCCAACGGCATCGTCAACGTTTCGGCAAAAGATGTCGGCACGGGACGCGAGCAGAAAATTACGATTACGGCATCGAGCGGTTTGTCGAAAGAAGAAATCGACAAAATGATGAAAGACGCCGAATCGCACGCCGGTGAAGACGAGAAGAAAAAAGCCGAAATCGAAGCGCGCAACCGTCTAGACGGTTTGACTTACAGCGTTGAGAAAACATTCAACGAAAACAAAGACAAACTCGACGCAGGAGCAGCGGGCGAACTCGAAACGGCTATTTCGGAAGCAAAAACGGCTCTCGCCGGAACCGATGCAGACGCGATGAATACTGCATTTGAACGCTTGCAGACGGCTTCGCACAAACTAGCAGAAGTGCTTTACAGCCAGACTTCTCAAGACGGTGGCGCGACGACAGAAACTGGGGAGCAGGCGTCTTCGGCAGGTGCGGCGAGCGGCGGCGACGCGACATCATCTTCGGCTTCTTCAGGCGAGGATAATGTAATCGACGCGGAATACGTCGATGTTGACGAAGACAAGAAATAGTTGATACTAGTGAGCGACGGGTGCTGAATACTAAGTGAAAACTTACTAATTCAGCACCCGCCGCTCACAACCCACCGTTCACTAATGGCAAAGAAAGATTATTACGAAATTCTCGGCGTAAAAAAAGACGCCAAAGCGGACGAAATAAAAAAGGCGTATCGCAAATTGGCGAGGAAATATCACCCGGACGTGAATCCGAACGATAAAGCGGCTGAGGAAAAATTCAAACAAATCCAGGAAGCTAACGACGTTCTTTCGGACGAGAAAAAACGTAAGGTTTTCGATCGTTTCGGTTATTACGCCGACAACCTGGACATCAATTCGCCTTACGGAACAGCAACCGGCGCAGCAGGCGGCGCCGGCGGGTTTGATTTTTCCGGCTTTAATTTCGAGCCGGGCGGAAGCGGCGGCGGTTCGAGCTTTCGTGATATTTTCTCAGACCTTTTCGGCGGCGGAGCAAGCGCAAAACGCGAGCCTGAACTGCCGCGACCGCAGCCGCAGAAAGGTAAAGACATTGAAATCCCGCTCGGTTTGAGTTTTGAAGAATCCTTCAAGGGTTTGACGACAAACATCACGGTTAATCGTTCGGAACAATGTTCGCGCTGTCAGGGCGCGGGTAACACTGGCGGCGCGGTCGTGGTCTGCTCGACCTGTAAAGGTTCCGGTCAAGTTCAAAAAGGCGGCGGACGAATGCAGTTTTGTCCGGACTGCGAAGGGACGGGACGACGGCACCCGCCGTGTTCGCAGTGCAATGGTAAAGGTGTAACGCCGAAAACCGAACAGGTAAAAGTGCGCATTCCGGCTGGCGTCGATACCGGCTCGCGTGTGCGGATTCCAAAAAAAGGTCAAGGAGGACGCCTTGGCGCGCCGCCCGGAGATTTATTTATTATTACAAACGTCGGTAAACATAAATACTTTACGCGAAAAGGTGAAAACATTTTCGTAATCGTGCCGATAACTTTGCCGGAAGCAGCACTGGGCGCGAAAATCGAAGTACCGACCGTCGAAGGCAAAGCGCATTTGAAAATTCCTGCCGGAACGCAAAGCGGGCAGAAATTTCGTCTGCGTGAACGCGGTTTTCCTTCTCTGCGAAATCCCGAACTGCGCGGCGACGAATTTATTGAGGTAAAAATAAATTTGCCGAATATTATCAGCGAAGAGACTAAAGAAATTTTGCGTCAGTTTGAAAAGGCAAATGCGGAAAATCCGCGACGGGCAATGGGTTTAGAATAGTTGTCAGTTATCAGTTGTCGGTTATCAGAAAAATTCTAAAGCTGACTACTGACTACTAACTTATGACTACTGACTTATGAAAAGGAAAGTTAAAACATACACAATCAGCGCGGTTGCCGAGATTTTCGAGATTCACCCGCAGACGCTGAGGCTTTATGAACGTGAAGGTTTGCTGAATCCTTCACGTTCGGAAGGCAACACGCGGCTTTACGCCGACACAGACCTTGAGCGGCTGGAAATAATTTTGTCTCTCACACGCGATATGGGCGTCAACCTGGCAGGCGTCGAAATTATTCTCAATATGCGCGAGAAGATGAACGGAATGCAGCGCGAGTTTGAACGCTTTCTCCAGTATCTGCACACTCACGCTGACGAGTTTTCACAAAAAGGCGAGATGCTCCTCGACTCGGAAGCATTAATTCCAATTTCGCGCTCGACCGTCATAAAGGTTAATCGTGTAACTCAAAACGACGAATAATTCACTATTTGTTCACATTACTTCCTTGGTTTTCTCTTTACATAAAAAAGTTTTTAAGCCAAAATAGTTTCTCGAAAATCCCTTCAAAAATTTCCAGGAGAAGTATAATGAAAAGTGTATTCGGAAGACTTTTGACTTTTTTGTCCGTCGCTTGTCTATCGTTTCTGGTTTTTACCACCGCAGCTTTTCCTCAAGACCTCGACGATGTAACGATTAGCGGAAAGGTTGTCGATACGAACAATTTGCCGATCGTCGGCGCGACCGTTACGGCAACTCTTATTGAAACCCAGGTAGAACGAACCATTACCACTAATGAAGACGGTCGTTACCGCTTTGTGGAACTTCAGCCCGGAACTTATGCGGTTAAATCCACTTCGCAAGGTTTCGGGATTCAGGAGAAAACGAATCTCGTAACGATTGCCGGACAAAACGTTCAACTCGATTTCTCGCTTTCACCCACAGGCGTAACGGCTGAGCAAACCATTACAATTGAAGAGGATTCATCGCCCGTGGACACGACGCGCACGGTCGTCGGCGGAACGGTTACGCAGCGCGAAATCGAAGAGCTTCCGAATACCACACGCTCGCCGCTCGACTTTGTTTTCACACTCGGCGGCGTAGCGGAAGAACCGCTTTCCGTCCGCAATGCTGCCGAAGACCGCGCCCGCAACGGCGGCGATTCGACCAATGACCCGCGTCCGTCGCCGCAGGAAGCAGGTGTTTTTTCGTTGTCGGGCGGTGCGGCTTACTCGAATAATTTAACGATTGACGGTTTGGATAATAACGACGACCGTCTTGCTCAAGACCGTTTCCAGCCCTCGATAGATTCAATCGCCGAAGTTCAGGTTATCACCAATCAATTTTCAGCCGAATACGGACGCGCTTCCGGCGGGCGCGTGAACTTGAGAACACGCGGCGGAACGAAAAAGTTTCGCGGACGCGCCTTTTTGTATTATCGTGACGATGCTCTGAACGCCAACACCTTTAATAACAACCGGCGCGGCTTGGAGCGTTTGCCGTTTACCGAATATAATCCGGGCTTTACGTTTGGCGGTCCGATTCCGTTCGGTTACTTTAAAAAGAAAACATTTTTCTTTACGTCTTACGAATTTAACAATCTTCAAGATACGACATTAATTGACACGCTCGTTCCGGTTCTGCAAAATCCGAATTTTGCTCTGCCTGTTTCAAACGGCGGCACACCGCGTACCGAATTGCCTCCGTCGGGATTTCCCAACAATCCGGTCGCTCAATTTGCGCCATTTACACAAACGGTTCCGACACCTTCTCGCAAACATCTTTTTTCAACCAGAATTGACCATAATTTTACCGATAAACACAATGTTACCTTTAATTTCGAGTACGGCACTTCGCGCAATACGCGCCAATTTCGCACCGCTACAAGCCGTCTGGAAGAAACGCTTTTAGGACCGAAACGCGATACTGACGCTTACAAATTCACCGACAATTACGTTTTCACTTCAAAATTAGTCAATCAGTTCCGTTTTCAGTTTTCGCGTTTTGAGCCGACGTTTGCTGCGGCTAATCCGCTTGACCCGGTTGTTCTTATTACTCTAACAGACCCTTTAAGCGGCGAAGACAGCCGAAGCGGAACTTTGATTGCCGGAAACTCGACGACTGCGAGTAATTTCAGTTTTCCCGGCACTCGAAAAGAAACACGCTATCAATTTCAGGAAACACTAAACGCTGTAACGGGTAATCATTCCTTAAAATTTGGCGCGGACGTGCAAAACATAAAATCGGACTTTCTTGATTTACAGGATGCGACCGGCACTTTCAATTTCCAAACGGTCAATCTTTTTCTCAATAACAACGTTACGCAGTACCGTCGGAACTTCGGCAGACAAACCGGACAGGACAACACTTATTACGGAATATTTTTTCAGGACGAATGGCGCGCGCGTCCAAATCTGACCTTAAGTCTGGGCTTGCGCTACGAAAGAGAAACTATTATCGGGGATAAAAACAATTTTGGACCGCGCGCAGCTGTTGCATACGCTCCGTTTAAGGACGGCAAAGGCGTTTTTCGCATCGGCGGCGGTATTTTTTATAACCGCGTTCTGCTCCGCACCTTCGACGACGCGAATTTGACTGAAACACGCCAGAGTTACAACACTAACTCCATTATCGTTTCAGGATTTGCGACCAGTCAAAACTTTCGCTGTTACATTCCGACAGAGGTTGCTTACAATAATGCGCGCTGCCAGGTTCTCCGGCGAGTTTCCTTTCCGAATCCTTTGTCGCGCGAAGAACTCATCGCTATCGAAACACAGCTCAGGCAAGCCGGAGTATTGTCGGCAACACAAACCGGATTCTCTACGCCCGCCAACAATCTTCGGCGCATTGACCCGACTTTGAAAGTTCCCGAAAGTTATCAGTTTAATGTCGGATTCGAGCGTGAAATTGCTAACCGATTCGTATTTGAAACAAATTATACTTATAACAAAACCGTGCGGCTTTTCCGTGAATTTAATGCCAATCCTTATAATCTGCCGACCGGATTCCGCGACTACAATGATTATCTTGTAAATGGTTTCAGCAGTCCGACGCTTCGCTTCGTGAACGGCGACCCGACTGACCTGGTTGGAACATCAACGGCAGGCACTGTAACGACGGTAAATCTCGCCGCGCGCAATCCTTCTGCGGCTACCGGAACGCCAATCGCCCGTGCCAGAGCGGTATTGGAAACGCTCGGACGCAGACTCGGTCCCGGATTTCCGACTCAGATTGACCAGGTCGCATCCACCGGAAGCTCGGTATATAACGGTTTAACGGTTGAATTACGCCGCCGTTTAAGCAAAATCGGCAACGGCTTCAGCGCGTCGTTTCGCGCCGTTTATACTCTCTCCAAATTAGAAGACGACGGTATTGTCAATACCAGCAATCCGCAGGATATATTTAATTTCAGGGGAGATTTTACACGCTCCGTCCAAGACCGCCGACACCGTTTTGCGTTCTCCGGCACATTTGAAACACCCAATTGGTTAGGCGGTTTGGACTTCTCACCGCTTCTGCGGCTCGGCTCAAGCGCGCCGTTTAATATTTCAAGCGGAACAGGTACGGCAAATGACCGCAATCTCGATGAAGTTTCGACCGACCGTCCGAATTTCAGCGGCAATCTGGACGACCTTCGCTTTCGTGAACGCGGCACGACTTTTCCACAAGATATTTTCAACCAATTTACGTTTGCCCCAATCGGAAGTTCGGGAAATCTGCCGCGCAACGCCGGAACTGGTCCGGGACTTTTTCTGTTTGATTTGAACGTCAGCCGGACCTTTCATTTTACGGAACGCTTGCGGCTGCGTCCGAATATCGAGATTGGTAATGTTTTTAACACAACCGTATTTACTTTCGGCTCGGAATTTATCAATTTCAATCCGACTAATACCGAACAGCGCCTTAGTTTTGAAGAAAACTTTCTTGTTCCGCAGCGCACGTCTCGTCCACGCACGATTCGGCTCGGAATCAGATTAGATTTCTAAAATAGAAACTTAAACTTTTGACGAGATTGTTTTTCACATGCAATCTCGTCTTTTTCATTCTAAAAGACAAAATTTTGATATTTAAACTCAACAGTCCTTGATAAATTCTAAATATTGAACAATCTTGCTCTGATAAAGAAAAAAGAGTTACGTTTTAAAACGATACAAGTTCATTGTACCGGTTTTTCTATTATCGATTACGAATTAAAAGAAGTAATTCCAACATTCGCAATTCAAAATTCGTAATTGATTTACGTTTGACTTCAACCCGCAAAATCAACAAAATATAGTGCTTACTCTTCCGTCAAACGCGCTATAAAATGTTCAAACTCCAGCGTCTCGAAATTACGGGCTTTAAGTCTTTCGCCGATTACACGGAAATCGTTTTTACCGGCAACGGAATAACGGCGGTCGTCGGACCGAACGGTTGCGGGAAAAGCAATGTCAGCGACGCAATTGCCTGGGTTTTGGGCGAGCAGCGCGCAAAATCTCTGCGCGGCGAAGAAATGAAAGACGTTGTTTTTCAAGGCACAAGTCGTCGGAAATCTTCGGGAATGGCGGAAGTTGTGCTGCATCTGATTCGTGATGAAGAATTTGAATTTGCGAGTGATGAAGAGGATTTAAGCGACATCGACGAAGTATTAGGCGAACTCAACGAAAAATCCATAATTTTAGACGAACCCGAAACGGAAGACGCCGCCTCGGAAACGACAACCGACGAACTTACCACTTACAACTTACCACTTACCGCTGAATTGGCGCAAGCCGCGCAAGTCGGTTCGATTCAAACGGTTCAGACGAAAATAAAAACAAAACGACATTGGAAGCCGCGCAGCTTCGCGCTCGATTTCGCGCCCGGCGAAGCCGTCTCGGTAACGCGCCGGTTGTATCTTTCCGGTGAAAGCGAATATCAATTAAACGGAAAATCCTGCCGCCTGCGCGATATTCAGGATTTGTTTGCCGGAACCGGATTGTCGGGAGCGCATTACGCTCTAATTGAACAAGGGAAAATCGGACAAATTTTGTCTTCAAAACCTTCGGACAGACGAAATTTAATCGAAGAAGCTGCCGGAATTTCCAAATTCAGAACACGCCAGCGCGCCGCCGAAACGCGGCTCGAATCAGCGAAAACAAATCTGAGCCGCATCTCCGACATAGTTGCGGAAATCGAAAAACAAGCAAACGGATTGCACCGTCAAGCGGCAAAAACGCGACGCTACAAAATTATGCGTGAAGAGTTTCGCGCACTTCTCCGCCATCTATTCGCCGCCGAAGGCAGGCATTTAACAGAACTCGTCGGCGAACTAGACCGGAATTTGGAAGAGGCGACAAAGACGGAACGTGCAATTTTTTCGCAAGTTGCCGAAAAAGACAAATCGTTTCGAGAAGCGACAAACGAAGCGCGCAAATCGGAAGAGAATCTTTCCGCGCTTCGCGCCGCACACGCTGAAAACGCTTTGCAGCGCGACCGAAACCAGCGCGACCGACAATACAAAACCGAACAAATCGAGAATTTAGAAAAGCGTTCCGCCGCTCTCAAAAGCGAAATCGAAGTAACAGGGCAACGCCTTAAACTTTTCAAATCGGAAATCGAACGTCTCAAAAACGACGAGCAAAAAGTACTGGCTGAAGCCGGAAAAAACGAAATTTCGCTTGCCGAAGCCGAAAATAAATATCAAACCGAAGTTCGCCGCCAGCGCCAAATCGAAGCAAATCTCGAAGCGGTGCGCGCCGAAGTTTTGCAGCATACGACCTCGGTCGAGCGTCTGACGGCGATCGAACGCCAGTTGGAAAACACGATTGAACGATTAAGAGAACGCGCCGAGGGTTTGCAGCGAGAAGCAGAGCGCGCCGCCGAGACTCACGCCGAACACGAAAAAGAAGCCGCAAAATTAGCACTCGATTTATCGGGCGAACGCGAAAAACTTTCGCAGCTGCAAACTGAAAAGCAGGAACTTCTTAAGATTTCCGGCAAAGCGCGAACGGTTCTGCAAGCGAACGAAAAAACTACGAACGATTTGCGTGAAAATTTTTCGCGCACACGGCATAGGCTCGAAACCTTGCGCGAACTCGAAGAAAAACACACCGTTTATGCGCCATCGGTGCAGAAACTTTTCGAGGAACAAACGAAAATCGGTGTCAAATTTTTGGGAACTCTCGCTGATAACTTAAAGGTCGAAGAGCAAGCGGAACGCGCCGTCGAAAGCGTTTTCGGCATTTTTCTGGAAACCGTTTTGGTCAAAACCGAAACGGACGCGCGCAAAACGCTTGCGTATTTAAGCGAAAACAATCCGGGAAGAATTGCGGTTTTAGTTCAAAGTTCAAAGCACAAAGTTCAAACTTTGAAATCGCAAAGCAAACACCAAAAACCGGACATTAAAAATTTTCTCGGAATATCAGATGATTTTGCCGCGCTTCTGGAAACGGTTTTTCCGCGCGAGATGGCGGCGCGGTTGGTTGAAAATTTTGACGAGGCTAAAGATGACGAGGCTAAAGATAAAGATGACCGAATTTTTGTCAATTTCGACGGCGATTTAATGATTGGCGGAAAACTCTTTGTCGTCAGCGGACAAGCAACGAAATCGGGCGAAAAAAACTTATCGCTGCTTGCCTTCAAACGCGAGTTGCGCGAACTCGACGCGGCTTTACAAAATTCGTCCAAAGAAGTTGTAAAATCCGAAAAAGAAACCGAAAAAGCGCGTGTGCATTTGAGTGAGCAGGAAAACAAAATCGTCGATTTGCAATCGTTGATAGTCAAAATCGAGCGCGAGGCGCTCGGGCTTGAAATCCGCGAAAAATCCATCAAGCAGGAAATCGAACGCGCCGAACGCCATAAAAAAGTCGTTGCGGGCGAGTCGAAACAAATTGAAAAGGAAATTTCGGAACTCGAAATAAAACGCGCCGATGCGCAGACGAACGCGCTCAAAGCCGAACAAGAGCGCGCGGCGACATCGGAAAAACTTGCGCAAATCTCAAATAAATTGAGTGAAGCGCGCGCCTCTACCGAAAACAGAAATTCTGTTTTCAACGAAAAAAGAACTCTGGCGGCGACTTCTCAAGAACGACGGCGTTCGGCGCAAGCGGCGCTGCGGCGAATTGAAAATGAGCAAACCGAAGTCGAATCGCGCCGGTCGCGCCTCGATTTAGAAATTTTGGAAACCGGCGGCGCATTGCGTGAGTTATCCGTATCAATCAAAGAAATCGAGCAAAAAATTGAGCTTGCCGAAACTGAAAAAATCGAGGAGCAAAACGAACTCGGCGAGGCGACGGTGCATCTTAAATTTGCGCGCGAGCAGGCGGATTTAACGTCTTCGGAACTCTCTGACCTCAACAAACAAGCCGCCGATGCTAGAAACGAGCGTGCCGCTCTCGAAATCAGACAAACCGAAGCGATTACAAAACTGCGCAACACCAACGAAAAATGTGTGCAGGAATTGAATTTATCGCTGGTCGAATTGGTCGAAACCGAAGCAGTTGAAACGGATTTTGATTTAGACGAGGCGCGCAGTTCGGTAGAAGATTTACGTCAGCGACTGGAAAACTTCGGCGCGATAAATATGCTTGCGCTCGAAGAATTATCTGAAACAGAAGAACGACTTTTGTTTTTAACCGCGCAAAGAAAAGATATTATTGACGGCATCAGCGCGGCGGAAGAAGCGCTGCGCGAAATCAAGGAACGCTCGCGCGAAAAATTTAAAGAAGCGTTTTTTGCGATAAACCGCAATTTTGCCGAATTTTTCCAGGAGCTTTTCGGCGGCGGCAAAGGCGAAATGACGTTGCTCGAAGCCGAACAGGAAGATGTTCTCGAAGCCGGAATTGAAATTGTCGCACAGCCGCCCGGAAAGCGTTTGCAAAATATTTTGCTTCTCTCCGGCGGCGAAAAAGCGATGACGGCAATTGCGCTTGTGATGGCGATTTTCCGCTTTCGTCCTGCGCCGTTTTGCCTTTTGGACGAAGTTGACGCACCGCTTGATGACGCAAACGTCGGTCGTTTTGTCAATAAAATCGCCGCAATGTCGGAGAAAACGCAATTTATCGTCATAACGCATAACAAGCGCACGATGGAAGCAGCGCGCGCTCTCTACGGCGTAACGATGCAGGAAGCCGGCGTTTCAAAAGTAGTCTCGGTCAGATTTGAGTAATCAATCGGAAAATTTAACCGCAGATGAACGCGGATAAACACAGATGAAGGCAGATTATGAAAAAAATATTTTTTGCGGTTTTAATTGCGGCTGCGTTTTTAGGTTTTACCAATTTTGCTACGGCGCAAACGAAACCGCGCAAAGCAAAAAAGTCGAGTGCGAAAATCGCGCCAAAACCGATTGTAAATAAAGAGCCTTCACCGATTGAAGAACCGAACAAATCTTCAATCAAAAAGAACGAACGTCCAGCCGAAGAAGTTACCGAATCTGAAAAGCCGGAATCGAACGAAGCGAAAAAAGCTGACGGAAATGCGAAAAGCAACTCGCGCCCGAATCAGGAAAAGCAAGTTGCGCCCGTTTATTTTTATACATTCGCGCAGCCGGATTTTCTGGTTTCAAAAATTTTTATCGAACACGACGAAAACGGGCGCGGCAAAATATCTTTCCTGAAAAAGAATTTCGGTGATTTAATTACCGACCCGGTTCAACTTTCGCCCGCCGCTTTGGAGCGCGTGAAAGCGATTTTTAATACTTTGAATTTTCTCGACTCAAAGGAAACATATCAATCGGCGGAGAGAAGTTACGCTCATTTAGGCACGATGACTTTTGCGGTAAAAAAAGACGGGCGTTCGCGGTCGGTCGAATTTAACTGGACGGAAAACAAGGACGCGAAACTGCTGGCGGACGAATATCGCCGAATCGGTCAGCAGTTTGTCTGGATTTTCGACGTGAACGTCGCGCGGGAAAATCAGCCGCTGGAGTCGCCCGCTTTGATGGACGCGCTCGATTCGATGATAAAACGCGGCGAGATTTCCGATGCCGCTCAGATGCTCCCGTTTTTGCACGAACTTTCAACCGACGAACGCCTGCCGCTGATTGCCCGCAACCACGCGATGCGGATTGTGAAGGAAATTGAGAAGAAAGCGGAGAAGAAATAAATTCGATGAAGCAAAAAACGGTTGTCGAATACCACCGCTAAAATTACCAAAATTAATTGTTTTCGTGATTTGAAATATGCGTGTTTAGAAACCGGCAAACTCTATTTAGAATCGAGGTTTATCAATTTTCCTGCTATATCAGAATCAACACCGCCAGACATATAAGCTATCCAATGAGAAGTTTGATATGTCGAATCCCATTTGCTCTGCATACAGACGGGAAAGCTGCCTGTTTTCCCTGCCTTTAAATGAAAAGATTTTGCCGAGATGTAAATGTTGTTTTGTTCTTCGCAAGCAATTGGTTCAACTAATGACTTTGAATTACGAATCTCTACAAAAGGTTTGCCGTTTATGTCAGGCGCAAAAATCCAGCCCGACGGCAAATCAACCAATTCAGCCAAGTCGGTTTCCTTTTCTGTTCCAATATCGATTCCTCTAATTTCCTGGTCCGTATTATTTTTAACTATATATCGGTAACAATTACTACCTTTCTTTGAGACGAATTTTTTTACTTCTACAGTTACGTTACCTGTTAATTGTTTGCGACATTTAACTGCCTCAAATTTATTATTTGAGTTATCTGCTTTGTTTGCAAAAGGCACTAATCCAATTTGTGTTGAGGCTATGTTATTTTGTTGCGTATTTATGCTTGACGGCGAGTGAAACCAAACGGCATAAGCTCCGATACCGAATAAAAACGTCAAAAGGGCAATTGACAGGCGAAGAATCCAGCTTTTTGCTTTCATAATCTTATACTTCCAATCTTTTATTATCTTTGCGTAAAACTTTATACATCTTACTCCCGATTACAGAAGATTGAAAGAAATTCTCGAAAAATTTCAAATTTCTCACGCGCCCGCCGGTGCTAGTTTCTCGGCAACTTCAGCCGTGCTTGCAGGTGAAATTTCGTCCGTGTCTTTGATTAAAGAATCGCTGACGAGTTTTTCCTGTTCGAGATTGTGAATCGCATAAGAGCCGGTTGCGGGCGAAGCCGACGCGCTTCTGCCGACGTATTTTAAGCTGACATTCGCGGGCAAAATCTCGCGCAGTCTAGGTTCGACAAACGTCCAGCCGCCCATATTTTGCGGCTCTTCCTGCGTCCAAAAAATCTGTTTCGCGTTTTTGTATTCGGCGAAAACCTCTTTTAATTTTGCGGCGGGAAACGGGTAAAACTGTTCGACGCGGACGATTGCGACACGGTTGTCGTGGGCGCCTTCTCGCGCCGCGTCCAAATCGTAAAAGACTTTGCCGGAACATAAGACGATGCGTTTTACTTTTTCCTTGTCGGTTACGCTCGCGTCGTTAATTACAGGCTGAAAACCGCCGTTTGTTAAATCTTCGACGGACGAATTTGCCGCCGGAAGTCTTAATAAACTTTTCGGCGTCATCACAATCAGCGGGCGCACGATTTCCTGCCGAACTTGCCGCCGCAGCAGATGAAAATACTGCGCCGGTGTCGAAGGATAGCAAACCTGCAAATTATTTTCCGCGCAAAGCTGTAAATATCTTTCAAGACGCGCGGAAGAATGTTCCGGTCCTTGACCTTCGTAGCCGTGCGGCAGAAGCATTACAAGACGACACTTCTGCTGCCATTTGTCTTCGGACGCGGCGATGTATTGGTCAATAATTACCTGCGCGCCGTTGGAAAAATCACCGAACTGCGCTTCCCACATAATGAGCGCGTCGGGAGCGACGACCGAATAGCCGTATTCAAAACCGAGAACGCCCTGTTCGCTCAAAGAACTATCAAATACTTCAAATTGCGCCGGTTTTTCCGTCCATTTCAGTTCGGCGAGCGGACACCAGGCTGCGCCGTTTTGGATGTCATACATCAGCGCGTGGCGATGCGAAAAAGTTCCGCGACCGCTGTCTTGACCGCTCAAGCGAACATCAATTCCTTCCAAAACCAACGAACCGAATGCAATCGCTTCGGCAAATCCCCAATCCATCGGCGCTTCGCCTGTTCCCATTTTTGCTCGTCGGGCAAGCTGTCCGACCATTTTCGGGTTGATATGAAAATTGTCGGGTACGAGCGAGATTTTTTCCGAAACTTTTTGCAGAGTTTCGCGTCCGATTGCCGTTTCCAAAATTTGCGAGCCGTCTTCGTCTTCGATTTGGATGGGAAGTGCGTCTCTTTTCGGTTTGTCGGTCGCAATTTGTTTAGCGCGTTTTAAGATTTCTTCGTATTTCCCGACAACCGCATCGGTCATTTGCGTTAGCTCGTCTTCGGTGATTATTTTGTCGGCGACGAGTTTCCGTGCGTAAAGCGCGCGAACGCCCGGATGCGCTTTGACGCGCGCATACATCAGCGGCTGCGTGTAGCTCGGCTCGTCGCCTTCGTTATGTCCGAGACGGCGGAAACCGACTAAATCCAGTGCAACGTCTTTGTTAAATTCCTGCCGGTAATCGAGCGCGATTTTTACGACTCTTAAGGCTGTTTCGGGCGCGTCGGCGTTGATGTGAAAAATCGGAATCTGCGTTATTTGTGCCGCGTCGGTCGAATAAATTGAAGAACGCGAGGCTTCGGGCGTCGTCGTAAAACCGATTTGATTGTTGATGACAATGTGAATCGTGCCGCCGGTTCGGTAGCCGCGCAAACTTGCAAGCTGCAAAGTTTCCATCACGATTCCCTGCCCGGCAAAAGCCGCGTCGCCGTGCAGAAGAACCGGCAAAACGCGGTCATTGACCGCCTCGCGCGAATCATTTTTGCCTTCTAAAAGTTCATCTTGACGCGCGCGCGCCATACCTTCGACGACAGCGTCAACGAATTCGAGATGCGACGGATTGCACGAAAGATTAATTTTTACATCGTTTCCGTTTTTCGTTTGTCTTCTGCCGGTTGCGCCTTGATGATATTTTACGTCGCCTTCGTCCGCCGGAAAAGAAGGATGCGAAGTGCCTTCAAAGACTGTGAAAATGCGCTCCGCCATATCGCCCTTCGTAGCATCGCCGACGATATTTGACAAAACATTTAAACGCCCGCGATGCGCCATTCCCATAAAAACTTCTTCGACGCCGCGCGCCGCGCCTTCTTCGATAAGCTGGTCGAGAAGCGGTATGACGGTCTCTGTGCCTTCGAGCGAAAAGCGTTTTTGTCCCAGATACTTTTTGTGCAGAAACTGTTCAAACTGTTCGGCTTCGATGAGTTTTTGCAAAAGGTGTTTTTGCGTCTTCGTGCCGAGCGGTTCGGGGTCGACAAATTGCCGTCGAATTTGCTCGCGCAGCCAGGTTTTTTCTTCTTTGCTCTGAATATGTCGATATTCGATACCGACTTTTCCGCAATAAGCGCGGCGCATAACCCAGAGAATTTCGCGCAAGGTTGAAACTTCTTTGCCGTGCAGACCGCCGGTGATAAATTCGCGGTCTAAATCCCAAATCGTCAAGCCGTAATTTTCTAAATCGAGTTCGGAGGCATGATGCGAAGTCATATTGAGCGGGTCAATATCGGCGAGAAGATGCCCGCGTGTGCGGTATGCGTTTATCAATTCCAAAACTTTCGCTTGCTTTACGGTTTGCTCACGCAGATGATCGCTGCCAAATAGCGACGGATTATAATCCTGCGCCCAGCGAAGCGGCGAGTAACTGATTTCCAAATCGGCGAAAATCTCGTCGTAAAATTCGTGTTTGCCAACCAGGAATTCGTGAATTTTCGCTAAAAACAAACCGCTTTCTGCGCCTTGTATAACACGGTGGTCGTAGGTCGAAGTCAAGGTAACCGTTTTGCTGATACCGATTTGCGAGAGCGCGCCGTCAGTCATCGCCTGATATTCTGCCGGATATTCGATTGCGCCGGTGGCAATAATCGCGCTTTGACCGGACATCAAGCGCGGATTTGACGAAACCGTTCCGAGTGTTCCCGGATTGGTAAGCGAAATCGTCGTGCCTTGAAAATCGTTGATTTCCAATTTTCCTTCGCGCGAACGTTTTACAATTTCGTTATAAGCGGCGAGAAACTCGGCGAAATTCATTTTATTTGCGCCTTTTATATTCGGCACAAGAAGATTGCGCGAACCGTCTTTTTTCTCTATGTCGATGGCGATTCCTAAATTGACATTTTCGTTTTCCAGACGCGACGGTTTGCCGGCAACAAATCCGTAACCGTTATTAAGCTGCGGATAATTTTTTAGAGCTTTGATAATTGCCCAGGCAATTAGATGTGTGAATGAAACTTTGCCGCGCCCTTGCTCCTGCAAATGTTCGTTGATGACACGGCGGTTTTCTTCGAGAACTTTAACGGGAACATTGCGGACGCTTGTCGCTGTCGGAACAGTCAAACTCTGCTCCATATTTTCGACAATCTTTTTCGACGCGCCGACAATCGGTTTTACCTGCGTTTCCGCGCCGACACTGGCAGAAACAGCAGTGACGGTTTCCGATTCTTTCGCGGTCGCGAAAGTTTGTGTTGCTACATTTTGCGCCGTTGCTGCGGTTTCAGGCTGTGTCGCTCCGTTTGTTTTGTCGGCTGAAACATCTTTTGTTTGCGTTTTTGTCTGCGTTTTTGTCTGCGCGGTTTGTCCGTTGCTTTGTTCGGCTTGCGGCGCGTTTCCGTTCAATAAATCACCGAAAAACACACGCCAGGATTCATCAACCAAATTCGGGTCTGATTGAAAGCGACTCAATAAACCTTCGACATAACCGGCGTTATCGCCGAAATTTTCGGCGATATACTCGGACGGATTCGTTACTTTTTCACTCACTTTGTTTTACCTCTTTAAAGAAACTTTCGGCGTAAATATGATTTTAACGCAAAAATATCTAAAATATAAGCAAACGGGATATAAAAAATGAAGCGGCGGCGATGAGATTTTTGAGATTTGTGATTATGAAAATCGTGTGGTGGATTGTTTAAAGAAGTCGAAAAAATTTTAGAGCGAAGAGGCGCGTGTTTTTTCGTTAGGATTTTCTTCTTCTTGTTTCTCGTCCGGCATTGGCACAAAACTTTTTTCTAAATCGTGTTTGATAGCGTCGAGAATGCCGTTGATAAACTGTGTGGCTTCAAAGGTGGAAAAACGGCGCGTGATTTCTAAGGCTTCGTTGATGACGACCGTATGCGGCGTTTCGGTAAAAAGAAATTCATAGACGGCAAGGCGAAGAACGTTTCGGTCAACGATTGCCATTCGCTCGATGCGCCAATGTTCGGCGCGCGTGCGGATTCGCTCGTCAATCGTTTCGATTTCTCGCAGTGTTCCGAGCGTTAAATTATCGGCAAAAGCGCGTGTTGCCTCGTCGGGAAGACTCGTCTCGCCGAGATTATCCCAATAAGTGCGCGCCAAACGATCGTCAGATTTTTTAGCGACATCCGCCGCAAATAACATCTGCAAAGCGCATTCACGTGCTTTACGCCGTGTTCCCATAAATCCTTGCTTCTAACTTTTCAAACGACGTGCGGGAAAACTTTTTCCTTTCCTGCGCTGCCCTCGCCGCCGTCCATTGTTTTATACAAATTAACGAGTTCGACTGCTGACATTGCAGCGTCAAAACCTTTATTGCCGGATTTTACGCCCGCACGGTTGATTGCTTGTTCGAGCGTGTCGGCGGTTACGATGCCGTATAAAACCGGAACGCCCGTGTTCATTGCCGCTTGTGCAATGCCTTTGGTCGCTTCACCCGCAACATAATCGAAGTGTGGCGTGTCTCCGCGAATAATTGTTCCGATGCAGATGACGGCATCGAATTTTCCGCTTTGCGCGACTTTTTGCGCCGTCAGAGAAAGTTCGAATGAACCGGGAACTTTATAAATTTCGACGGATTTTTCGTCCGCGCCGAGACGAGCAAGCGCGTCGAGCGCGCCTTCGGTCAACTTCGAGGTCAGAAAATCGTTCCAGCGCGAGGCGACAATCGCAAAACGAAAGCCGACGGCGGAAAGCATTCCTTGATGAACTTTTGGCTGCAAAATTTTTCTCCTTCAAACGGCGCGGGTTGCCAATGCTTAGTATAGAGAACGCGAAACAAAATTGACAAGTGAAAAAAATCAAAAGGTTTTCGTCCGTTTACACAAAATCTTTATTCCGCCGCGTGTTCTTCGTGTCTGATTTTTGTAATGTCGGACAAAGAAAGTTCGCGTTTGAGAATTAAAACAAGTCCGATTGCCGTCCAGAAAAGAATTCTGCCTTTTCGGATAATCGCCAGAGTTACGCCGACGCCAGCGCCCAAAGCCATCGTTTCAGACACGAATTGCGCGCCCGCTTCGTCAACACCAACTAGAAACGGTATTAATTTAAATACGATTGTGATGACGCGGCTGATTGATTCGAGCAAAAACGAAGTGTAAACACTTGCGGTTACCGCGCTGATGCGGCTCAAAATAAACCAGACTTCGCAAACTCCGATTAGATGATACGCTGCTTGCAGCAAAATTATCGGTGCGAATCGGCGCGGGTATCGGCGGTAAAAACCGTAAATAATATTCTCAAATTGCCGCACTTGAGCGCGACCGCTTTCAAGAAATCTCCTTCCGATGTGTCTGTTATAAAACCAATGGCACAAGTTGCTTGCCCAGTGCCATTGGCGCACGACCATCAAAACGCCAATAATTATCAGAAGAAATATAATTGCAACAAGCGTGTCAATCGTCCAAATCCACCCGTCAGCCAATTCAAAACTTCGCAAAAAAGCGAACGCGCCCAGACAGATAAAAAGTCCGGTCGCCAGCGAATAAAAAAGATTTTCCGTCGCTACCGAAGACAAACCGACAATGAGCGGCACGCGCTTTTTCACCGCGACGGCTTTTGCCGTGCCGCTGACGAGAACTCCTAGAGGAATCAGACTGCTCAAAGCCTCGCCGATAATTACGGCAGGCAGAGTGTCGCGCAAATCCAATTTGTAAGGCTCTGTGACGGAAAGTTTCCAGGCGGTCGCGCGCGCGACGAGACGCAGTAAATACAGAAATTGAATAAAAAGAAATCCGCCGAAACCGATTCGGCTCACGCCGCGCAGAATATCGCGCCAGCCGACCGAATAAACGAAATATGCAAACAGCGCCGCGCCCAAAATCGTAAAAACGACGGCGACGATTTTCAGCCGAGCGAGATTTTTTTCTTTGGAATTTGGAATCGGAGATTTGGAATTTTCAATTTCGGTTTCTGAATTCACTTCTTCTTTGCCTTTTGCCGCGCGCCTTGTTTAAGATGTTAGTTCATTTATTTTTTAAAGACAAAATTAAAGGAATTTATTATGAACGCAACAGCTTTAGAACACGATTTTACACACAACGCTTTAACTACGCTTTCAGAAGAAGAAGAACTTTTTCGCGCTTCCGTGCGTGAGTTTGCCGAAGGCGAAGTTCGTCCGCGCGTCGAGAAGATGGAACACGAAGCGCATCTCGATGCGGATTTAATCAAACAATGTTTCGAGTTAGGTTTGATGGCAATCGAAACGCCCGAAGAATACGGCGGTGCGGGTTCTTCGTTTTTTAACGCAATTCTTGCAATCGAAGAACTTGCGCGCGTTGACGCTTCGACCAGCGTTTTTGTTGACGTGCAAAACACGCTCGTAACAAACGCGATAATCCGCTGGGCAAACGACGATTTGAAGAAAAAATATCTGCCGCAAATGGCTGAAAGCAAAGTCGGCGCTTATGCTTTGAGCGAAGCCGGAAGCGGTTCGGACGCATTCGCGCTCAAAACAAAAGCCGTTGACAAAGGCGATTTCTGGGAAATATCGGGACAAAAACTATGGATTACAAACGGCAACGAAGCGGAAATCTTTATCGTTTTTGCAACCGTTGACGCTGCTGCCGGTTACAAAGGAATTACCGCGTTTATTGTCGAAAAAGATTTTGAAGGTTTCGCCGTCGGCAAAAAAGAAGACAAGCTCGGCATTCGCGCCTCTTCGACGACCGAATTGATTTTGGATGGCTGCCGAGTTCCTAAGGAAAATGTTTTGGGCGAAGTCGGGCGCGGCTATAAAGTTTCAATTGAAACCTTAAACGAAGGACGCATCGGCATCGGCGCGCAGATGATTGGAATTGCGCAGGGCGCGCTCGAAGCGGCAATAAATTACACGAACGAGCGCGAGCAGTTCGGCAAAAAAATCTCCGATTTTCAAGCCGTCCAGTTCCAGCTTGCGGAAATGGCAATTGATGTAGAAGCTGCGCGGCTGCTGGTTTATAACGCGGCACGTTTGAAAGATGCCGGAAAGTCTTTTCTAAAAGAAGCGGCGATGGCGAAAGTTTATTCGTCGCGTGTGGCGGAACGAGTTTCGTCAAAAGCAATCGAGCTTTTCGGCGGTTACGGTTACGTCAAAGATTATCCGGTCGAGAAATTCTGGAGAGATTCTAAAATCGGCGCGATTTACGAAGGCACGACAAATATGCAGCTTCAGACAATTGCCAAATTAATTACGAGCGGGAAATAGGATTTTCGATTAAATTATTTGTAAACGAAGTTAATTTTAATTACAAAAAAGTCCGTCTGCAAAAAATACTTTTGCAGACGGACTTTTCTTTGATTACTACTGCGGCAAGCGTCCAGGCGTCAGCGGCGCGCCTGCTTCTTCGAGGGCTTTTTCAAATCTCGGCAAATCGTTTTCAACCAGATTTTTCAATCTTGCCAGGAGCGGTCTAAATTCCGCCTCGGAGAGATTGTATTGGTCAATCTGCGTCTGCGTCGGTTTGATGGAAGAAAGTCGAATCGCGTCGGCGACAAAGTTGACCCGCGAGCTTATTGAAGGCGGCGGAGTTTCGGAATTTTCCCGCCCGCCGCGAAGTTCGTTGATTATGTCGTTGATTTGGTCGTCAAACGCTTGTGCCTGCTCGATGAATTTCTGATTGGCAACCGGAGCTTGTGCTGCGGCGCGTTTCAAAAATCCGATGCGCGTTTTAGTTTGTGTTGCTACTTCGTTCGCGCCGCCGACCGAACGCTGCAGGACGGAAACTTGCCGTTGAAACACAATCAGTTCGGCGCGTTCGGCATCCGTCATTTTTTCTCTGCCTTCGACCATGACGTTGAAACTTTGCGAACCGGGCATCGGAGTAACTACGCCGCCCACGCGCATATTCATCGAAATGCTGTATCTACCGGGCATTACCAGCGGACCTTGCGGACCGAATGAAAAACCTTCGGGAAGCGTTACACCTGCCGGAATTTGCGGCGGGGCAGCGGCGATTGCTGGCGGCGTATAGCGCATATCCCAGACGACGCGCTGAACGCCTTGAGTTGCGGGCGCGTTTAAACGGCGCACGACTCGTCCGTCCGAATCCGTGACGGTAAAGAGCAGCGCTGGCGCGTCTTCTTCCGTCTCGGCTCGCAGTTCTTCAATCGACGGGTAGCGAATCGGCTGGTTTTTCTTTTCCGCTTCGCGTTCGGCTTCCTGTCTTTTTTGTTTCAGCGTTTTCGGCGCGTCTTTCAAATAATAAACAAACGTCGCGCCGTATGGCGGATTCGGCGCCGTGTAAAACGACGAACCTTGAAAGCCGGAAAAAACGGTGTTCGAGCGAATATACATCCATGCGTCTTTGACGGGAAAGAGTATCGAATTTTGTTCGAGCGTGTCTCGTCTGGTCTGGCGAAGCGGCGAATAATCGTCCAGGACGTAAAAACCGCGCCCGAACGTCGCCAAAACCAAATCGTTGGCTTGTTTTTGAACAGCGATGTCGCGGATGGCAATAGTCGGCAAACCGCCTTTCATCTGAATCCATTTCGCGCCGCCGTCGACAGAGAAGAAAAAGCCGAATTCCGTACCGACGAAAAGCAGATTCGGATTAACGTGGTCTTCGGCAATCGCATAAAGCGAGCCGCGCGCGGGCAGATTATTTGCAATCGAAGTCCACGTTTTCCCCGTGTCCACACTTTTCAGAATATACGGTTTGAAATCGCCGTTTTGATGATTGTCGAAAAGCGCATAGACGGTATTTGCATCGTGCTGTGAAGCCCAAACGCGGCTGACGTAGCTCATATCGGGTATGCCCGGAAATTTGTCGATTTTGCGATAGCTCTGCCCGCCGTTTTCCGTTACCTGAATCAGTCCGTCGTCCGTGCCGACGTAAATTAAACCTTCTTTTTTCGGCGATTCGGAAATAGCCGAAGCGTTGCCGTAAAGCGCGGTCGATTGATTTTTGCCGACAGCATCGGGCGACTGAACTTTGCCCATTACGGGCAAAAGATTTCGGTCGAGCCCTCGGGTTAAATCGCCGCTGATAGCTTTCCAGTCGTCGCCGCGATTGTCGGTTCGATAAAGTTTGTGTCCGGCAAAATAAAGCCGCGTGTGCGCGTGCGGGCTGATGATAAACGGCGAATCCCAGTTATAACGCTGCGATTCGATGGCTTTGCCTTCAATCGGCGCAATTTCGGTGTTCTCGCCGTTGCGTTTGTCAAAACGTACAAGTCCGCCGTTCTGACTTTCAGCGTAAATCGTGTTTGCGTCCTCCGGGTCAACTTGAGAACGAAAACCGTCGCCGCCGTTAGTAACAAACCAATCGGCGTTGACGATTCCGGCAGTGTTGCGCGTCCGTGAAGGTCCGCCCAAAGAATTGTTGTCCTGCGTTCCGCCGTAAATGTTATAAAACGGCGCGTTGTTATCGACCGCTACATCGTAAAACTGCGCGACTGGCAGATTAGCTTTAAAATTCCAATTCGCGCCGCGGTCGAAACTTTCATAAACGCCGCCGTCGCAGCCAACCAGATAATAATCCGTGTTTTTCGGGTCAATCCAAATCACGTGATTATCGACGTGCTTTAATTTTTCGCCGAGCGGTTTCTGCGTTCGCCCGCCGTCGTCGGACACTTGAAAGATGACGTTCGGAATATAAACGCGGTCGACGTTTTTCGGGTCGGCGATGATTTGCCCGTAATACAATCCCGAAGCAATATTTGAACTCATCCGTTCCCACGTCGCGCCGCGGTCACCGGAGCGAAAAATGCCGCTCAAAATTCCGCTGGCTTCGACCGTCGCATAAACAACATTTGTGTCCGCCGGAGAAATTGACAAACCGATACGTCCCAAATCGCCCGGCGGCAGTCCCGAACGCATTTTCGTCCAGGTGTTTCCGCCGTCGGTCGATTTGTAAATCGCGCTTTCGGGACCGCCGCTGACCTGCGTGTAAAAATGGCGGCGACGCTGCCAGGAAGCGGCATACATCGTGTCAGGATTAGACGGGTCAATCACAACATCGGTTACGCCCGTGTTTTCGCTGACGGTAATAACCGGTTTCCAACTCTTGCCGCCGTCGGAGGTTTTATACAAACCGCGCTCGCCGCCCGCCGACCACAGCGGACCTTGCGCGGCGACGAAAACGACGTTTGAATCGCGCGGGTCGATGGCGATTCGCCCGATATGTTCGGAGGTTTTCAGACCCATATTTTTCCAGCTTCGCCCGCCGTCGTCCGAACGATAAACGCCGTCGCCGTATGCGACGCTGCGCTGGCTGTTGTATTCGCCTGTGCCGACCCAGACGGTCGAAGTATTTTTCGGGTCGAGCGCAATCGCGCCGATTGAAAACGAGCTTTCGTTTTCAAAAACCGGCGTCCACGTCGTTCCCGCATTGACGGTTTTCCAGACGCCGCCCGAAGCGACGGCAATGTAGTATTTGGCGCGGTCGTTCGGGTCTACAGCAAACGCAATCACGCGCCCGGAAGTTACTGCCGGACCGATTGAACGAAACTTCATCCCCGAAAATGTGCCGGTTGACATAGGTTCGGGTTTCGGCGTCGGTGAAGCAGCAGGCGTCGCGGTCGCCGTCGGGCTGGCGGTTGGCGAAGGAAGCGTGGCGGCTTTTGAATCTTGTTGAGCAAATAAATTTGCGTTGGCAAACAGCGAGAGACAAAGTAAAAGAAAAGAAATACGCAATCGGCGCATAGCTGAAAAACTCCTTGTTAAATGGGTTACTTTCTAAAGTAGGTGCTTACATTATGTCTTTATCCGTCGATTCAATCAAGTAAATAAAAGACTGATTTATAAATTGGCTCGCAATTTGATTTTGCAGTTTTTAGAATCTTAAATTTCGAGGCTTGTTTTTATTTCAACGGCAATTCCCTTCCGAAACTTGCCAACATATCATTCTTCTAACGAATTTTTATCTCGGCTAATTTATGCTAACGTGAAGCGAAACAATTAATTTTCTTTCAAATTTATGCAAAACAGAATCGAAGTCTTTAAAGAAATGCTGGCGTCAGACTCGTCAAACACAATGGTTTTGTTCGGTTTGGCGAATGAATATCAAAAGGCGGAAGATTGGCAAAACGCAATCGAAACGCTCGAAGATTATCTGACCAAATCCGATGACGAAGGCGCTGCTTACGGGATGCTGGCAAAGGCTTACGAGCGAATCGGTCAGCGCGACGAAGCAAAAAAGATTTACGAAAAAGGCATCGAGGTGTCAAACGCGCACGGTCATCCGACGATGGCAAACGAATATCGTATGACGATTGATTTGGATTACGCCGAGTAGAATTTCAAAATCTAAAGTTTCAATCCGGAACTCGCCTGTAAATCAAATTTATAGACAAACTACGTCTCTCTGCTGGAAAATTTTACCTTCCAGCGTTTAAGATAGTCTATTCGTTTATCAAAAATCATTATTAAATTTAAGAAATTATCAAAATGGCAACAGCAACAAAAAAAGCCGGTAACACGGCGAAAACAAGCAAAAGCAATAATAAAAAAGAAACCCGGGGAACGTCGCAAACAAAAAACACAAGCGCGTCGAAGGATAATGACGCCAAGGTTTTAATCAAGCCGGAAGGTTCAATCGGCGACGGCGAGCTAGACCACGACACGAGGCAGAAAACTGCGAAAGCCGTGGAACCGAACAAGCCGAAAAGTGCCGTCAAACGGCAATCGGCGGCAGCAGTTGCGGCGCACAAGCAAGATTACGCAGGTTTGGACGCCGAAACTTTAATCGGTTTGTATCGCACGATGTATATGTCGCGGCGGATTGACGACAAGGAAATCCAACTCAAAGGTCAGAACAAAATCTTTTTTCAAATCTCCGGCGCGGGACACGAAGCTGTCTTGGTTGCAGCAGGTTTGGCGATGAAGCCTGCTTACGACTGGTTTTTTCCGTATTACCGCGACCGCGCGCTGATGCTCCAGCTTGGAATGACGGCGCAGGAAATGCTTTATTCGGCGGTCGGCGCGGAAGCTGACCCGAACTCGCACGGGCGGCAGATGCCTTCGCACTGGGGACACAAAGATTTGAATGTTCCGTCGCAGTCTTCCTGTACGGGAACACAGGCGCTTCACGCCGTCGGCGCGGCTGAAGCGTCGTATCGCGCGTCTTTAGTCAAAGAATTACAGGATAAAATCGCTGGTTTCAAAGGCGATGAAGTCGTCTATATGTCAGTCGGCGACGGCACTACGAGCGAAGGCGAATGGTGGGAAGCTCTGAACACGGCTTGCAATTTGAAACTTCCCGTGATTTTCGTCGTCGAAGACAATGGCTACGCCATCAGCGTTCCGGTCGAAGTCGGCACGGCGGGCGGCGACATTTCAAAATTAGTCGCGGGTTTTCCGAATCTTTTTATTCAAAAATGCGACGGCACTAACGCGCTCGAAAGCTACGAAACTTTCAAAAAAGCCGTTAAATTTTGCAGAGAAAGAAAGGGCGCGGCGTTCGTTCATGCGAAAGTCATTCGTCCTTATTCGCATTCGCTTTCCGACGACGAAAAGTTGTATCGCCCCGAAGAAGAGCGTGAAGCCGATGCCGCGATTGACCCGATAAAAACTTTCGCCGAATTTTTGATGACCGAAGGTATTACGTCATCGGAAGATTTGGAAAGTTTAAGGAAAGCGGTTGACGCAGAAGTCAACGAAGCTGCCGACGCTGCCATTGCCGCGCCGCAGCCTGCGCCGGAATCAGCTTTGAGAAACGTTTTTTCGCCCGACGTTGACCCGACATCAAAAGATTTCGACACCGAAGAAGGCGCTGAATTGTCCGGCAACGCGGGAACGATGGTTGACCTTATCAACCGTTGTATGCACGAAGAAATGGAACGCGACGTATCCATTGTTGTTTTCGGCGAAGACGTAGCGGACGTTTCACGCGAAGAATATCTGGAAACCGTCAAAGGCAAAGGCGGCGTTTTCAAAGTTACGGCAAATCTGCAAAGAAAATTCGGCTCGGCGCGTGTTTTCAACTCACCGCTCGCCGAAGCAAATATCATCGGTCGCGCCGTCGGGATGGCGATTCGCGGTTTAAAACCAGTCGTCGAGATTCAATTTTTCGATTATATTTTCCCCGCGTTTCACCAAATCCGCAATGAAGTCGCCGTTACGCGCTGGCGTTCGGACGGCGATACGAAATGCCCGATGGTGATGCGCGTTCCGGTCGGCGGATATTTAAAGGGCGGCGCGGTTTATCACTCGCAATCGGGAACGACTTTGTTCGCGCACACGCCTGGCTTGATGATTGTTTATCCGTCAAACGCGCTCGACGCCAATGGCTTGCTGCGAACTTCAATTCGCTGCGACGACCCGGTTTTGTTTCTCGAACATAAGCATCTCTACCGGCAGGTTTACAACAAATCGCAATATCCGTCGTCGGAATTTATGATTCCGTTCGGCAAGGCGAAAGTCGTGCGCGAAGGAACTGACGTAACAATCGTAACTTACGGCGCGTTGGTTCAAAGAAGTTTTGAAGCCTGCAAACGTCTCGAAAAAGAAGGCATTTCGGTTGAACTAATAGATTTGCGAACTCTCGTGCCATACGATTGGGAGCGCATCGCCGAAAGTGTTAAGAAAACAAATCGCGTCGTCGTCGCGCACGAAGATTCGATTTCATTCGGCTACGGCGCGGAAATTGCCGCCAGAATTTCAGACGAGCTTTTTGAATACCTGGACGCGCCCGTTCGCCGCGTCGGGGCAACCGATACGTTCGTCGCGTATGCGCCGCAGGTTGAAGATTTTATTCTGCCGCAGATTGACGACGTGGAAAAAGCTGTTGGCGAGTTAATGAAATATTGATTTTAGCGAAAAAGCGTCAGCCGTCCGAGTGGGCGGGCTGACGCTTTTTTCTGAATATTTAACCGACAAAGGCTACGCAAATTTTATTTTTCGCGTTGCCTGTCGGCATCGGTTTTTCCATTTTCGGGCAAAGCTGCCTATTTAGGAGCGAATGAACGGCGCAATGTTTTGCATCACTTGAGCTGCCGTCAGCGGTTCGTCGAACGCCTCGCTGACGGTTGCCGCCGAGTAGCCGGTTGCCGCGACCAAATCAATTCCCGCCTGCACGGTATTTTCTTCGCCGTTATAGACGCCCTGCGTGAATGCCGGCAAATTCGGCGCTCGCTGGTTTAAGACTATCCATCCCTTTTCGCCGTTTAAGCGGCGCAGTTCGGCGGCGTGGCGCGCTTCGACCGAGTGAAACCGGAGCGCGGTCGTTATCACGAAATCGTCCGACATCACGTTCCCCGCCTGCCCTTTGATGGCGCGCACGCCGTTATCTTCAAACGTATGACCGAGCGCGATGAACCGGCTGAAATTGGAAAAAACGTCGGGAATCTGCCCGCCGGCGGTGAAATCGAAGTTTGGTTTGGCAACCGCGTTCGCGCCCAAAATCGTGAGCACAGTCTCGCGATGTCCGACTTCGTTCAGCAGAATGCGGGCGATGAGCAGACGCCTGTTGTTCGGGATTAGTCCGGGCGTATTCAGCGCCGTGCTGTAAAATTCGGTTTCGAGATATTCGGCGGTCAGCAACAAGTTCAGCGCGTTGACGATTGCCGGCGGAAAGGTTACGTTGACCGGCGTGCGCCCGCAGCCGGTCGGGTCAACAACGTCGGCTCTTCCGAGACTCGGCTGCTGCGCGGCGGTTCTTTTAAGATGTTCCGCGTCTTTAAAGGCTTCCGGTCGCTCGCTCAATTTTTTGACGGCGGCGGGACTAAATTCATCAAATACTGTTTGCATTTTTTTTCTCCTTATTTGTTCTACACGGTAACGATGGGCGGCAAGCCGCTAGCATCAACAACTGTTCCGACGGGAAGATATACGCTGACAATCGTTAAAACTTCGAGCGGGTCGAGCGCGAAATCTTCCGAGTGCGGCGCGAAATAGCCGATGTTCGGAAGACGCAAATCACGAATCACCGATGCGTGTCTGCCTTCGACCGAAACGATTTTTCCGGCGAGCGCCAGAAGGTTCGGGTCAACTATCGCCTGTCCCGAGCCGTTGTAAGCCGCAACGCCCGTGTCTTCCTGCGCCTGCGAATTAGTTAAAACGCTGTCGCGGCTGTTGAAATCGACCCGGCTGAAATCGAACGCCGAAAATTGCGGAATGCCGTTTGCGCCGAGCAAGATTCTAAAAAATTCGCGGTGAATGATTTCGTGGTCGCGCAAATCGGTTAAAACCTGCCGTTCTTCGGCGCTCGCGCCCGCATAGAAATTATTAGCCACGACGCGCGAGTAAAAAGCGGCTTCGAGCTGTTCGAGCAAATAAGCGAAATTCGCAATGCCCGTGTCGCCCGTGCCTAAACTTATCGTTACCTGCACGGCGTTTTCGTCCGTCTTCGGATGGGCAAAAGTCGTTATCCTGCCCGCATTCGCCAAAGCGAGCGCGGCGAGACCCGCGCCGCCCCATTTCAGGAACGTCCGACGGTCGCCCGTATGGGCTGTCGCGCCGACATCATCGTCGGCGGCAGCGGCGCCAGTATCGTCTTTATTTATTTTCTCTTTGTTCGACATCAAAAATTCTCCTTGCTAATTGAATTACTGTCTTGCATTCCCACTAAACCGGATAGATTAAAGTAAGACCTTTAAAGAAATGCTTGTCTGTATACTATTCTACAAGGGCAAGCTTGTCAAAGACTTTTCGCATTCGATTTTTATATGTTGAGTCGAGCGACAGGAACGTGGATTTTCGCGCACGAAGATTCGGTTTCGTTCGGCTACGGCGCGGAAATCGCCGCGCGCATCGCCGACGAATTGTTTGAACACCTGGACGCGCCCGTCAAGCGAGTCGGCGCGACCGATACGTTTGTCGCATACGCGCCGCAAGTCGAAGATTTCATTTTGCCGCAAATTGACGACGTGGAAAAAGCCGTTGCGGAGTTGATGAAATACTAAAAGAGAGATTCACCACAGAGACCTCTGTGGTGAATTTTATTTTGAATTAGTCTTCATCGCCTCGACGATAAAGTTCTGCACTTCGTCGCTGAACGGTTTTTTCCAATCGGTCTGCCAATTCTTTTCGTCGGCATACATTTTATTCAAGCCTTGTTGAATTTCCCTGTCGCCGCCCGTGAATTCATTGACCAGCGATTGCCAGCGCGCCGCCAAATTTTGCGCGCGTTCGTCCGAAGATTTTGCGCCGTCGCTAATCGCCGCTTCGACATCCGCGGTCAAATCGTTCCAGTCTTTCGTAACTCTTTCCTGCAATTGGGGCGACCAGAGATTTTTGCGTTCTTCGATTTTCGCCTGCGCTTCCTCCGTGTAGTATGCGCGCGTCCATTCCGTATTTTCGTTCATATTCATCACCTCTATTATTTGATTGAAAGATTCCCAATCGGTCGTGCCGCTGTCGTTGAAAACTCGTTCGGCGCGACTGATTGCTTCGAGCGCGAGATTTAAACGGTAACGCTGCGCTTCGATTATTTTTTTCTGAAGCTGCAAAGTTTCGCTCAAAATGAATTCGCGCCCGCCGAGAATCTCGCCTATTTGAGCGAGTGAAAAACCGATGAATTTCAAAGTCGTGATTTGCTGAAGACGCGCGAACTCAGCCGCGCCGTAAAGACGAAAACCGTTTCGGTCAAAGCGCCGCGGCTTCAAAATTCCGATGCGGTCGTAGTAATGCAGCGTTCGCACCGTAACGCGCGCGCGCCGCGCAAACTCGCGCGTCTGCCATAAATTTTCCGTTTCAAAATTCATCCGTTTTCCCGACTCGAATTAAACCTTAAACTATGACGCAGCGTCATAGGCAAGCGCGGTTTTTGGTTGGACAAAATAATTTTGAGGCTCGCCGAAATCTATTTTTTGACGCGGTAAATTCCGACCGACAATCTCTCGGCGAAATTTTCCTTAACCAATGCTTGATTTGCTTTTCCGGTTTCCCTGCGCGTCAAACCCAGCGCTTTGGCAAACTCGCCGCGCGTCGTCGTGCCGCACATTTCGAGAAAGGCGCGGGCGAGTTCTTTGACGGCATCGGCGCGTGAAACTTTTTTCGATATTTCTTTCGGAAAACGCGCCTCCGCCAAAGTCCAGATGTATGTAAATCTCGGTTGATACAAAACTTCAAGCGGCACAACTTTCATTGCGCGCTGCAATTTGTCGAGCGCTTTGGTTATTCTGGGGCGACTTTTGATTTCGGTTTCGAGGCGCAAATCCGCCATTCCCATTTCCCATTCCTTTCGCAAAACTTTCAAAATTTTGTTTGCGCTGTCGGACAAAACCTTTTCCTCTCGATTTTTCGGAACGCCCCAAATCGCATTGAAATACGGAATGAGGCGCGGCGCGACGAACATCGCGCGACCTTTGCAAAGTTTTGAGTAATAAACTCGTCCGCGCATCATCACTTCGTCTTTTAGTGTCCAGGCAAGGCTCATTTCGTAATCTTTCTGCACATTTTTCGGCGCATAAGCGTCGCGTCTGCCGCAGACGGCGATATAAACGCTCGGCAAATTTGTTCGCGCATCCGTCAGCGCCAGACAAAACCCCAAATCTTCGACCATCTGCTCGACCTCTAGCGCCGTTTCTATTTTCAAACTTTCTTCACGCCGCCATTTTGTATCGCGGAAGTTTTCAATCTCTTCGGTTGAAATGATTATTTTGCTCAATTTGTACTTTGTTTCAAAAATTGATTAAACGAATTTGCTCCCGGCATTTATAAAAAACCGAGAGCAAATTCGTGTCTGCCAAAAGCTGATGTTTCGATAAAATTCCTGTTTATTCGTCCGAATATCTTACGCCGGAACTTTTCTAACCGTTTCTCTGCCCCAGTTGCGATGCTGGGCGATGGCTTTGATAAAGTCTGCTGCCGCGCTTTTAGAGCTGTTTTCGCTTAGGATAACCGCTTTATCTTCTTCGGCTAATTTACGGGCGAAAGTTGCGCTGACAAAATCAACCGCTTCGCCGGTTGCCGCAATTGCTTTGCAATGACGAAATGCCTCGTTGACAAAGTGATAAGCATCGGGTTCGCCTGCGAGCATTTCGATGCTTGCCGCGCCGCCGGGAACATAAACCGCGTCGAATAAAACCGAAGCTGCCGTCAGAAAACTGTAATCAGCCGTTATTTGTTTGCCGTCGGCGCTGTCAATAGTGCCGAGTTTGGGCGCGACTGTTTTCAGCATTGCGCCTTCGGCTTCGAGAGCTTTTTTCATCCCTTCAAGCGCAGCACTGTCGAAACCGTCAGCAATCAACGCGGCAATTTTGCGCGTTTTGATTGTGTCTTTAACGGTATTTTCCATACTCAACGGCTCGGATTTTTCAATCGAAGATTTTACTTTTACCGGCTGCACCGAAGCCGGGTCGGTATCGGCGCCGAACGAGCGATTCATCGGCTGTTCCGGATGACGCGGAACGAGCAAACCGAGTCCGGCGGCAACTTTATCCGCCAATCCTGCGTCCACCTGTTTCAAAATGCCGAGCATTCTTTCGCGGATTGCAACGATTTCGACTTTTCCGAGTTCAAAGCGCAAAGCGTCAACGATATGTTTCTGCTCGGCTGGCGATTGGCTGTTGTAGAAAAGCGTCGCCTGGCTGAAATGGTCGTGGAAACTTTCGCTTCTGGCGCGGACTTTTCTCGCGTCAACGCGCTCTTCGTAAGTGTGAAAACCGCCGTCCTGCATCGCCGCTTGAAACGGACTGCCGCCGGCGATTGAGTTTGGCTCGTAGCTGACCTTTCCCTGATTTATCGTTTGGCGCATATGTCCGTCGCGCTGGTTGTTGTGAACCGGCGCAACCGAACGATTAATCGGAATTTCGTGAAAATTCGGACTGCCCAGACGTTTCAATTGCGTGTCTGTATAGGAAAAAAGTCGTCCCTGAAGCAGCGGGTCGTTCGTAAAATCAATACCGGAGACGATGTGTCCGATATGAAAAGCGACTTGTTCGGTTTCAGCGAAAAAATTGTCCGGGTTGCGATTCAAAGTTAGTTTGCCGATTCTTTGCACCGGAACTAATTCTTCGGGAATAATTTTTGTCGAGTCGAGCAAATCAAATTCAAATTTGTGTTCGTCTTCTTCCGCAACCAATTGCACGCCGAGTTCGTATTCGGGAAAATCGCCGTTTTCAATCGCTTCCCACAAATCACGGCGATGAAAATCCGGGTCTTTGCCGGAGATTTTCTGCGCTTCATCCCACGCCACCGAATGGACGCCGAGCAGCGGTTTCCAGTGAAATTTTACAAAAGTCGCCGTTCCTTCTTCGTTGACAAAGCGGAAAGTGTGAACGCCGAAACCTTCCATCATCCGAAATGAACGCGGAATCGCGCGGTCTGACATCAGCCACATAATCATATGAGTTGATTCGGGCATCAGGGAAATAAAATCCCAAAAAGTGTCGTGTGCCGAAGCCGCCTGCGGAATCTGGTTGTGCGGTTCGGGCTTAACGGCGTGAACAAGGTCTGGAAACTTTATCGCGTCCTGAATAAAAAAGACCGGCATATTATTGCCAACTAAATCAAAATTGCCTTCGTCGGTGTAAAATTTTACGGCAAAACCGCGCACGTCACGCGCCAAATCGGTCGAGCCGCGCGAGCCTGCGACGGTTGAGAAACGCACAAAAACCGGCGTTTCGCGGCTTGGGTCTTGAAGAAATTTTGCCTTCGTGTATTTCGCCATCGAATCATAAACCTGAAAAACGCCATGCGCCGCCGAACCGCGAGCGTGGACAATTCGTTCGGGAATTCGTTCGTGGTCGAAATGCGTGATTTTTTCCCGAAGGATGAAATCTTCTAAAAGCGTCGCCCCGCGCTCACCCGCTTTCAGAGAATTTTGATTGTCGTTGATTCGCAATCCTTGGTTGGTCGTTAAGAATTCATCCGTTCCGTTTTCGCGGTTGAATTCCAAATCGAGCGATTTTTTGTTGTTGTCGCCGTTGTTGTGTTTTAAATCATTTGATTCGTTACTTTTAATTGCTTTTTTTGATGTTGTTTTACTAGCCATATTTCTCCTTGTCGCTGTTTCCCTTGAATTTAAAAATATGATTTGCGCATCGGTCTTTCGACCAAAAACGTTCGGTTTCAATAACCGGAATTGTAGCTTTTACGATTTTAAAGTATCACAAAAGACAACCGTAAAGCGAAAACGGCTTGCAAACTTTTCATTTTTGTCCGCATCTAGTATTTAGTCTTGACAGAGAAAAAATAGAGTAAGGAAAAATGATGAAAAAAATTCGGAAATTATTGATATTATCTATCTTGTGTATTTTAGCGACGGGTGTTTCTGCTCAAAATTCCAACATTATCAAAAAGGATTTGAGCCAAGCTGAAATCGACCGCATCGTCAAAACATTTACCTCAAAAGAAGGCGAGTTTCGCAGCGCGCTGACCAATTATGTTTTCAACCGCAGCGCGACCCTTCAGACAATCGGAATGGGCGGGCAAGTTACGGGAAATTACCGCCGCGACTCGTTTATGAGTTTGACGGGCGACGGCAGCCGTTTTGAGAAGATACTGTTTTTTCCGATGCCGACAATGACGGAAATCACTGTTACGCCGCAGGATTTGGAAGATTTGGGCGGCATAAATCCTTTCGCTTTAGAGCCTTCCGCAGTTTCGCAATATAACTTTAACTATGCCGGCAAACAGAAAATAGACGATTTGAATTTGTATGTTTTCGACGTTACGCCAAAGGTTATACCTAATCCAAAAAAATCTAAACTGCGTCTTTTCACCGGCAGAGTTTGGGTTGACGACGCGGATTTGCAGATTGTCAAATCAAAAGGCAAAGCCGTTCCCGAAGACAAAAACAATAAATATCCGGTGGTGGAAACGTGGCGCGAAAATATCGACGGGAAATACTGGTTTCCGGCATACATCAGTTCGGACGACGAGCTTGTTTTCGACAGCGGACAAGCCGTCAAACTTAGAATGCGCATCAAATATACCGATTACCGACAAGGAAAATCAGAGGTCAAAGTATTGGACGATGACGAGCCAATCACAGAAGACACGCCGCCGCCTGCAACAAAACCGGTTGTAAAACCTGCGGCAAAACCGACGCCGAGTCCGACACCGAAAAAACCGTAAATTAGTAAAAAACGGAAAACAGAAAGTGGGAAATTGAGGAAATAAATTCTTAATTTTCCACTTTTTTTGTTTTATTTTTCGGCTTTTATAATTTTTCGTTTTCCGTCTTGCCAAACTTTTTGTGATAGAATTTTTCGGTAAGAAGCATCAATTTTTCATTAATAATTTACTTTGAGGTTTGTCCGCAATGCTACGACACTTTCTCGGTCGGAGATTTTTTCCGGTATTATTTTTTTTAATTTGGCTGGCTTGTTTTGTTTTTCAAACGCAGGCGCAAATTGTTCCGAGTCCGCAGACGGTTTTAGGTTTTCACCCGACCGACGATAAAACAATTGCCGATTGGCGGCAAATTACCGACTATTTTTCAAAGCTCGACGCGGCAAGCAACCGTGTGAGCATCAGAGAAATGGGTAGGACGACGCTCGGAAAACCTTTGATTGTCGCGTTTATCAGCGCGCCGGAAAATATTAAAAACCTTGAGAAATACAAACAGATAAACCAAAAACTTGCCGACCCGCGAACAATTAAAAATGCGGGCGAACTCGAAAGTTTAATCAAACAAGGCAAGACTATTGTTTCAATTTCCTGCTCGATTCATTCGACGGAAATCGTCGCCTCGCAGATGTCTCTGAATCTGGCTTACGAGCTTGCGACGGCGAAAGACGCAGATACAATCGAGATATTAAACAACACGATTCTGCTGCTGATTCCTTCGCCGAACCCGGACGGAATTGATATTGTGGCGAATTGGTATCGAAAGAATCTGGGAACGAACTTTGAAGGCGCTTCACCGCCGGAACTTTATCACCATTACGCCGGACACGACGATAACCGCGATTGGTTTATGCTCAATTTGCGTGAGACGCAGGCGATAACAAAGTTTTTCTGGCAGGAATGGTTTCCCGAAATCGTCTATGACGTGCATCAGCAAGGGCAAACGGCTTCACGCTTTATTATTCCGCCGTTTTTCGACCCGCCGAACCCGCGCGTCTCGCCGCTTATTTTGCGCGAAGTCGGGCTCGTCGGCTACAAAATGGCGGCTGATTTGCAGGCGAAAAACATTGCGGGCGTGGCGACAAACTCGACTTATGATACGTGGTGGCACGGCGGTTTTCGCTCGGCGCCGTATTTTCACAACTCAATCGGCATTTTGTCGGAAGCTGCGAGCGCAGATTTGATGTCGCCGGTTACAATCTCGGTCGAAGATTTACGAAAAAGTCGCGGCGTGCGCGGACTTGCTTCGCCGCTCGAAACTGCCACGAATTTTCCCGACGCCTGGCGCGGCGGTGTTTGGCGACCGACGGATATTGCCGAAATCGAAATGACTGCATCCTTCGCTCTGCTGGAGCTAGCGTCAAAGTTTCGCCCGCGTTATCTGCGGAATTTTTACGAACTCGGCAAAGCGAATTTGCAGGCGAAAGCGAACGAGCCAAAGGCTTTTGTCATTTACTCAAACCAATCAAACGCGGAAACGGTTTCTCGTTTTCTGGAAATTCTTTTGGCTCAGGGAATGGAAATTCAACGATTGACACGCGAAATGGAAATATCGGTTTATGAAAAAAACAGAAACGATTTTCGCAAAATCCCGACGGGAAGTTTCGTCGTTTTTACTAATCAACCGCAGAAAAATAATGTTTTGAGTTTGTTTGAGCGACAAGTTTATCCGTCGCGCCTGAATGAAAAAGGCGAAGCGGAAGTTCCGTACGACGTTGCCGGCTGGACGCTGCCTCTGCAAATGGGCATCGAAACCGCAACTGTCTGGGAAATAAAGGATTTGAATAGATTTCAAAACGCTTTTCAAAAGGTTGCAAACATCAATCAGGCGCGGCAGGCTCTAAATCTCGCACCGAATAAAGAAGCGTTTGCGATGTTTCCCAATCCGCTCAAATCAAACGCGAAAATCGGTCTTTATAAGAGTTTTATGGCTTCGATGGACGAAGGCTGGACGCGGCTGGTTTTAGATAATTTTCAAATTCCTTACCGCTCGATTTCAAACGATGATTTTCGTAATAATACTTTAGATTTCGATACAATAATTTTGCCGTCGCAGAGCGAGCGCGATATTGTCGAAGGCTACAAAAAGGGAAATTATCCCGAACAGTTTACCGGCGGCATCGCGGAAAAGGGCGTCGAGAATTTGCGAAAATTTGTCGAATCCGGCGGAACTTTAATCTGTTTTGACGATTCGTGCGAAATGGTTATTAAGCGTTTCAATTTGCCTGTGAAAAACGTTTTGGATGGACTTAAGCGCAGCGAATTTTACAATCCGGGTTCGATTGTGCGATTAAAAGTTGATACAAAAAATCCGCTGGCGACGAATTTGAAGAAAGAAACAGCAGCATATTTTACCAACAGTTCGGCGTATGAAATCAGCGATAAATCAAAAATTCAATCAATTGCCGAATACGCTGATAAAGACGCACTGCTGTCTGGTTATATGTTGGGCGAAAAGTATTTAAACGGCAAAACGGCTTTAGCAAAAGCCGATTATGGCAAAGGACGAATCGTGCTTTTCGGCTTTCGCCCGCAGCATCGCGGGCAGAGTTTCGGGACGTTTCCGTTTATTTTCAATGCGCTGGAAAAGTAAAGAATACTGAGCCACGAACAAACACGAATAGACACGAAAAAAGAAAGTTAAGAAATAAATCTGATTTCTTGTTCGTGTTATTTTGTGTTTGTTCGTAGCATAATAATTTTATGAAAGCAGAAACGCAGCCGGTCAAAAGCAATCTCGGCTTGGTTTGCATCACGACGACAGATGCGGTTCGCTACAAAACCGTTACGCGCAAACGGCTTTTGTCGTTTGACGAACCGGTGCAGCGCGAAATGCTCCGCGCGCTTTACGGGGAAAACATCAAGCGCTTGAATTTAGCAATTGAATTTTGCGCGGCAAACGACATTCGTTTGTATCGTATGACTTCGGGACTTTTTCCTTTTTCCGACGAGCAAATCGGAATGGACGTTTTAGAAGAATTTGCCGGAAAACTGGCGGAAATCGGAAGAGACGCTTTGCGGAAAAATATACGGCTTGTGCTTCATCCAGACCAGTTTGTCGTTTTGAGTTCCGATTCGGAAAATGTCATCGAAAACAGCGTGAAGATTTTGAAAATGCACGCCAAAACGATGGATTTGCTCGGACAGCCGCGTTCGGAATGGGCGGTGATGAACATTCACGGCGGCAAAGGGGACAGAATTGACAAGTTGGTTGACTCGATTGAGAAATTGCCGTTTGCGATTCGCTCGCGCATCGCGTTTGAAAACGATGAACACGCTTATTCTTCGGCGCAGATTTTGGAAGTTTGCCGTCGCGCTCGCGTTCCGATGGTTTTCGACGCGCATCATCACGTCTGCCGAGAAAAATTAACTGATTACAACGACAAAAGCGTCGAAGAAACATTCTGGGCGGCGCGTGAAACCTGGAAAATCCCCGAAAATCAATTGGTTCACATCTCAAATGGGCGCGAGCATTTCCAAGACCGCGCGCACCACGATTTGATTTTCACGATGCCGGAAGTTTTCCGTTTCGCGGCGTGGATTGAAGTCGAAGCCAAGCACAAGGAAATCGCCATCTCCAAATTGCAAAACGAATGGCTCAGGGAAGTGAAAAGTGAAAATAGGTAAGAAAGAAAATTAAAAAGTAATAAAAATTTTGCCGCTTTTAGTTTTTCACTTTTCACTTTTAGTTTACTCCGCTTTCCCTTTTCCGCCCGCGAAGTTTTATAATCTTAAACTATGTTTTACCGTTTTTTATTTTCCGCGCTCGCAATTTTTTCACTTTTTTTCGCTTCGTTTCAAACAATTTTCGCGTTCGATATTGTTTTCGATTCGCCAAAGTTTGAACTGTCCGATAAGCCTCTGCTTTACCGACAACTCGAACGCGAGCCGGTCGTTCGCATCGGTTTGATGACGAGCGCGAGTTCGGTTTCGATTACGACGACCGATTCGTCGCTGGTTGCCGTAAGTCCTGACGAGCCGCAAAAGTTTCTCGAAACGACGAAAGTTACCGTTACGGCGCGGGCGTATCGTCCGCCGGAAATCGAGATTTACAAATTTGAAATTCCGAACATTGCGACGCAAGCCGAAGCCGAGCAAACCGTAAGAGATTTTAAGGAAGCGATGGGCGGTGAATCGGCAGCAGCGACAGTTGCGCTCGACGCGAAAACGAATACGTGGCGCGTGTCCGTCGGCGAGGTGAAAGACACAATCGAAGAAGCCAATGATTACAAGGCTTTTTTGAGCGACAAAGGTTTTGAAGAAGCGCAAATCGTTACCGAAAAAATCAAACAACCGTCAAACGACGCGGTCGCGCTTTCCAGACAATTAAAGGCGGGCGGAAAATCAGAAGTCAGAAGCATTATCAAACCGCAAGCGAGCGACGCAAAATCAAATCCGAATCTTGTCAAAACAATCGGCTCATCACAACCGACAACCGGCGCTGCAAATCCGATACTCGACCCGAATTTGCGTGAAGTCATCGTTTCGGGCGCAAGTCCTACGGCGCGATTTAGGTCGCTAAAATCCGTCGCTTTCGGTTCTGTAAACGAGCGTGTCGTGCCGGTTCGCGTCAACGGAAAAGCCTATCGCGGGCGCATCGAAGTTTTCGTCAACGCGCGCGGAAATCTGACAGTCGTTAACGCCGTGTCTCTGGAAGATTATCTTCTGGGCGTTGTGCCGAACGAACTTTCGTTGCCCGCGCTCGAAGCGCAAAAAGCGCAGGCGATCGCCGCCAGAACTTACGCCGTCGCCAATATCAATCAATTCGGCGCGCGTGGTTTCGATTTGCTGCCCACCGTGCGCTCGCAGGTTTATCGAGGTTTTACTTCCGAAACAAAAATGGGAACACAAGCCGTCTCTGAGACGCGCGGCGTTGTCGCAACTTACAACGGTAAACCAATAAACGCTTATTACACTTCGACCTGCGGCGGCAGAACGGAAAACTCGGAAAATGTTTTTGACTTTAAAGAACCATATTTGCGCGGCGTCGAATGCTCGCTCGAAGGCAGACAGCAATTTGAGCCGTTTCTTGTAAAAACCGTTCGGCTTCCGGCAAAACTGCGCGACGAGCAGAATTTAGAACTCGCGCGCCTGATGTCGCTGCTCGCCGTCAACGGTTTTCAATTGAGTTCGCCGCAACTGACCGACGATTTTTTCGACGACGCGCCGACGCAAAGCGAGATGTTGAACTGGCTGAATCAAATCGCCGGAAGGCTCGGCAAAACTTTTCCAAGTGTAAATAAAGAAACGGCGAAACCGCTTGAGCTGGCGCGCGTTTTGGCGCAGATGCTTTACGGCGACGCCGCTTACGCCGACACCCTTTTATCGGAAGCCGATATAAATTATCAGTTATCTTTTGACGACGCGGCGGAAATTCCGAAAGACCGACGCGCCGATGTCGCCATTCTTTTGCGTGACGGATTTTTTGCGATTTATCCGGATTTAACCTTGAAGCCGAATAAACCTTTCTCGCGCGCCAAAATGCTTCGCGTCATCGGGCGAATTTACAAACAGAAAAAGTTTATGCCCGCGCTGCAAAGCGGCACGACGCAAGCCGCCGAAAACGGAAAACTCGTTGTGAAAACGGGCAAAACAAGTCGTCAATTAACCGTGCGACCGGACGTTTTCCTGTTCCGCGAATTCGGCGGCGCGCTTTACCAGGTCAAGGAAACCGCGCTTGTAGGCGGCGAAACCGTCAATTTCCAAACCGACGCTTCCGGCAGCGTAATGTATCTCGAAGTCGAACCGACAAGCGGGACAGCAACAGCCGAAAAGATGTCGCCGTTCACGCTCTGGAACGTCAACCTTTCGCCTTCAGTCGTCCAGTCGCGCCTGTCGCGCTACGTTCGCGGCATCGGCTCGCTGATTGACGTTCGCATCGCCCAAAAAGGCTTCTCGCGGCGCGCCATAGATTTGGAAATCGTCGGCACAAACGGCACGTTTCATCTCAAAGGCGGAAAAATCCGCTCGGCTCTCAAGCTCAAAGAACAGCTTTTCGTACTCAACAAACGCTACGACGCAAACGGGCGCGCAACATCATATTCTTTCACCGGACGCGGCTGGGGACACGGCATCGGAATGTGCCAATACGGTGCATACGGTTTAGCAAAAATGGGCGTAAAATACGACACAATTTTGAAGCATTATTACACGGGAATTGATTTGACGAAGGCTTATTAAATTTATGGTAAGAAAAAGAAAAGACGCAGAACAAGTTCCGCGATACGACAAAATGATGATTCCCGTTCTCAAAGCTCTGATTATTTTGGGCGGTTCGGGAACGATTGAAGAAATAAACGAAAAGGTTTATGAACTGCAGAACTTTTCAGAAGAAATTCTTCAAATTCCACACGGTGAAGCTGGTTCACCAAGCGAAGTTGATTATAGATTAGCTTGGGCAAGAACATACCTTAAAAAGTTTGGACTAATCGAAAATTCTGCTCGCGGTGTATGGACTTTAACAAAATCAGAAATAGATATTGAGACTATAAATTCAGACGAAATAGTTCGTTACGTTAGAAGTTTAGGTCCGATTCCAAATGTTTCAGAACAATCTAAAGAAAAAGTAAATGAAGAAATTTTTGAGGAAGTTGAAGAAAATCTTGAATGGAAAGAGAGACTTCTAAAAACCATACTCTTAATATCTCCAACTGCTTTTGAAAGATTGGTTCAAAGATTGTTACGTGAAAGTGGATTTGTAGAAGTAGATGTTACAGGTGGAAGCGGCGACGGTGGTATAGATGGCAAAGGAATTGTCAGACTTAATGGTTTTCTGAGTTTTCACATTATTTTCCAATGTAAGCGCTACAAAGGCTCAATTTCATCAAGCCAAATTAGAGATTTTCGCGGGACAATGCAAGGAAGAGCGGACAAAGGACTTTTTATAACAACAGGAAATTTCACGCGAGAGGCAAGAAAAGAGGCGACGAGAGACGGCGCGCCGCCGATAGACTTAATTGACGGTGAATTGTTATGCGAGAAGCTAAAGGAATTTTCGTTAGGTGTGAAAACAAAAATCGTTGAAGAGATTGAGATTAACGAAGACTTCTTTAGTAAGTTTTAAGAGTTTTAATATGCGTTTTTCCCGCAATCAAATCATTGGTTCGCTCATCCTGCTCTTAGTGATTTTGATAATCGCGCTTTTTCGTCTTATTACTCGAACAAGTTAAAATCCCAAATAAAATTGAAATTTATACCAGCCGTTTTTGCTTTTTATCTGTGCTAATCTGTGATTATCTGTGGTTAATTTCCTTCCTGAAAAACCAATTTACGCGATAGTCGGTCCGACAGCTTCGGGCAAAACTGAAATTGGCGTTGCGCTCGCGCAGAGAATCGGCGGCGAAGTTGTCAACTGCGATTCAGTGCAGATTTATAAGGAAATCGAAATTGCGACGGCGAAACCAAGCCAGGCGGAAATGCGCGGCGTGCCGCATCATCTGATTGATTACGTTTCTCCGAATGTAAAATATACGGCGGCGGATTGGGCGCTGGACGCGGCGGAAAAGATAAAGGAAATCGAAGCGCGCGGGCGTGTTCCGATTCTTGTCGGCGGGACGGGTTTTTACTTGCGCGCGCTTCGGCAGCCGTTTTTTGAAAGTCCGAAAACCGACGAGAAGTTAAGAGAAAAACTCGCAAAAATCAAAGAGCGAAAAGGCGCCGAGCATCTTTATAAAATTTTGCAAAGAGTTGATAAAGCGGCGGCGGAAAAACTTTTTCCGCGCGATTATGTGCGCGTGTCGCGCGCTCTGGAAGTTTATTTTCAGACGGGCGAACGTCTATCAAAATTGCAACCGAAACGAGAAATCGCACCGGAATTTGCCGACAGAATCAAGATTTACGCTTTGAATCCGCCGCGCGCTCTGCTTTACGAGCGAATAAATCGGCGCGCCGCAGTTCATTTTCAAAACGGCTTGGTCGAAGAAGTGAAAAATTTGCGCGCGCGGGGCGTAAAAGACGACACAAATGCACTCGGAGCGCACGGTTACCGTCGCGTTTGCGAGTATTTGCGCGGCGAACGCTCGCTTGAAAGCGCCGTCGAGCAAACCAAACAAGACGTCCGAAATTACGCCAAACGCCAGATGTCGTGGTTTCGTCATAAAGAAAATGTAACGTGGCTCGACGGCTTCGGAGATGATAAAGATTTGCAGGAAAAGTTTTGGAAAATGCTTGTTGAAAAATACTTGTGAAATAATTCTTGTATGTCCGAATAAATTTGTTATACACTCTAAGTTACCTTCCCACAACTAAATAAGATAGAGATAATGTTATGGAAAAAACTACTGCCCAAAACATACAGGATGCCTTTCTAAACACGGCGAGGCGCGAGCGACAAAACGTTACGGTTCATCTGCTGCACGGTGCGACACTTTTGGGCAGGATAAAAAGTTTCGACAAGTTTTCAGTTCTGCTCGATGTCAGCAATCAGGATTTTCTGGTTTTCAAACACGCCATTTCAACCGTTTCAATCGAACGAAAAAAAACCGAATAAAAAAATAAAAATTTTGTCAGGCAGATTTATCACTTTTGAAGGAATTGACGGCAGCGGCAAGTCAACGCAGCTTGTAATTTTGGCGGGCAAACTTCGCATTCAGGGCTTTGATGTTTTGACGACGAAGGAGCCGGGCGGAACGGCTTTAGGCAAACGCCTGCGCACAGCGTTTCTCGAAACCGAAGAAGCGGTCGCACCGCTGGCAGAGCTTTTGCTATTTGCTGCCGACCGCGCTCAGCACGTTAATTTTCTTGTCAAACCCGCGCTGTCGGAAGGAAAAATCATCATCTCCGACCGATATGCCGACGCGACATTTGCTTACCAGGGCGCCGGACGCGGCTTTTCCGCAGAAACGGTTAATCAGGTTATCGAGCTGGCAACCGACAGATTAAAGCCGGATTTGACTCTTTTCTTTGATTTGCCGGTTGAAATTGCGCTCGAACGAACCGGCAATCGCTCGGAAAACGGCGAGAAGAAAAATCGTATGGACAAGGAAACAGCGGATTTTTACACGCGCGTGCGTGAAGCGTATCTAAAAATTTCACGCATAGAGCCGAGGAGATTTTTCGTTATTGATGCGGCAGGTTCGATTGAGGAAGTTCACGCGAGAGTTATGAAAACCGTCGGGAAATTTCTTGATTTAAAGTGATAATGAAGCAGGAAGCCTTCAGGTTTGAACAACTAAAGGCTTCTTCTTCCTTAGATTGTTTTCTCTTTTGATTTAAGAAATAGCACTGTAAATATAATGGTAATAAACAGTTTATGCTAGAAAAACTGATCGGCAACACGCACGTCAAGAAAATCTTGCGGCGAATGCTTACCTTAAACCGTGTTCCACATTCACTGATTTTCGCCGGCGCCGAAGGCGTCGGGAAAAAACTCTTTGCGCTGGAATTGGCAAAAGCGTTAGTCTGCCAAAACCCGAAAGATTCCGAAGCGTGCGACGTTTGTGGCGCTTGCCGCCGCGCCGGTAAATTTGTTTTTCCGACATCGGATAAAAACGACGATTACGAAAAAGTTATTTTTAGCGAACATCCTGACATCGGAATGGTTGTTCCGTTCAAAAATAGTATTTTGGTTGACGCCGTCCGCAATCTCGAACGAGAAGCAAACTTTCGCCCGTTTGAAGCCCGAGCCAGATTTTTGTTGATTGACAACGCGGAAAAACTCAGCGCCGCAAAAGACAACGCCGCCAACGCGCTTTTGAAAACACTGGAAGAACCGCCGCCGACTTCGTATATTTTTCTGATAACTTCACGTCCCGACGCGCTTCTGCCGACGATTCTCTCGCGCTGTCAAATGCTGCGTTTCTCGCCGGTCGCGCCCGATGAAATCGAAAATTACCTGCTTCGGGCAAAGAAGTTTTCGCCCGACGATGCCGCGCTTCTGGCAAAACTTTCAAAAGGCAGCATCGGGCAGGCGCTCGAAACCGATTCGGAAAAGTTTCGCCAAACGCGCGAAGCGATGTTGAAAATTCTCGAAAGCCTGCTCATCAGTGAAGACCGCTCGATTTTGCTGCGCGCGGCGGAAGAAATGAACGATGCAAAAAACAAGGACAATTACAAGGACACGCTCGAAATTCTCGAAACTTTGATACACGACCTTTGGACGCTGCAACTCGGAAACGCCAAGCAAATAGTCAACGCCGACATCGAAAACCAACTGCAAAAATTTGCCGAACGCGCAGACGCAAAACGCCTCGCCGCGTGGCTTGCGGAAATCGAAACGATGCGCCAAAACTTCAGCGTCAATCTCAACCGTAAAATCGCAACCGACGCGCTGTTTATGCAAATGGCTTCACGTTTTTAGATTTTGGATTTCGGGCGGATGAATTTTCTTTACCTTTGCGAAAATAAGTTTTAGAATTCAGGCATCTCGAAATTTCACGAAATTGGAGCTAACTTTATGAAAAAGAATTTTCTTTTTGTCGTTTCGGTTATTTTATTGACTGTTTCAATCACTTCAGCGCAAACGCCGCCTGTAAAACAAATTTCGGCAGGTGTGGTCAACGGTAAAGCCGTAAATTTAGCCAAGCCTGCTTATCCGCCAGCCGCGCGTGCGGTCAATGCCGAAGGCGCCGTCAACGTGCAGGTTACGATTGACGAAGAAGGAAACGTCATTTCCGCATCGGCGGTATCCGGTCATCCTCTTCTTCGCCAAGCGGCGGAACAAGCCGCGCTGCAATCGAAATTCAAACCGACAACTCTTTCCGGTCAAGCCGTAAGAGTCGCGGGCGTGATTGTCTATAATTTCGTAGCTGGCGAAAAAGTTCCGAACTGGTTCAAGGTCGGCTTCGATTTGGCGAGCGTTCAACACGCTTCGTCGCTGATTTTCCTGAACACGAATGCAATCGCCAAAACTTTTCAACCCGAGTGGACGACGGAAAAAGAACAGATCGAAAAATTGGCGGAAATAAAACAATCCGAGCCTTCGAGCCTTTCTCAAGCGGTTGTAACAGGCGAACGAAAAATCAGCGAAACTACCGAGAAAAAACCAGACGGAACCGTTGTCAAAAAAGTAATTACCGAAGTAGCCGTCAAATCCGACGGCACTGAACCGACCGGCGAACAAATCGCCGCATCGCAATCGTTAATCGCTTCGCTGCAAAGTCGTCTGGCAAGCGATGAGTTAAAGGTGTGGCAGTTTAATACGGGCGTCAGTTTGAGTTGGGCGGTGTCGCGCCTTCGTTATACAAACGAGCGGCAACGAGTATTAAGTTCGCTCCGCCAGCAAATTCAATCAGCGCCGGGCAATGTTTCGCCGGAATTTTTAGCCGAATTACAAAAAATTGCGGCAATTTTGGAAAAACCGAATCCGACGCCCGACGACCGTCAACAAACCGGTCAAATTATGCGAACAATATTTGTGAGTCAATAAGCCTCAAAAATATTTTTCTTTGTTCGTAAAATTCTAAGATGGAGAAATACTTTTCATCGACCGCCGAGCGAGTTTTGGCGGGCGCGGGGATTTTAGCAGCAATAGCAGGCGCGCTTGTCGTCGGTTATTTTAATCCAATAACGGCGGGATTTTTTCCTGTTTGTCCGCTTCATGCTCTGACCGGTTTGAATTGTCCGGGCTGCGGTTTGACCCGCGGTTTTCACGCGCTTTTTCGCGGCGATATTGCCGGCGCGTTTCATTTTAACGCGCTTTTACCCGTTTATCTTTTCATCTTTGCCTATCTGTTTGTTTTGCTATTTTCGATTGCCGCCAGAGGACGCGCGCTTCCGTTTAATATCTTTCGACCCGTCTGGATTTGGAGTTTTTTTATAATTGCAATGTTTTTTGGCGTCGTACGCAACATTCCGCTTTACCCATTCACAGTTCTTGCCCCCTGAGAGAACTAGCCGCTGATGAACGCAGATAAACACAGATAGGAATTAAGAAATAGCTGTTAAATTTTTGCCTGCCTAAAACCTTTTTCCCGGCATCCGATTTTATCTGTGTGTATCTGCGGTTAATTATTCTTAAAAAGTTTTCAAAACAAATTTTTCAAACTTTCCTCCAAATTAATTTCCGGTTTCCAGTCGAGTTCCTGTTGAACCAAGGTTAAATCCGAAACGTAATTGGTCGGAACAGGCGCGGGCAGCGGGTTTTCTTCGTCAATTACAGCTTGATAACCGGAGATTTCCTCCATTTTCGCGACCAGTTCGCGCAGTGAAACGGCGTTTTGCGCGCCGCCGCCGAGATTGTAGAGACCGTGCCGGATAACAGAATCGGCAAATGCCTGACACGCGCGCGCGAAATCTTCAACCCCAAGAAAATCTCTGCGCGGAGCGCCCGATGCGGGAAGTCTAAGCGACTCGCCGGTATTGATTTTGTCGGCGTAATTGGTAACAAAATTCGGCGTATTACCTTCCGACATCGGCGCGCAGACGGTAGAGAGTCGAAAAATACAAGAGCGAAATTTCCTTTGACGAGCGTAGAATTCCACGTATCTTTCGGAAATCAGCTTTGACCATTCGAGCGCCGATTGTCCGTTGTAAAACGTCGGACAGGTTTCGGCAACTTCGCGGTAATTATCTGCAAATCTGCCGTAAACGTCTTTTGTCGAAGCGAAAATAAATACGGAGTTTTCGCGCATCGAGCGCAGCAGATTGACAGTGCCTTCGACATTTGTCAGAAAAACTTGTTCCGTCGCTCCGGGTGATTTATCAAGTAATGCTGCCAGATGAATAACCACGTCGTACTGCTCGACAATCTGCGCGTCCTGCAAGTTCAGCAAATCCAGATTTGAACGGCGGGAAAAATCGTCCGCGCCGAAAAATTTTCGAATATGCGTTCCCAAAAATCCGCTGCCGCCGGTTACAAGAATTTTCATAAAAGTTAGTTTAGGTATTATATTCTAAAAAGCGGCATTGAGAAAAAGCGGTTCGACTGCGACAAATGCCAAAAATGTATAATATTTTATAAGGCAACGGCAAAAAACGAAACGCTCACTAATCTTTTGCAGCAAATAAAAAATGTCCGACCAAATTGTCAGCGAAAAATCTAAACCGACGCCGCAACAACGACTAGAAATCGCGCCGCGAGTAAAGGCTTTTCATCAACCGCAACCGACTTTTTTTCGCCGTCTGCTTCGTTTCATTTTCAACCCGATTTCGCTTTCACTCACGCTTTTTTTGGTATTTGCCATATTTTCAACTCTTGCGTATTTCTGGTTTGAATACTCTGACAGAATTGATTCGCTGTTGCGGGGCGAAGTTTTCACGCGCTCGGCAGGCATTTATTCCGCGCCGAAAACGCTCGAAAAAGAAGAAAATATATCGCTCGCGGATTTGGTCGAGTATTTGAAATCAGCCGGTTATATCGAAAAAAATCAACAGGCGAATGTCGCGCGCAGCCGATACGCGGTCAAAGAAAACACGCTCGAAATCAAACCGGGCGACACGGCGATGATTGACGGCAAAAAAGTTTTTTCAGAACTTTCGGTAAAGTTCAAAAAAGACGGAAAATCCGTCGCTTCGATCGTCGAAGAAACTTCAGGCAAAGAACTTGCGCGCACGGCGCTCGAACCGAAAATCCTGAGTTCGATTGCGGCTGAAGGCAATGGTAGACGTAAAGCAGTCGCTTTCAGCGATTTACCGCCGCATCTCGTCAAAGCGATTACGACAACTGAAGACCGCGCGTTTTTCGAGCATTATGGAGTTAATTTTCGCGGTATCGGTCGTGCTTTGTGGCGCAGATATGAAAGTGGCGCGGAAAATTCCCCGCTTAATAATCAAGGCGGTTCTTCGATTACTCAGCAGCTTATCAAAAATCTGCTTCTCTCGAACGAGCCGACAATCGAACGCAAATTAAAAGAAGCGTATATGTCGGTCATTTTGGAAACGCGGCTGACGAAACAGGAAATCTTCACGCTTTACGCCAACCAAATTTATCTCGGACAACAGGCAGGCACGAGTATTTACGGCGTCGGTGAAGCGGCGAACGATTATTTTGGCAAGGATGTTTCAGCTTTGAGTCTGCCGGAAGCGGCGTTTATCGCCGGAATTATTCGCAGCCCGAATCGTTATAATGCCAGAAAAAATATCGAAAAAGTTACTGAAAGGCGCAACCAGGTTTTAGATTCGATGCTCGAAGCCGGTGAAATTTCGCTCGAACAAAGCGGGCAAGCGAAAGCAGTGCCGCTCGTGCTGCATCAAATTTCTCCGACCAGAGAATCGCAAGGGTTTCCGTATTTTTCTCAATACGCGACCGAAGAGCTGCCGAAGCTGATAAACGACCCTGAGGCTCTGCAACATCTTCGCGTCTATACGACGATTGACCCGGATTTGCAAAAGGCAGCTTATGAAATCGTCAACAAACGGCTCGAACGCCTCGACAAATATTTTCCGAAAAAACGGAAAGGAAATCTGCAAGCCGCACTCGTTGCCATCCGTCCGAAAACAGGCGAAATCGTCGCTATGGTCGGCGGACGAAATTTTCTGGAAAATCAATTTAACCGCGCGACGGACGCGATGCGCCAGCCCGGTTCGGTCTTCAAACCGTTTGTTTATGCAGCGGCGATAAACTCGGCTTACGAAGGAAGTTCGCGCACTTTTACTGCTGCAACAATGTTCAAAGACGAGAAAAAAGTTTTCGCTTTCGGCAGCGACACTTATTCGCCGAATAATTTCGGCGATGTTTTCAGCAACCGTGAAATGACTCTGCGCGAAGCTCTCTACAAAAGCAAAAACGTCATTACAGTCGATTTGGCGATGGAACTAAACATCGGGCGCGTGATGGGTTTTGCAAATCGCGCCGGCTTGCCGAAAGTCGAAAAAGCGTATCCGTCGATGGCTTTGGGAACTTCGGAGGCGACGCCTTTGCAAATGGCGACCGCTTACACGATGTTTGCAAACTTGGGCGATAGAGTGTCGCCGATTGCCATCAGCCGCGTAACGACCGGCGACGGAAGAACCGTTGTCGCGCCGACTGCCGAGCGAAAAAACGTTCTGCGCCCCGATGTCGCCTTTATTATGGACGATATGTTAAAAGACGTTATCAATCGCGGCACGGCTTCTGACGCAAAAGCCTGGGGAATAAAAAACGTCGCGGGCAAAACCGGTTTTGCCGGAAAGACCGGAACATCGCGCGACGGTTGGTTTGCCGGTTTTACACCGGATTTGGTGTGCGTCGTTTACGTCGGGTTTGACGACGGCGACGACCTCGGGATGAAAGGCTCGGATTCGGCACTGCCGATTTGGGCGGATTTTATGCGCGAAGCCTTGAGTCAGCATCCGGAATGGAACGGCGATTGGCAGATGCCGTCCTCGGTGCGCCGCGCCGAGATTGACACGCGCAGCGGCGCGCTTATTCGTGAGCTTTCAAACGCGGAAGCCGATACGATTCAAACAGAACAGACTGCTTTGAGTAATAACAACGCTAACGCCAATTCTCAAATTCAAACCGAGAACTCGATTGCGCCGGGAAACACGAACGCGCTGGAAATCACGGATGCACCCAACATTTTCGTAACCGATGTTCCGGCTGAATTTCGCCGCGTCGAATATTTCATCAGCGGAACCGTGCCGAACAAAGCTTTGCTGCCGTCGGGTGAGGAAAGTTTAGACGAAAGCACATCGGTAACAGTTCAAGCGACTCCGATTCCGACGGCGACGCCTTCGACAACTCCTGAAAATCCGCCACAGAATCAAAGAAACATCCCGCCGCCCTATACAGAAGAGCGAAACTACGATTCCGAACCGGATTTCGAGCAAACCGTAACCGTAATGATTTGTCCTTTAACAGGAATGCGCGCGACGGTAAACTGTCCGAATAAAGAGTGGAAAACTTTTAAGAAAGGCGATGAACCAAAACATTCATGCACCTTTCATGTCAACCCGTCAAAATAGTGGTAAGGTGAAAATGGTGAACGATTGGTGAAAGCAATTTCTTTTAATATTTACTTATCACTCACCGTTACTCTAGTCGTAATACTCCAAACCCAAATGTGTAATCAAATCTTCGCCCTGAAGATGTCGCAGAGTATTTTTCAGTTTCATTAATTGAATAAAAATATCGTGTTCCGGGTAGAGTTCCGGCGCGGTTTGCGGGGCTTTGAAATAAAAGGAAAGCCATTCCTGAATTCCCTTCATTCCGGCGCGCTGCGCTAAATCCATAAACAAAGCCAAATCCAAAACAAGCGGCGCGGCGAGAATTGAATCTCTACATAAAAAATCAATTTTTATCTGCATTTTGTAACCGAGCCAGCCGAAAATGTCTATGCTGTCCCAGCCTTCTTTGTTATCGCCGCGCGGCGGGTAATAATTGATGCGGACGACGTGCGCGAAATCTTTGTAAAGTTCGGGGTAAACTTCGGGCTGCAAAATGTGTTCGAGAACCGACAATTTCGATTCTTCTTTGGTTTTGAAATTTTCCGGGTCGTCCAAGACTTCGCCGTCGCGGTTTCCCAAAATATTGGTCGAATACCAACCTTCGAGTCCGAGCATTCTGGACTTTAAACCGGGCGCGATAATAGTTTTCATCAACGTTTGTCCGGTTTTGAAGTCTTTGCCGCAAATCGGAACGCCCGTGTCTTCAGCGAGTTTGGTTAAAGCCGGAATATCGCATGATAAATTTGGCGCGCCGTTAGCAAACGGAACACCCGATTTCAATGCGGCGTAAGCGTAAATCATCGAAGGCGCAATTCGCTCGTCGTCGTCATACAAACCTTTTTCAAATGCTTCGATTGTATGATGCACCGCCGATTGTTCGAGAAAGATTTCAGTCGAAGCCGCCCAAACAATCACTAATCTATCGCAGCCTTTTTCCGCTTTGAAACTCGCAATATCGGCAATCAACTGCTCGGCAAGCTCCATTTTGTTTTTGCCCTGCTTCGTGTTCGTTCCGTTCAGACGCTTGACGTAATTATGCTCGAAGACTGCTGCCATCGGTTTCAAAGATTCCAGCTGCTCGCGCAAATCCTCAACGTGCGCTTTTTCCAAAACTCCGCAGTGCAGCGCCGCTTCATAAGCGGAATCCGAGAAAATATCCCACGCTCCGAAAACAATGTCATCTAAATCCGCCAGCGGCACAAAATCTTTTATCTTCGGGCAGCGATTGTCGGTTCGTTTTCCGAGCCGAATCGTTCCCATTTGCGTCACACTGCCAATCGGCTGCGCAGTTCCTTTGCGAATCGCTTCGACACCCGCGACAAAGGTCGTACTGACAGCGCCCAAACCGACCAGCAGAATTCCGAGTTTGCCGCTTGCCGGCGCAATTTCCACAGTTTTTTCAACCATTAAGTTTCCTCCGAGAAATGAAAGAGAATAATAACTTTACGAAAATGTTAAGGCAAATATAGAAAACCGTTAGCTGCAAAAAGGCACAAGATACACAAAAGACTTTTTTATTTTTGTGCTTTCTACGGCTTTTGCAATTACTTCCGATTCTGGTAAATCTGAAAGTCAATCTCTGCAAAAATATTATCGCGCGCTTCGATTTCGGCTAGTAGCGGTTCATTAAATTCGCCCGTTTCAATTATGTCAGCCAGCAGATTAAAACGGTGAATGTGCGATTTGAAACGGCGCGACGAATACTGAACGGTTGTTCCTTGATAGATTTGAAACGCCCAGTCGCTCGATTGCGCGAGCAGTAGTTCACGCGCGAGTTGATTTAAGATGCGGCGTTCGGTCGGGTTTGGATTCGGAAAGCGATTAGCGAGTTCGGTCATTCGTCGTTCGGCGTCGTGTTGAAATGGATACATCCACGAATTGACTTCGTTGAGCCAGACTTTGTAATAACCGTTTTCGCCCCACGAAGACGCCGACGGCTGTTGGATTTGAATTGGAATGCGCGCGTCGAGAAAATCGCCGGGTGTTGCGGCGCGAACCGTATCTTTTTGGACGTGCAGCTCGCGGAAAAGAAAATTTAAAAATTGCGGACCTTCAAACCACCAATGCCCGTAAAGCTCGGCGTCGTAGGGGGAAACGACGAGCGGCGCGTAACCCGCAAAAGTTTCACGCAGAAGGTGTGCTTGTTCTATGCGTTTGCCGACAAAATCTGCGGCGTCTTCGGCAGCTTTGAGGCGCGCCAAATTAGGAATATACGGTTTTTTGTGTTCGGTTTTGCCTGTGATTCGGTAATATTTCAAACCGAGATTGCGGCGATTTCCGTCGGCGTGCAGGTAAGGTTTGATGTATTCGTATGGCAAATCCCAGCCGACATCGCGGTAAAATTCACGATAGACGACGTTGCCGGGATAACCGACTTCCGCGCTCCAGACTTGCTGCGAAGTTTCGACATCGCGCGCGAAAACCGCGACGCCGTTGGCGCACATTACAGGCGCATGAACGCCGTAACGCGGGCGCGGTTCGCCATATAAAATCGCGTGAGAGTCACTGATAAAATATTCGATTCCGGCGTCTTTTAAAAGCGTTTCGAGTCCCGGCTCGTAAGCGCATTCGGGTAGCCAGATGCCGCGCGGTTTACGTCCAAAATGTTTTTGATAATTTTCGACGGCAATTTCAATTTGCGCGCGCTTTGCTTCAGTGGTTGAAATAAGCGGCAAAAAACCGTGTGTCGCGCCGCAGGTGATAATCTCCAAAACGCCTTCTTCCTGCAACCGGCGAAAGGCATTTATCAAATTTCGATTGTATTTGTCGTTCCACAAATGCAGAGATGCGCTCAAATTTTTGACATACATTTGCGCGGCGTCAAAAAATTGCGGTTCTTTACGGCGCGTTCTTTCGACTTCTTTGCGGGCAAGTTCGAGCAGATTTTCCAGATGGCGCGTGTATCTGGTTTCGAGCAATTTGTCCGACAGCATCTCGCACAAAGTAGGCGAGATATTTATCGCCAGACGCGGATGCGCGCCCGATTCGTGCAAATTTTGAAGAATAAAAATCAGCGGTAGATAAACTTCCGTAATCGCTTCGTAAAGCCAGTCTTCTTCCAAAAATTCGGGATATTCGGGATGCCGCACAAACGGCAGATGCGCGTGTAAAATTAAACTGAAATAACCGACAGGCATAATTTTTTATTCACGAGAAAATTAACCGTTCGAGTTAAAGGAACTAACGGGCGAAAATTTCGGTATAAATGTTCGCTTTGAAACGCGCGGAAAATTTATCAAACTCGCACCGAAAACCGTCGGCGAAAGAAATTCTTTTTCCTCAGTTTCGATGGCAAACACATCGAAATTTTCCTGCAGCGCGGCAAACGCTTTTTCGGCGCTCAGGTTTTCCGAGTTTTTCTGTAATTTAGCGAAAAGATTCGAGCTAATCTGACCGCGCAGATTCTCCAGCGCGTAGCCGGAAGCCAGAGCAAGCAGCGCGAAACGCATTTCGCTCGAATTGTTTCGGGTAAAATCGTTTTCCGTCTCACCGAAAAAATGCGCGAAAGCTGCTTGCGTGGAAAGTTCGGCGGCTTCAAAATCATCGCCTGCGAGCGCCACTTCAAAAGCGTCTTGCGTAAAGCCCGAAGCATCCAAAACCTGCGCGAAACTGTCTGCCGAAACTGTCCAGCCGGCGGCGGACGCCTGGTGCGGCGAAGGATTTCTTCTCGGCGTTTCGACCGTGTTTGAAAACATCAGGCGAACGAACGGACGATGCGGTGCGTAAAAACCGATTTCTGCGCGATAAACCGAATCCGCGTCAACGTCAAACCACCAGGAACCTTTCGGTTCGACCGGAAAAATTTCTTCCCTGTTGTTTATTTGATTCAGAAGTTTGACGACGAGCGTGTAATTCTGCGTGTTTCTGCCGAAAATGCGGTGCAAAGTTTGAAACGGATTGTCTTTTACAGACCAGTAAAAATTTAGGCGTGTCGGCGACTGCATTTGAAGACGCGCGCGATTTTCCTTTGCCAATTCGGGCAGTTTCGGCTCGGCGAGTTCCCGAAAAATCGGATTTTCAATTCGGGTTAAATCATCCGCTTCGCTGTTTGAGACTGCGTCATCAAGCGGCGTCAACTGCAAATCTCCTTTTGCCGGAAAGACATCTTTATCGTTTTGATTCCCGACTTCTGCAAGCGTTTGTTTTTCAATCATTTCCGCAGACGAAATCGAGTTTATCTTAAATTCGTCAAGTGTAAGTTTTCGCGTGTTTACCAAATCCTTTTCGGAATCTTCCGCCGATGTTTCTGAAAGCGTTTTTTCCGTATCTTTTTCGCTCATAAAATTTTTTAAGGCTCTAGTGTAGCAAAGCTGGTCTAGAGCGGATTATTTTCAAGTAATTTTAACAGTAATCGAAACAAGTTTTCTTTTCGATTATTAAAACGATATTCGCATTCTTTCAAATGCAGATAGAAAGTT